>SESD01000643.1_pt1 | contig 21372 bp, 13 predicted proteins | sample 3171411 | NCBI WGS metagenome assembly SESD01 (sample SAMN06051880, study PRJNA518727) | freshwater metagenome | biome: subpolar coniferous forest; feature: holomictic lake; material: water; isolation source: holomictic Lake 442, 16.5 m depth | place: Canada: near Kenora, Ontario | collected...
AGTGTAAATCCATTGGCTCTGGGTTGTTTCACCACAGGCTCACGAGTATCTTGGTAATACGTGCGGGGGCGGCGGCGGTCGGCGGCATTGCCGGCCTTGGCCAGGTATTCGTCGGGGTCGTGGACAGACACCAGTCGCGGACGCAGCGGTGCGCCGAGGAGTTGACATCCCTGCTCCCAGCAGGAGAGGATCCCCTCATAACTGATGCGCTGCTCTGCGTCGTGGGTGAGTTCCGCCCAGACGCCCGGTTCAAAAGTGGGTTCCGATCCGCGCAGGGGGACTTGCGCCCAGGCGAGCTTGTTGCTGACCAGCACCTGGTCCGGAGCAATCCCCAGTTCGTGCAACCCCCGGCCAATGACCTCCAGTGCCAGGCCGGCCCCATACTTGCCGGCACAATCCAGGACCACGGGCGCGGGGACATGCTGGAGAAACTCGCGGAGAATGGCCAGTTTGGTTGCCCACGGCAGGGCCTGATAGAGGTTGCCAAGGCAGCTGGTGCCAAAGACGATCGGCGGCACGACCAGCCCGCACTTGCCCAACGCTTGCAGCTTCATCATACCTCCAGAGGCCCACGCCGGAATGAACGGGCCGGGCAAATTCCCGGACAAATTTTGCCTGGCTCCGGTGGGTCCTCGTGAAACCCACAAATTGACAAGAAGTCACTTTTCGGCCGGCACCGGCCCGCATTGACCGAAAGCCTGCCGGAACCGGCATGAAGCAGCGATGTCATGGTGTATAGCCTGTCAGAAGCGCGGATTAACGTCAACATCGCCACAAACAAGTGGGGCGAACGATGATGAACACGGGGCGCGACGGGTGACGCGAATCGTCGTCACCCGCCGTGACAGGGGCGACGGAAACGCATCCCGCGTCCGGAGCGGTTTGGCTCGTGGTTGCGACTGGCGTCAGGACGCGGCCGCCGCTCGCGCAGCCGCGCGGTTCTGCCGATGACTCTCGGCAATCACGGCAATCTGGCGCCGCACCTGCGGCACCGTGATCAGCAGCGGTGCGCCCTGCCGGAGCACCCGGTAGATGTTGTCGTAATAGAGGCGGACGCCCGACTGGAATGAGCGCAGCGTATAGCCGCTTTTTGCGCCCTTAGCCAGCACCGGGTCCACGTTCCAGGACTGTTCGACCCACGGCAGATTCTCACTCGGGTACTGCCGGTCGACCGACCACTGCCACATCTTCTGTTGCGGGGCCTGCCGCGGATTGTAGTACTTCCAGCGCAGCGCCTGTGCACCGCCCGCCAGCGAGCCCAATGTGCCCGAGACGGTATACATGTCGGCCGGCGGATAGGCAAGGTACCCGGTCAGGTGAATCTCGATGATCGGCCCGTTGTGCACGTTAAGGGTCAGGGCGCACAGGTCCTCGGCATCTCCGCCCAGTTTGTTCTTGAAGCGCATCCGGCAGAAGACCTCCGGGGTCACCTTCGCGTCGATGAACTGCAGTGCGTGGTCCACGGCATGGGGGCCGGTGTTGAAGAGCACGCCGCCGCGGTTTCGCTGCAACGTCTGCCAGTCCCAGCGCCGGGCGAAACCACCCCAGTGACTGCGCACGTGCAGGATCTCGCCCAGCACGCCGCTCTGGACGACCTCCATCATCTTCAGGAAGAAGGGCTGGAGGCGATTATTCTGAAACGGCGCCAAAAGCCGCTGGGCCTGCCGCGCCGCGTCGGCCATGCGGTCGACCTCCCGCACGCTCCCCGCGAACGGTTTCTCGCAGACCACATGGTAGCCGGCGCGCAAAGCCGCGAGAGTGCCCGGGCCGTGCAGTGGCGTTGGCAGTGCGTTCACCAGCAGTTCAAAGCCGCCGGCGGCCAGAAGCTGCCGGTAATCGCCATAGGCGCGCGCGCCGAATTCGAGTTCGGCCTCCCGCCGCCGCTCCGGTAGTTTGTCGGCCACCGCCACGATCCGGTATTGCTGCGGCACCATCTTGAGCCAGTTCGCGTGGATCCCGTACCCACTGCGCCCCTGCCCCACAATCGCCACCCGGATGACCTCTTTCGCACGCTTGCTCATCATCACTCCACCAGTTTAAATTGGCGTTCGCCGGACAACCACCCAGATCACGAGATATTTATTATTATAGCATTTTAAACAGTTGGAACCACGGCAATAAATTGACCCAGACTGTCAGCAGAATACCGAACTTTCCGAACGCGCTACCCCTTGGAGATTGGCCCTCAAAAACGCAACGATGGGTAGAGATGGCGATGAGAGAAACGTCCCGGTTTTGCTCGGACCGCGAGTTCAATGGCGCGTTTACCAACTATCGGTGCGAAATGGTGAGGCTGGAAGACCGCTTCCGTTTTCCAGATTGCAGCCTTCCGGGTTGTTTGCCCAGGCGTAGCGTGCGGCAACCGGATGATCGATATCGGGATGCCAGACCACGAGGGTGTCGCCTTCGACAGCTGCCTCGGCCCAGTAGAAGATGCGGTCCATGCCTGCGATGGCGACCTGACGTGGCTTACCGCCGTCGCGTGTACGCAACCCGTCCCCATGACGGAAGCGAATGCGCTGGCGATTACCGGATTCGATGGTCATTCCCGCATACAACGGCCCAGAGGGCACCCCGCCACGGCCATATGTTTTCGCCAGCGCCCAGCGCGCCAGGCGTTCGCCAACACTGCGTTTGTCGCGAGGGTGTATGTCATTACCATCGCCAACATCGATGACTACGGCCATGCCGGTCGCAGGCTCAGATAGGGCTGCAGTCTGGGCTTCACGCAGCAGGGCCCAGTCGCTGGGGCTTGGCTTGTCCGAGATCCCACCGAAGTTGGCCAACTGTACTTGCAGAAACGGGAGATCGCCCTGGCCAAAAGCCCGGCGCCAGTCGCGGATCATCTGCGGCAGCAGTTGACGGTACACAGTTGGCTCGTGGGCGTTGCTTTCGCCCTGATACCAGAGGAATCCGCGAATGCCGTACGGAATCAGCGGAGCCAGACGGCTATCAAACAGGGTGTAGGGCGCATTGGGGTCACCCGGCCCCAGCGGCAGGGCAGGGATCGCTTGCACGCCCCAATCCTGCTCGCAGGCATAGCGCCATTCGCCAGCAAGTGTGAGCGCCCCGCCGGCATCGTCCATCGGATGCAGTCGCATCTCATGGGCCGGACCGATCATGCCGCCATCGTAGATATGAGATCTGGCACGCACCGCGATGCTGACCGTGCCGTTATCACCGACCCGGCGCGCCGGGATTCGATAGACGCGCGGCGTGTTCCAGGTAGACGGTCCATCCGCCCACGACAGGCCGCCCACCCGCTCGCCGTTGACATAGGTGTCGTCGTGTTTGTCGATTGCGCCCAGATGCAGTTCCAAGTCGCGGCCGCGCCAGTCCACCGGAACCTGCAACGTGCGGCGAAACCAGAACACGCCGCTGCCGGGGTGGCCGTGGCTTTGCCACTGCGCCGGGACACAGATGGTCTTCCATGCCCCGTCGGCGAAAGAGGTCCCGGCCCACCCCTGCGCCAAGCCGGTATTGCCCGTGTCGAGCGCCGCCATGTGGCGCTCCCATTCGACCATGTTGTTGATGTGCCCGTCGGACAAGGGTAAGACGCGGTAGGCGTAGTTCTCGTAGCTGCGCACCTCGTCAACGCCCAGCGGATCGCACATCAGCGCTTCGCGGCTCATCCATGCCTGAATGCGGGTGCCGCCCCAGGCGGTGCAGATCAGTCCCACCGGAAGGTCTAGTGCGCTGTGCAGGAAGCGGCCGAACCAGCCGCCAACGGCCGAGAAGTTGGAAAGGGTTACGGGCGTGGCAGCCGTCCATCGACCATATACCTCGGTCTGTGGCCCCTGGCAGGCATGGGTGCTGACGGTGAGCAGACGGATGCGCGGCAGGTTGGACTCGCTCGCAGGCGGTGCCTGGCGGGTTTCCGCGAGGTTGACCCCCATGTTCGACTGTCCTGAGCAGATCCACACTTCGCCAATCAGGATGTCGGCAAGGTGCGCCTCGCCAGAAGCACTGCGGGCGATCAGTTCGTACGGACCGCCTGCGGGCAGTGAAGGCAGGCGAACCAGCCATCGCCCGTCGGTGCCGGTCGAAACCTTGGCTGCACCACCGCCCAGATGCACAACAACTTCCTCATTGGGACCGGCCCATCCCCAGACAGGGATGGGTTGATCGCGCTGTAGTACGGCGTGATCCTGAAACAACGAAGCGAAACGCATGACAACTCCTTCAACCATATTCTTCCGCCCACACCATCGCAACCTTCACGGCGTCGATTGATAAGAAATCGCTTTTCGGGCGGCACCGGCCCACACGGGCCGATATCATGGGCGATCCCAGCGGCCCGATCCGCAACGCACGGTGCGTCAGTCCGCACGCCAAGGACTAGATCAACTCCAATCCATCCCGGTCCGGGAGCGCGGGGAAGGTCGCGTGGGGCTCGGTCTGGTACCAGAAGGCCGTGGAGGCGATGTCATCCTGCAGCGGCAGGTAGCGCCCGCCGGCGCGCCAGCCGAGCGCCTGGATCGTCACACGCAAATCCTTCTCGAAGCGCACCGGGTCCATGATGTGCCAGCGGTAAAGGCTGAAGCGCTGTTGCGCCGCGTAAAGCCCGTCCGGACGCACCACCTGCGGCATGCCAGCGTAAGCCGTGGTGAACTCCTGGTACTGCCTGCTGGCCTTGTTTTCGAAGTTGTACGAGCCGCAAAAGTAGTCTTCCGTCCCCGTGCCGCAGATGGTCGGGAATTCGCCGTCGCCATCGAGGAAGAACTTGATCTCTCCCTCGCCCCACCAGCCGTTATTGTTCACGCCCCAGGCCAGGTACGTGCCGACGTACTGCCCCCACCCCTTCACGTTGTCGAGGATCGTGCAGACGTCCTTGTACGGCAGCGGGTTCGTGCGTCGGAACTGCGCGTGGAAGTAGGCGGCGTCCTCCGGAACCTCGGTGAGCGTGTAGTCCACCTGGTAGTAGAGCATCATGCCTTCGAAGCCGATATTCTCCAGCGTGATGCGGCACTGGCGGCGGAACGGCATCTCCCAGTAGCAGTTGAAGGCATTGCCGGGGTTGACGCAGATCGGCAGCGAGTTGAGCGGCGCAAAGACGTCGAACCTCGTATATGCGCTGGCGAAGAAGTCGCCCACCGGGCACTCGACCGACGGTGTGGTCTCGCCGTCCCAGTAGATGCGCAGGATGCTGAAGCGGTAGTTTCCGGTCGGCGTCATCCAGATGTGCTGGATCGCGCCAGAACCCCGGATGTCGGCGATGGTGAAGGTCGTCTTCGGCTCGATCCGCACCGAGGGCGAGATCTTCCATCCCGTGCCGAGGTCCACGGCGCAGTGCGCACCTGTCCCCTCCGTGGCCATGCCGGCCTTCCCCTTTTCGCCCGTGAAATTTTCCGCGCTGATCGAGCGCGTCTGCGCATGCGACAGGCGCGAGAGATTACCGAGGTTCATGCCGAGTCCGTTGAAGTTCATCCCATCTGCTCCCTGACGGGATGCGGCGCGCGCGCCGCATCCCGGGTAGGACGGGGCCGCCGGACCCGCCCTGATGTGGCATGTGGCGCGCCCGGCGGTCGCGCCCTACCTTTCCGTACGTACCCATAACAGGAACTGGCGCGGCCGCCACGGATCATACTGTCCGAAGAGCCGTACACCGCCCTTCCCCTTAGCGGTCTTCCGCATCCGAACCGAGTTTCTCAATGTCCATCAGGGACACATGTCCCTTCACGCGCCCATCATCCAGCGGATTGTCGACCCGCGCATTCAGGTCCTTGATCAGCCTCCGCGTGTCGATGATGCCGCCAATCAGGAACCAGACCGTGGAGATGATCCCGACGACCGCAGCCACGCACAGGTTGGTAACGAAGAAATAGTGGCTCCACCACTGGTTCGGCCAGGGCGAGATCAGGTTCCAGATCAGCACGCCGACAAAGCAGAGCATGATACTGTAGACGAAAGTGTAAATAAACACCGACCACGTGAGGATCTTGTCCCCGCGCGTAAACTCGGGCGTGATGCCCAGCAGTTTGTTGACGGACGTCCGCCACGACCAACGCAACGCCAGCTTTCCGACCGGCCGCACGCCATCCGTGCTGTACGCCCCGCGGTGGAGCATGCGCTCCAGATTGTAGGGCTTTCGGTACGTCACCAGCGAGCCGATGACATACGCCAGCACGCCGCACACGATGGCGACGAACGTCACCTCGACCGAGTTAATCGGAAACTTGACCGGGTCCATGCGCCAGACCACGTAGGGCGAGAAGTGCGCGGAGACCCACTGGAAGCACGCATCGACCGGTCCCAGCCCGCCCGTGCGCACGAGGAACGGGTAGACGTGCTCGGCCCAGTTGCGCTGCAGCAGCAGGCCGGAGATGGAGATGCCGGAGCCAAAAAAGAGCGATGCGTAGGCGCCCACCGTGTTGCCGAAGCGGCTGTACAGGCCGAACACCATCACCGGGCCGGCGCCGCCGATCCAGATGGAACACATGATGGTCGTAAACATAAAGATGAAATCGATGTTCACGAAGAACAGGGACGAGACGAAGAAGAACACGGAGACCCACAAGGCCGACCACCGCAGGTAGCTCAGGTGCTTCTCTGGCGTCAGGGGCGTTTTGCAGAGGGGCAGGACCACGTCCTGGACGATGGTGGCCGAGCTGTTGAACGTGCGGGAGTCATCCGTGGCTAGCAACAGCATCACCATCAGCAGGCAGAAGATGCCCGTGATGCCCACAGGCAGCAGGTGGCGCAGGGTCAGTGGCAACATCATCTGGTGGTAGAGCGTGCGGAACTTCTGGTTCATGAAGTTGCCGCTGTCGCTATAGCCGATCACGTCGGCAGCCGCATTCATGTAGGGCGTGTCCAGGTTCTCCACGCGCGACAGCGGCTTGTCCACCCCGATGTGATGGGACGTTGCGGGCACGGCCGCCATCCGCTCATGCAACCGGGCGCGTGTGGCGGCATCCGGCACCACCTCGGCCGCGACCCGGTCTGCGATCTCCAGCCGCACCTCCCGTGCCTGGGCGGTGTACTTCTCGTGCGACATGAAGGTGATGACCGTGATGGCGATCGCCAGGCACATTACCCCGGAGAACCCGTTGCGCCAGGCGCCAAGGATGCCGGCCATCTTCTGCTCGTGCGGCGTGCGCCCGCAGTTGGAGGTGTCGTTGCCCATCCAACTGGCGCGGTTGAGAATGCTGCCCAGCAGTCCGACCACCAGCGCGAACAGGTTGAAATCGCGCAGCTTATCGATGTCAAAAGGGTTCAGGAAGCTCTCGCCGGGGGCGCGATCCATCATGACGGGGGCGATCTCCCGGCTCCAGGAGAAGTGGTACAGGACATAGCCGACAATGATGACGAATATCGGGTAGCTCAGCAGCCCCTGGACACTGTCGGTGATCAACAGTGCAATGCGCCCGGCGGGCCACATGACAATCAGTGCCATCACGAGGATGATCGCCACGATGATCGCGAAGGTCGGCACGAACAAGCCCAGCACGGACACGCGGTGCGGAAACCCCATGAAGTAGATGAAGAAACTGGCGGCGACAGCCGGCCCGATGGCGTTGGTGAGCATCTCCGCGGAGGTGCGCAGCGCCGCGGCAAAGATGCGGAATGACCGGCTGTAACGCATCTCGAGAAACTGGCCGATCGACAGGGCCTTCGTCTCCCGGAAGCGATACGTGCAGTACCCCGTCAAGGCCATGATCAGCCCGACCGGGGCCATGACCGCGCTCCAGAATCCCAGGGCATAGCCGGTCTGGTAGTTGGCCTCGACCATCGCCACCACGGCCACCACGCCCAGCGACGACTCCAGGCTGCCGACGCACATCACGTACCGCCCGGCCACGCGTCCGGCGGCGAGATAGTCGACCACGCCGCGGACATACCGGCGGGAATAGACCGCCATCCACAGCACGAGGGCGACGGGAACAATGGTAATCAGCCAATCAATCCAATGCATGCGATCGGCCTCCTCATGGTGCCGGCTCTCCGTCCGCCGACACGGCGGCGGGGACCCGGCAAATTTAGCACTCGCGCGGCGTGGTGGCGCGCACGAACTGCTCGCGGTACTGCTCCAGCAACGGCAGCCGTTCTTCCTCGCTGGTCAACTCGAATTTCACCACCGTATCGCGCCGGTCGGCAAGGGGATAGGTGAAGGCAGCCGGATGGCGGAAATTGAAGAAGATGTCGTCGGGCTCATCGAACGTCTGTATCCCCGGATTCCAGTAATCACACACGAACACCTCGGCACCCTGCGCAACCGTGCGTCCGTTCTTAATGCGACCCCGCATACCCGGCATATTGATATGACCCATGACCTGCTCGAGAATGTGCGCGTAGAGAACCCGTCCATTCTGCGTGAACCGTCCCCATTCCGGGTTGGGCCAATCGGCCATGCTGCACCCATAAATGCTCTCACCGTTTTTCAAGAGCCACTGCCCTATTTCATTCAGTATGCGGTGCGTCTCGGCATCCAAATGCCCGCGCGCATCCGGACTCACATTGAGCGTCAGATTCCCCCCCTTGCTCACGCAATTGACAAGCGCGTGTATGATATCGACCGGTTGCTTGTAATTCTTATCGAGCGGGTCAAAACACCAGCCGTTGGTGACCGTGAACCACGCATCCCAGGGTATCCGCTGTCCATGCGCGTTTGTCAATGGCTTCCGCGGGATGTCCTGCTCGGTGTGCTCATAGTCTCCGGTATACGCCGCGCCGGTGGCTTTCTTCAGCGCTTCATTGCTGAGACGGTCATTGAGAATGATATCGGGTTGCAGGCGACGGATCTTCTTCACCAATTCGGTCGCACCCCATTTCTCCCCGATAAACTCCCAGTAAGAAAAATCAAACACAAGTATGTCGATCTTGCCATAATTCGTCAGAAGCTCTTCCACCTGGCCGCTCATGTAATCCACATATCGCCGCCAGTCGCACTTCTTGTCGCGTTCTTTCGACTGCGGATCATCGCGCATCGGGTGCTGGCGGTCGTGCCAGGACGGATAATCGGGATGATGCCAGTCGAGCAGTGAGTAATACAGCCCAACCCTGATTCCCTCTGCGCGCATCGCCGCGACATATTCCCGCACAAAATCGCGCCGCGCCTTGGCCTGCATCGACGTGTAGTTGGTGAGCTTTGAATCGAAAAGGCAGAAACCGTCGTGGTGCTTTGCTGTCAAGATGCAATAGCGCATGCCTGTCTTTTTCGCCAGAGCCGCCCACTCCCGCGCACACTCTTCATCGGGCTGAAACGAATGGAAATACTTCTGGTAATCTTCGACACTCATCTGCTCGACACTGCGCACCCACTCGCCCCGCGCAGGAATAGAATACAAACCCCAGTGAATCGACATGCCGAATCGGGCTTCCTGAAACCATTTCATCCGCTCGGGTGTTGGGGCAGCAGGGGGTACTTGGCAGGTAACATGATTTTGCGACATACACTACTCCTCCGAAAAGGTTGCAGGATTTTAACTGTTCAGTGCCGGACCGTGACTTGGATGGGCGTGCCATTCTCCGTTGGGAACTCCCAGACCTCGACGGTTCCCCGGGGCTTGGCTGCCAGGGGACGGACGTCCACACCCACGGCATGGTAACCGTTCGTCGGCGGACTCTGTGCTCCGGGGACTTCATCGGAGCGCTCTCGTCCTTCGCGCTTCCAGGCTTCGGTCTTAGACCAAGTAATGAAGAAAGACAGGCCTTGGCCCTCCCCGCCGCGCACCGTCGGTGTTTTCTGAATCTCCGGTTCCTTCTGCGACCCGAAGAATGCGTCGTCCATGTAGTCCAGGTGAACCCGTTCGGGCCGCTCGGCTCCGCCGTTCGCCTGCAGCACCAGCGTCCCGCCTTCCTCGGCTTTCAGGCGGCACACGGTTGCTCCAGCGCCGGTTCGCCCGGGAAAAGAGAACTCGACGGTCTCCGGGCGGTCGTCGGCCGGCCCGTCCTTGCGCTTCCATGTCCGGATGTAGTCAATGCTGAACGTGGCGGGAAGCGCATCCTCTGTCGGCAGCCCGAACCAGCCGGCGAAGGCGGTCGTGTAGTCGTGATAGCCGGCGGGGAGCCCCGGGAGCGATTCCTTCTTGGCGTCAAGATGGAGCATCCCGTCGGCGATCCGGACATTATTCGAATTGAAATAGCCGGGCTGACGCCCGAGCCAACTGGGATTGTTCGGCAACCACTTCGACTCGTCCAGTTTCCCGCCGTCAAACTCGTCGGTGAGCGCCGGGAACGGTTCCCAGTGGCCATGCCTGAGGGGGCAGGCAACCTCGGCGGCATGCAGGGACCAAGCCGTGGCGCAGGCCAGGCAAATGCACGTTAAACCAAGTCGGGCGGTTTGCTGAACGCCATCCGGGCTGATCATGTTCCGTGTCATAAGTTTCCTTTCTGTTTGACGTGCCGGGAGGCAAATTCCGACTGCGCCGAACTCTCCAGGCTTGGCCAATGCCCTACTCCCCCAACGTCCGGACCAGGGCGCCCAACACCTCGGCCAACCGATTGTCGTCGGGAAATCCCGCGCCCCGGTGCTGGATAAAGCACTCGCCAAACTCGCATCCCATCAGTTTGCCCTGCTCCAGTGCCCACTTCCGCATGAGCTTCACATAGTGGTCGAATCCCAGCGCTGCCATCCACTCGCGCTGCGACGCATGACAGGCCAGCATCCGCTCCTTGACCCCAATCACTGAGGTGATATCCACACCGAACTGCACCGGCAACGCTCGCCCGAACACATCCTTCAAGCCGATGGCATTCCAGTAATAGACATACGGCGCCCTCGCAAGCGGCGGCGCCTGGGTCCCACAGTCATACAACGGAACGGGCGCAATATACGCTGCATTGGCAACCAAGCGGGAAGCGATCTCGTGATCCGCCATGTAGTCCGACGGCGGCAGCGTCAGCACGATCTCCGGCGCCACCTCGCGCACAATCCGCGTGGCCGCCTTGCGGTAGAACTCGTTGTACTCGATCTCCAGGTCGCGCCCGCCCGCATAGTGGTAGTGCCCCCTCAGCACCTTGGCCGAGGCGGCGGCCTCCGCCAACCGGCAGGCCTTGATCGCCTCGCTAGAAAGCGTCGGCGAGCCAACTTCGCCGCCGGTCAGCGTGGCCAGATGGATCTCATACCCGCGCTCCGCCAGCAGCGCCACGGTTCCGGCCGCCATGAACTCAATATCGTCAGGATGGCATCCAAAGGCCAAGACCCGTTTCATGATGTAGCCTCACCATTGCCGGTATGCGCAGCGCCGGTGGCTTTCTTCAGCGCTTCATTGCTGAGGCGGTCGTTGAGAATGATGTCGGGTTGCAAACGACGGACCGGCAGCGCCACGGAGAGCATCCCCATCGAGCGGACCGTGCAGTGCACGGTGAGATAACCGTACTGCTTATCCTGACGATAGGTGAAAGCCGAGGAGCGGACGGGCTGCGCGGCATCGGGCGTCAGAAGTTCAATCTGGCGGCCGACCTTGACGGCGCGGTCCAGACGCAACGTTGGGTTCTCGAGCGGGTCGAGGTGCGCATTCTGTACCGCAACGACCAGGCGGCCTCCGTCGGGCGAGATGCGGCACATCACGTGGACGTCGGGCGCGTCGCTGACTGTGGCGGCGAGGGGTCTGCGGTTGATCCATGCGAACGCCCTCGAAAGCTGCTCCTGCCGCGCGTAGTCGAACATCAGCATGGACATGCCGCGAGTCGGCCCGAGGTCATGAAGACCCAATGGCAGCAAGCACCAGCGGCGGCCTTGGGCGTCTTCGTGGAGCATCGTTCCAGGATAGAGTTCGCGCCCGTTTGGTCCGAGGAACCGGCTCAGGATGCGTACGTCCCTGGCCGGCCGGCAGCGGAAAAATGTGTGCTCGCCCTGTACGCGCGGCGGGATCCGGATGCCGGCGTGCCGGCCGCTCATCTGGCGGTCGGTGAATTCCTCGACGCTGGGGGCGGGCGCCTCCTCGATGGCCCGCACGCCGACGTCGAATCCGCGCTCGGCGAGCCACCTGGCGGCAACGGCGTCGACGAATGCGCCGTGCGCTACGGCGCGTTCGAGTTCTGCATCCGAGAGGCCCGATGCGCTCCAGCCGGAGATAAATGCCGGTCCGCCATCGCCGCCGTAAGCCATGGGGATGCCCAGGCGCGAGAGATAATTCACCGACACCGGTTGGTTCAACCAGTTGCCTGCTCCCGGTTCGGGAGGCATGGGCCAACTGCCGAAGCTATTGACTGGCTCAATGGGCCGGACGCCGAGGTCCTGATAGTCGGTCGGGAAGAAGTCGAGGACGGCCTTCGAGTGTCCGCGTGCGGCGGCGATGGTGTGCCAGTAGCCGGCGTCGTGATCCGGGTCGTCAAGGTAGCCTAGCGCGTAGCTCAACACCCCTTGGAAACCGGCGGCCATCAGGAATTCCTGGTGTGCGGCGAGCATGGTTGCCGAGGTGTGGTAGCGGTTGTGCGGGAAGGTATCGCCTTCGGCAATGATCTCAAACCCTTGCCCGACCATCCAGGCTGCCTGAAGCCGCGAGTATTCGGTTATCCAGCCGACATGCGACGGTGCGCGGTCCCAGTAAGGGGCCCCGATGGTACGAAGGAAAGGCCGGGTCGGTCCGGCGAGAGTTCTGAGCAGGGCGGGCAGATCGACTCCGTCGAGGCCGCTCGTGAGCCACATGGCCGAGCACAGGCCGATTCGCGTCTTCGGGTTGACGGCGTGGACGGCCTTTTCGATATCTGCGGCCAGAAGCATCAGGCCCTCACCCTGGGTGTCGAGCCACTGACGGCGAGCTTCGGTTGCCCGACCGGTCAAGGCCAGTTTAGCCAGCGCCTTCGCCGAGAGCTTTTGGCCGGATCTCCTGCGGAATGCCTCGAGATGCAGAGGGCAGAAGCACGCGAACCTGGCCTTTCCACCGTGGGACTGCATGCGGAAATCATCGTCGAGGACGATGATTTCCACGCCGCTCCCGGCCATGGTGGCGAGGCCCTCCCTCAGGTAGCGGCGGAAGCGCTCATCGAGGGGGCAGAAGCAGCCCTGGACCTCATCGCCGCCCGATCCGACCAGCGGTTGAAACGGCCAGAGATTCCTGTCCGTGGGGACCTCGCCGTGGCCAATGGTCCGGCCCATCCAGAAACCGACCGAGAAACCCTGGCGCTCGAAGTAGGCCTTCCCTTCGCGAAGGGCGTCGCGGAGTCCGGCCCACTCACGGGTGGTTGGCGGGGCGTCCTTTATTACGTCGGCAGCAACCAGGAACACCCGGTCGGCGTCCATGGCCTTGAGCCGTTTGGCGTGCAGCGCACGCTTCGGCCCCTGGCCAGCCGAGACCATCAACGGAACGGTGCATGTCCAGCGCTTCATGTTGTGGGCAGAAAATCGTTTTTCAGATAACATCGGTGATCCGTGCCTTTCTGTACGTGCCTAGCGCACACAACTCAGTATCGGCCTTACTACGCCATTCCGACCTGATCCAGAACCGTTTTCAACTCGTTTTCGTTGCCGATTTCCCGGATGACGGCCGGATCTGCAGACCAATCCAGAGAGCCGAAGAAGAGTCGGTTCCTGTCGATATGCCAGCGGAAATAGGCGACAAACCAAACATTTTCGGCTGCCGCGATCAACTCAATGGAGAGTGGCACCGGTTGGCTGACCGGCAGTTCGGCGCTGGGAGTCGATCCTGGCGTGTCGGTCAAGAAGCGGAATTGGCGAATCGTAGCGGCATCGAAATGGAACGGATCGTCAGACACGGCATAGGCCGCGCGAAACCCGGCCAGCTCAGGCCCATAGTCGTTGAACCAGAGAACATAGCGGCCGCCCAGCGGGTGCAGCGAAGGCGATTCGGCAGCGACGCCGTTCGGAATTTGCAGCAGGTCGGGGAGCGGTTCCCACAACATCATGTCCCGACTCGCACAAGCCGAAACCCGTGCACCGCCATGCCCGGTGTACAGCAGGATGGCCTTGTCTCCATGGTCGAAAACGAATGGGTCCCGGCCGACGGCGCAGTGAATGGGCCCTTGCTGCCAACGCGTCCAGCGTTGCAGATCGGTCGAGGTCGCATAGGAAATGAAGGTCTCACCCTGCCCGTTCCCCATGTAGAACATGTAGTAGAGGCCGGCACGCCGATAGACGAAAGGTGCCCAGACGTGCTCGCTCTCCCACGGGCGATCCCCGACCGCCAGAGGCATGGGATGCCGGATCCAGCGGCTGTAGTCTGAGGTGCTGGCATGACCGAAGGAAATTTCATTTCCCGTAATCCAACAAGCCTCACCCGGGCGTCCATCAATATGGAAGAGGTGGAGCCGCCCTTCTGCCATGACCACGCCGAAGTCCTTGACATAACCGCCGGGCGGCGTGTATCCGGCCGAAAGGAAACGCTGTTCGGGAAAATGGTAGTCCTCAGCCGCGTCGTGCAGCCGACATCCCGGCCTGATTCCAAACTGCTTGGAAAGCGTTTCGGTTTGCTCCTTGCTCCAGGTCATAGCTATTTCCTCCGTTCAACGCGCGCGATCTTTGTGCCGAGCTTGCGAGGCTACCAAGCCCCCCGTTGTTGGGCGACTCTTGCAGCCACTATTTGTCTGTCGCTCCGAGCGCCTTCCGGCCAAATCAACTCGGTTCGCGGCTCAGCCGCGCATATATCCGCCGTATCCACAGTGATCCCCCCAGTGCCATCAGTATCGCCCATATTCCCGCACCGCCTCGTACAAGGCGCGGTAGTTCTCGGTGGGGATTCCCGTCACTTCACCGGGCGCCCACAGGGAGAGTCGGCCGCGACCCTTGACCTCGGCCGTAAAGAAGTCCCGGGCCGCTTGGCGGATGGCCGCGGGAGTGGAGTTCAGAATCGAATCCGAGATCACTGCTGTGACCCAGACCTCATCACCGATCTCGCGACGCACCCGCCCCACGTCATTGAGGGGCCAAGTTAGGGCGTGAATTGCCGTCACACCAAACCGCTTCTGGATGTGCGAAAACAAATGCGTCCCTCGACCGCAGTGGTGCAGGAAAGTGCTTGGCCGCTTCCCGTACTTGCGGCAGAGCTTGAAAATCAGCGCTACTAGAAACTCATCGTATATCTGCGGCGACAGCATGTCGATGCCGTGATCAGTGATGCTGACATCTCCCCCGTCCGGCTTGTCCATTGCATACGGCATGCCGTCGGCGGCGCACCAGGCGCGATGTAAGGCAATTTGCCATTCGGCAATCCGCTCGAGAAACACGCGAACAAACTCCGGATCCTCATACATGTCGCTCATAATCTCGGGCCCGCGGATGTCCAGCGCCGTGCTGAACGTACCGCCGCCAGTGGATGGCAGGCTCGGTTTGGCGCGTTTCACGGGTTTACCGAGAAAGGTCAGGCCGGCATCGCAGAGTTGGTCCATACGATCCCGAAATCCCCGCTGGCGCGGGAGCAGGCCGGACGTGAACAAGTCGGGCATGGGCATAGTGCGGCATTGCTCACGCGAGAGATGGGCGCACTCGTGGGCCGGCACGGCGTCCGGACGAAACACCACGGGACAGCCAAAGCAAGAGGCCGAGGCAACCGGATGGAAATCCACGTTGACCGACCAGGTTTCCGGCGCTTCGGCCAGGATGGTGTCGCCAAACGGAAGTTCCAGTGCGCGCCGTTGCCACTCAAGTTGGAGCCGGACCATCTCGTCCTGATCCTCGTAGTAGGTCCGGTAGTCGATCCCATTCTCCTCCAGATAGATGGTGCGGGCGCCGGTGAAGGACAGGGGAACGCGAGTCGGTCGGTCAGTTTTGAAAGCGGCCCAGACCTCGCGCACTTCGCGATTATGGGCCGCCACCTCGGAGGCCTGGGGATCGATTTGAAACGATGCGGATAACTTCATGTGCGGAAGTTCCTCTCGGTCGGGCGGCCAGAAACAGCGGCCCGCGCGATATGCCTCAATGGCTGCATTTCAGACCGACTTGTAGATATGTGGGTTCTGCCTGCGGCACTCCTCCATCACGGCGATCTGCTTTCGCACCTGCTCGGGCGTGATCTCCAGCGGCACGCCGGTTGTCAAGGTCCGTTGCAGCATGCCGTAGAAGTCGCGGGTCATGCTGGTGGCCGGCTGCGCCGCCACATATCCGGCACCCGTGTCCGCCGTCGTCTCCGGCCACTTACACGATTTCCACTCCAGGGATTCACCGCAGTACGCAGGCGTGCCATCCGCCTGCGCCAGCGGTTCACGGCTCAGCTTCAACGGTGCCGCTGTCTTGGGGTCGAAGTAGTGCCACTCGGCGGTGTTGTTGCCGTTCGCCTTCATGCCGCCACAGGTCCCGTACACCTGATACATGTTTCCGGGATACGCGCAGTAGGACGACACCTCGACTTCGATAACGGGCTTCCCTTTTCCGCTGAGCACGATCTTGACATGGTTTTCCGCATCGCCGGTGAAATTGTCATCCGAGCGGTCCATCCAGCAGCGCACGTCGGGCATTCCCTCGCCATAGAGTGTCATCGCCTGGTCGAGCGGATGCGGCCCGGTGTTCATCATGTGGCCGCCGTGCATTTCCTGCAGCGTCTGCCAGTCCCAGCGGCGGCTGTGGCCGCTGAAGGCAACGTTAATCTGGACGATCCGTCCGAGCACGCCGGACGCGATCACCTTTTGCACCTGCTGGAAATAGGGCGCGTAGCGCGACTGCTGAAACACGGCAAACACCCGGCCGGACTTCTTCGCCGCAGCGATCATCTCGTCCACCATCGCCACATTCCTAGCCAGCGGTTTTTCGCACACCACATGGCACCCGGCCGTCAGAATGTCCTTGGTGATGGACGTGTGTTGATGACTGAACGAGGCGTTCACCACCAGGTCCAGATCCTTGCGCTGCAGCAGTTCCACATGCGTCGCATAGGCCGCGCAGCCGTATTCCTGGACCGCCCGCTGGCGGCGCTCCGCCAGGGTGTCAGCTACCGCGACGATCTTGAAGCGGTCGTCCTTGCACAGATAGACGCCGTGGATGTCACGTCCGCTCCGCCCCTGCCCGATAATGCCAGTCTTGATCTGCTTTGCCATATCACACAGTTCCTTCAGTTCCTTGCATGCGCGTGCCGTTCTTGTCACTTTTGATTGATGTCCGCCTTGAGCAGACCTTTCACAAACCGCACATAATGGGGGAAGGCCACCTCCGGTTCGGCCAAAGTGGGCTGCCACTTCTTCTCCCATTCAAACGAAAGGTATTGGTCGTAGTCGCCGCTGCTCAGGATTTCAAGAGCTTTCTGCAGGGGCACTTCGCCTTTGCCCGGCAGTCGGGACTCCTCCTTGCCATCCGATCCGCGGGCGGCATCCTTGAAATGCACATGCGCAATGTGCCCGCGAATGCCTGCATAGGTTTCTTCCAGCGGTTCGGCGAAAAACGAATTCCCGACGTCCCAACAGATTCCAAGCGCGGGACTGCCGACCCTTTTCAGGACAGCGGACAGGTTTTCGCCGAGGCACCAGGCGTCGTGTGTCTCAAGTGCCAGCTTCACACCGAGCCGCTCGGCATGGTCGGCCACGCGGCGGATGCCTTCCGCCACTCTCTTGATGTTACCTTCCCGGTCGAGTTCCTGGGAATGCATGCCGCCGAATATCCGCAGCACCGGGCAGCCGATATCCCGCGCCGTTTCCAGAAACTGGATGGCCGTGCGGATGCTCTCCTCGCGCTTCGCCGGGTCGTCGCTGGTAAATGTGCTGTAGCCCATGATGGCGGCGATTTCAACGCCCTGGTCCTTGAAGAGTTTCCGGATCCTCTTCTTTTCCTCGGGCGTTTCATCCGGGCCGATGTGCTCCCCCTTGGATCCCCGCAGTTCCACGCCGTCAAACCCCATGGTTTTGGCGTTGGCGGCAACCTGTTCGATACTCCATCCTGGACAACCCAGCGTTGCAAATGACAGTTTCATGACGTCCTTGTCCCTTTCGTTTGTGATGTTGTTGCAACCGTACTTCTTTTCAAAATCAATTTTCTGCCTAACGCGTCGCCAGTTCGGCGGAGAGATCGAGGTGCCGTTGTGCCGTTTGATCGCGTCCGGCGAAACATTCCACGGAATGTGATTGCCGACGCACATCATGTAGCCGCGCGACATCCGTCCTGTTTCGAACATGTTTTCCACCATGCTGCGAATTTCAGCGGGGTTGTTGCGCATCAGCACGCGATTGGCCTCGATCACGGAGGTCAGGGGGCTTCGCTGCGAGCGCGACGGGACAATGGATGTGGGGGTGTGCATGATGTCTACTCCGCCAGCACGCGTGGCGCGGCGAGCACGCCCATCGGTTTCAACGCGTACTCGTACGCCCAGTCGGCGCCTTCGGTGCGCCACATATCGGGGCCGAACCAGTTCCGTCCGCGCTGCCGATCGTGCAGCGCGCCGAACGCGTTAACGCGGTTACCGTAGGCCATGATGTCGACAGCGTGCGAACCGGCGGCCAGGCGGCCCAGTCCGACCCGGAACGGCGCAAACGCGATCCGGCCTGCAAGCCGGCCGTCGACCGCCACGCTCAGCAGCGGTGCTTTGAACTCGCGCGCCTCGAGTTCAAGGGTCTGGCCGTCGGCCTCCAGGCGCGCGTGGTAGGTCACGTTACCCGCGTAGAACGGTAGGCCCTGCGGGGTCCAGTCGCCGAACTCCAGCGTGCTCACGGACGCCGTGAGGCGCGCGTGCCGGCCCGCCACGACCACGCCGAAATCGCCGAGGAGATAGTGCCACTCCACAGCCGTGCGGCGATGAAAGGGCCGCGTCACGACCAGGTCGTGCGTGCCGTGTGAGAAGGCGGGGAGCGGGACGGTGCGGATCGCCTCGTCCACGAACCAGCCCTCCGGCGCCACGGCAACCGGCCGATCATCGAGCCGGATCTCCACGCCGTCCACGTCCTCCATCGCCAGCCGCGGCGCGAAGACATCCACGTCGCAAACGATACGGAAGCGCAGCGCCAGGTGGCCCAGGACCGGCGTCGGTGCCGTATCGGTCCATGGTTGCGCAATGCGCCCCCGGCGCCGCGGCACGCCCAGCGTCGCGCGGACGGCATTGTCGATCCGCAGCAGTTCCTCGACCGGCTGCCACGATTCGTCGTTCCAGCGCCAAGCGGCCTGGTCGAGCAGCAGGACGTTGGGTTCGGACAGGGTCACGGGCACCGGCCCGTCGAGCCGGGTGACTTCCGCGCGGGCCGGCTCGTGCACCTCGATGCCGCCGGCGCGCCAGCCGGGGTCGAGGCCGAGCAGAACGTGTCCGTGCGCGGGGAAATCCCACGCGATCGCGGTCTCGTCCCCCTCGCGGCGTGAGGCAATGCGCTGGGTCCGGCCTGTCAGCGTGTCGAACCACGCGGCATCCCAGTCGCCGCGCACGCGGATCGTCGCGCGGCACCCGTCCCGCGGGTCGGTCAGGCAGACGAGGAGCCAGCGCCGGTGACCGTCGTCGCGCATCTGGTACAGGAACCCCTCCGGTCGGACGCCGGACTCGGCGCGCAGGTCGAGGTCGCGGTACGGCGCCAGCGCTTCCAGCAGCGGCACCCGCGAGAAGGGGATCGCGTGGCAGCGCGCGGCAAGCCGCGTGGCGCGGCCGGACGGCGCCGCGTCCACCAGTGACGGGATTTCACCCGCGAACACCACGCGGCCGCCCGCATCGGCGAAGCGCTCCAGGCGTTCGAGCGTCGTCGCGCGGATCGTCCGCAACCCCGGCACGACCACGGCCTCGTAGCGCATGGCGCCGATGGCCAGAGCCGGCGCCTCCGCGTGCCTGCGTTCGTGAGACCGCGGCTCTTCGACAGCCGCGCCGTTACCGGCGCAAACACACTGCGAGGTTAGCAGGGATTCGCACAGGTAGTCGAAGTCGATCAAGCCATCCAGCAACCACGCCGTGACTGACTGAAATTGCGCCTCGATCGCTTCCCGTGCGCCCTGGGTCTGGTCGAGCGGGCCGCGGCAAAGCCAGAAGGATTCAACGGGGTGCACCACGGCCACGCGCACACACGGGCGGCCGCGGGTCAGCGCCGTGTTGAGCCGCGCAAAGTGGTCTTCGATCAGCGGGTATTCGCGGTACCAAGGTGAGTGACAGTCGATCGCGGCCGGGTAATCGCGTTTGGCCTCGCCAGCCATTGACACCCACGCCAGGTGCGGCACGCGCACGGTCACGCCCAACGCGGCCTGCCAGTCGCCCTGCGCCTTGTGGCCCACAAAATCGAAGTCCCAGTAGGTGGCGCCGTAGAGTTCGCTCAGCACGCCCGGACGGCCGTACTGGCGCGCAGCGCTCTGCGCCTGTTTGGCGGTCGTGTACTCGTGGTGGTTGCATAGGATGTCGATGCCCGGGAGTTGAAAACTGCGATACGAGCGCATCGCCTCGCCCAAAGCCGCGGTCTGCGATTCGAGGGTCGGTTCATCCATGAGGTGGCCGGTGAACGCAATCCCGTGCTGTTGGCACCAGGCGCCGCACACATCGGCGAAGGCGGCGGCGAAACGCTCCGCGACGTGGTCGTAGAACCAGTAACGGATGCGCGAGGGGATAGCGCCCGCCGGTTCCCAGAACACCTCCGGCAGATGGTCGACCAAGTCCGCGCCGTAGGCCGCGCGGAAGGTCTCCGGGAAGTTGTCGGTGAACGGCAGCATCACGTCGGCCGTGGCCTCGGCGCAGCGGAAGGCACCCGCGCGTGCCACCTGTGGCTCGTCGGTGAAAATGGCCGGCACGGTGGCGCCGAAGTGGTCACCGACCGCGCGCGCGTATGCCTCGTGGGTGACCTCGACGAACCGTTGCACGGCGGCTGGGTTGAGGGTGTCGAGGTAGGTCTGGTTGTTGAACCACGGAGAGGGTCGCATGGTTTCGAGGTAGGCATGCCAGACCGGGCCGTCGTCGGCGCACGCGGTTTCTCCCTCGGCCAAGCGCCGGTAGCCGGCCAACCGGCCCGCGTGCAGGCGAACCGCGTAGCGCGCCAGTAAGACCCCGTTCTCGGCGCGCCGCACGGCGGCGTGAAAATCACCGCCGCCCTCAGTCGCGACCTCCCCGTAGGCGCGTAGCGTGAAGAGCAGGTGACGCATGCGGAACGTCGGGTCGCGTGTCACGAAGCCGCCAGCGGCCCCGGAGGGCCAGCGGTCCTCGTCATAGAGCCACATGAGCAGGCCGTCGCACTTGGCCTTTTCCACACAGGTACGAACGCAGGCCATGAAAGCGTCGCTTAGGTACGGCGTCGCGAGGCCCGTGCGGCTGTGCATGTGCGCGCCGCCAAAACCCATGGCCCTGAAGGCATCGATCTGCCGGGCCAACACAGCCGGGTCGAGCGCTGCGTTCCAGGCCCAGAACGGCGTGCCGCGGTACTCGGCCGTGGGTTCCCGGAATAGTTCGGGGTCCAGGGCAGGCGCGGTGTTGCGGGGATAGAGAGGGTTTGATTTGTCGGTCTTCATCATGTGCATTTCATCATCAGGCGGAGGCAACTCATGGTGGCGGCGATTTCGACGCCCTGGTCCTTGAAGAGTTTCCTGATCTTCTTCCTTTCCTC
>SESD01000644.1_pt1 | contig 21364 bp, 20 predicted proteins | sample 3171411 | NCBI WGS metagenome assembly SESD01 (sample SAMN06051880, study PRJNA518727) | freshwater metagenome | biome: subpolar coniferous forest; feature: holomictic lake; material: water; isolation source: holomictic Lake 442, 16.5 m depth | place: Canada: near Kenora, Ontario | collected...
ATCGCGACCGCGAGCGCCTTCGCGCCGCTCGCAGTGCGGTTGCGGTGTGCAAGCTCAGCGGTGCCGTTGGCACGTATAGCAATGTCGATCCGTCGGTCGAGGCGTTCGTTGGAGCCAAGCTTGGCCTCACGCCCGTGCCGGCCACGCAGGTGATCGCACGCGATCGCCACGCCGAGTTTTTGTGGGCGTGCGCAGCGGTTGGCGCCACGATGGAAATGATCGCCGTCGAGCTGCGTCACCTGCAGCGCACCGAGGTCCGCGAGGTACAAGAGGGCTTCAAGGTTGGCCAAAAGGGCTCATCGGCGATGCCCCACAAGCGCAATCCGATCTCTGCTGAGACCATTAGCGGTCTGTCGCGGGTGCTGCGAGGCAACCTGCAGGCCGGTATGCAAGACGTTGCGCTGTGGCATGAGCGAGATATCTCGCATAGCTCGGTTGAGCGAATTGTGCTGCCCGATTCGGCTCTATTGGCCCATTATGTGCTCAATCGGATGCGCAAGTTACTGCTTGGATTGCAGGTGTTTCCGCAGCGAATGATGGCCAATCTAGAGGCCAGTCTTGGGCTGGTGTTCAGTCAGCCAGTGTTATTGGCTCTGGTGCAATCGGGTCTCAGTCGTGACGATGCGTATCGCATTGTGCAAGACAACGCGATGCGGGCGTGGGACCAGGGAATTGCTTTTCGCGAACTCCTCGAGCTCGATAGCCGGGTTGCAATCGACGCTGCAGTGCTTGATGCAGCGTTCGATGTGCACCGCAGTTTGCGTCACGTAGATCGAGTGTTTGAAGCGCTCGATCAGTTGGTCTGACGGCTCTCGCCGTCACACTGTTTACGAATCGCTGCGGGCGATGCGCGCAGCCTTGAGGACTGCTGCTTCAACACCAATTGCTCGCCAGGCCGCATAGCTAATGCCGTTGCGGGTGCTGTAGGCCTTGGCGACCTTGATGAACTCGGCCTCGAGCTCGGTGATATCTACGGTGTCGCCGCCAGCAGCGAGCTCGGCTTGAAGATCGAGGCGCTCTTGCACAAGCTTGAGCTCGCGGATGGGATCAGCGTCGAGAATTTCGGTGTCGATTGCGACCAAACGCTTGGCAATCGAATCGGGAGTGCGCTTGCGTCCACGCTTGGGCTTTGAGTTGCGCAACACATCGAGATAGTCACGTACCGCTCGGCCTTCGAAGCGCCCAGCAGCTAACGCTGCCTTGTGCTCATCGGTCATTGGTCCTTTGGGTCCACGCTTTGCCATAGCAAAACAGTATAGATCTCATCATCGAAACTGCCAAACGAGCGATTGTGTTCTTTGTCTCGTACCGTTATTGCCCGCATGGATGCACACGAACTCTTCGAACTCTCCCCCCACGGCGCCGACACATTTGTTGGCATTGGACCCCAATACCCATGGGGCGGCCTCTATGGCGGACAGATTGTTGCGCAGGCCTTACGTGCCGCTGCGGCCACTGTTGATCCCGAATTGGTGCCACATTCGCTGCGCGCCTATTTCATTCGGCGGGGTGATCATGCCGAACCCGTGCGTTACGAAGTCGATCGCATTCGCAATGGCCGCAGCTTTTGTACGCGTCGTGTGGTTGCGCGCCAGGCCGTTGGTGCCATCTTGAATCTCGAAGCGTCGTTTCAACGCGCCGAGCCATCGGTCGACATCGAAACGGTGGGCATGCCGCTGAATCTGCCGTCGCCCGACGAACTCAAGCACGACTCATGGTCTGATGTCTTCGATCGCTGCTGGGTGCCATCGGAGCATCTTCCGGCCGATGGCCGCACTGGTGCTGGCCGATCAGCGGCGTGGCTCAAGGCCAATGGCACCTTGGGCAACGACCCACTGCTGCACATCTGCACTTTGGCATACCTGTCCGACGACCTGCCTACCGATGCAGTGGTTCGGGCGCACCCAATGGGTCTTGAGTCCGAAGAAGAGCGTCATGGCGCACAGTTTTCGGCGAGCCTCGACCACACGATGTGGTTTCATCGCCCAGTGAAGGCCGACGAATGGCATCTGCACGACTTCACCTGCCACAGCTTTGTTGGCGGCAGAGGACTTTCGATTGGTCACGTGTTTGCGGCCGACGGCACGCACGTGGCGACCATTGCGCAAGAAGTGCTGATGCGCGACAACCGTTCGAAGTAACAGCGAACGAGCACACTAAAGTCCCTGCGTGACCAACGAACTTCCACCGCTCGATCCGGCCCGTGCAGCGTTACGCGACCACGTCATTCGTTATTCGGTGAAGCGCGGCGACTTCACGCTGAAGTCGGGCGCGAAGAGTTCGTGGTTTCTCGACACCAAGCAGACCGCGTGCCGTCCTGAAGGCATTGTGCTCGTCGCCGATGTTGCGCTCAGTTTCATTCCGAGCGACGCCGATGCCATTGGTGGCCTCACCATGGGCGCCGACCCGGTGGCGTTCGGTATTGCTGCCGTCGGCGCGACCCGTGGGTTGAGCTTGCGCAGCTTCAGCGTGCGTAAGGAAGCAAAGGACCATGGCATCACTGGTCGGGTTGCTGGCGCGCTCATGCCTGGCGATCGAGTGGTCATCACCGAAGACACGGTCACCCGCGGTACTTCGTTGATGGAGGCGGTCGATGCGGTGAAAGCCTTCGGCGCGATCCCAGTTCTCATCACGGTCATCGTTGATCGCGGCGGCACCTGTGCCGCGATGGCAGCCGAGGCAGGCATTGCATACGTGCCGATGCTTACTGCCGAAGACCTCGGTTTTGGTTTCGGAACCTGACCAGCGAGCGGCGGCGAGCGATGTGTGGTCGCTTTGCCCGGTGCCTACAAATGCTTGACCGGTTGACGTTGTAGCGAGCACCATGCTTCGGCTGGCTGCAAGGGAATTCCAAGCAAATATCCCTGCGCCCGATCGCACTGAAGTTCGCGCAATACCTCGAGTTCGGCTGGGTGTTCAACGCCTTCGGCAACCACGGTGTAATCAAATCCGGCTGCGAATTCGACCACGGCTTGCAACGTATGCCGGCTCTGCGGCGTCTCAAGAAGGCTCGACACGAACTGGCGGTTGAGCTTCACCACATCGATGGGGAACCGATGCAGTTGAGCGAGCGACGAGTACAGCGTTCCGAAGTCGTCGATAGCGATCTTCACGCCAATGTCGCGCAGTGCGTTGAGTCTGTTTTCTGAGCGCTCCGGATTGTCCAGAAACATCGATTCGGTGAGCTCAAGAATGAGGTTCTCGGGAGCGAGGTGGTGATGCTTCAGCACGCGTCCGAGGAAGTTCACGAACGTGGAGGCGCTGAGCTGACGGCTCGACACATTGAAATGCAGATCGATAGGCCTACCGGCTGCGGCTTGCCATGTCGATGCATCGCGGCAAGCAATCTCGAGCACCCGATCTCCGATTGCAGTGATCAATCCGGCATCCTCAGCAAGAGCAATGAACTCGTCGGGGGCAACAGCGCCCAGGGTCGCATCGTGCCAGCGAGCGAGTGCCTCAAAGGCCACGACGCGGTCAAGTTCGATGTCGAAGATGGGTTGATACGCAACAAAGAGGCCGTCGTTGTCGATTGCCTCGCGCAGCGCTCGTTCCATGTTGACGCGACGTCGCGTCTGGGGGCGCACCATGCCGTCGAAGGTCTCCATGCGGTTACGACCGTTGGCCTTCGCCTGATAGACCGCAAGGTCCGCATTCAGCAACAACTTGTCGGCGAACCGGCACTCCTCGTTGGCGAGAGCGATACCAACCGACGCCGTGACCTGCACGACCTCGCCATCGAAGTGAAATGGGGCCTCGATTGCTCCGATGAGACGAGCAGCTTCAAGCACCGCAATATCGGGCCGTTCCATGGCCTCACAAAGAATCACGAACTCACCGCCGTCGAGACGAGCAATTGCGTCGACCTTGCGGACCGTTTGTTCGATGCGCCGCGCTGCCTCTATCAGCAGCCGGTCGCCGGTGCGGGTGCCGAGGCGGTCATTGACCGATTTGAACCAGTCGATGTTGACCATCAGCAACGAAGGCCACAGGCCGTTGTGGTCGGCAACGTCAAGGGCATGTTGGAGCAGGCTCATGAAGGCGCTCTTGTTGTTGAGACCGGTGAGCGAGTCGTGGCTTGCTTCCCATCCCCATCGTGTCTGTTCGGTCACTCGATGGGTGTTGTCGGTGATCACGACCACCGCGCCCTTGGCGTGGTCGTTTGTTGGGCCACCTTCAAATGGCACGATCGCGCAGTCGCCTGGAAATGGAGCTCGGGCGGGGGGTCTGAGGTAGATGCCGTTTGTCTGCCACCGATGACCCTGCAAGATCGCAGCGACGTCGTTCTCGTCAAGCAGGCACCGTGGGGAATCGGCGGTGGCTCCAACATGGAGCAGCGTTGCCAGCGAAGAACCAACGAGGCGCGCCCGCGAGCCGAGCCGTCGAGCAGATTCGGGGTTGGCGGCGTTCACGATGCCGTGCTGATCGACAACGAGCAGCGCTGTGTCGACAGCATCGAACACCGCCTGCAGTCGATCACGCTCAAAGGCAAGCTGGCCCTCGGACATGCGTTGCAGCTCATCGAACATCTCGCGCATCTCACGCGATGAGATTTCAAGCGAACGCTCAAGGAGCTCTCGATCGTTGTTGTGCTCGTCGTAGGTCTCCCCCACGCGCTGCAACAGTGAAGCCCATTTTGCGCCGTTTGGAGCTTCGCCGTCGATCCCGAGACGGCGAAGCTGCCTGCTGAGCGTGTCGTTGGTTGCAGGGAGGTCGCTCATGCTGACCTTTCGCCGATCGTGGTGATCGTCATTGTCTGGTTGTGTAGCTCGCAAGTGCCACCAGTGGGTGACAGCGCTCCGTAGCTGTACAGGCCAGTGACTACTGCATTCGGGGCGAGGCCTTCAACGATGGCCTCAAGCTCCTCTTCGGTTCGTTGTCCCAACACCATTCGGCGACCGACGCAGCTCACAGCGATGGCGAGTTGCTCGCGTCCCGTGGTGGCCATGACTGCGGCGCGATGAGCACCCTCAACTAATCGTTCGCTCGAGGCACACATCAATTGGGCCATGGAACCTTGAGCAACGTCGCCGGCAAAGCGCAAGCTGCCAGTTTCGATGTCGGTGCCAAGTACGGCGCGCACAGTGGTGTGGCCATCGAGGTCGCTTAATGACAGCGGAAAGCGCAGCGCTGCGGCGGGCAAATCGTCGGCTCTGTCGCCGAGGTATTCGCGATACAACGCGAGTGCCGAGCGATCGTCGAGCTCGTAGAGAGTGCTGTGGTAGCTGCGTGTGACGAGTCGCTGCGGACCAAAGATGTCCCACCCGCCTGCGGAGCCGAAGTCGAGTTCTACATGGTCGCCGACGAATCCAACGGCGGTGACCCATCGGTTGCGTGGTTGTCCATCGGCCAGCACCCATGTGGTGTCGAATCGTTCGCCGTCGCCCGCGAGGCCACCTGAGATTGGCACCCCGGGCAGCATTTCGCTGATGCCCGTGGCGAGCGATGTGCCGTTCACGGAGAGGCCGTCGGACAGTACGAACACGCCGCGTAGGTTTGCATGTTTGAGTGCGGCTCCGAGTTGACGCCCAGCGCGGCGGGCGCCGCCGGCAGCCTCAACTTCTACTGACGCAGAGAGAACTTGAGTGCGATCGAAGCGAGCGATCACAGCAACCAACGAACCGTCGGCTAATGCGCCACCGCTGATCTGGCCGGCGGTGGAACAACCGACCACCGACTTTCCTGCATACAGTTTGCTGAGCTGCTGCAGCGGCTGGTCCGGATGCGCGCCGATGCAGGTGTCTGCGAATGCCAACACCAATGTGTCTCGATCGTCGGGCTCGGGCACCGGCGATGACCATCCGCTTTTCGTATCCCATGTCAGTGTCTGAGCCTGCACAACTTCCCCGCTTTCCTGCTCTGAAATGGGTATCGGCAGGTTGTGGGTGAATCTTGAGCGAAAACAGTGTACGACCGCGCGTTGCGGGCCCGACTGAACGAACCGCCGAGGGGCACTACGGTGTCGCCCATGGACACCGTTTCAGAGCCACCCCTCTTGATCAAGCCGCTGTTGCGCGGTTGGTCGCATGTGGTGGCCCTTGGCGTCTTGCTGGTTCTTGGATCGTTACTGATTGGCCGAGCAGCCGATACGGAACGTGGCCTTGGGCTGATGGTGATTTACGTTCTGGGCACGGCAGCGATGTTCGGTGTTTCGGCCGCGTACCACCGCCTGCGTTGGACTCCTCGAGCGCGAGTGCTGATGTCGAAATTCGACCACTGCACGATCTTCCTTGCGATCGCCGGCGCGTACACACCGGTTGCCGTGGTGGGACTCAGTGGCAACTACCAACTCGTGGTGCTCTGTATCTCATGGGGTGGTGCCGTCGTTGGTATCTCGTTGCAGTGGCTGCCGTTTCATCTGCCGCGTTGGCTCTTTGCCGCCGTGTATGTGCTGGTGGGTTGGTCGGCGATGTTTGCCTTCACGCAGCTCTACAACGGGCTCGGGCCATTGGGCTTTTCACTCATCCTTGGTGGCGGCGTGGCGTACACAATCGGCGCGTTGGTCTATGCCCTCAAGCGCCCTGATCCGTGGCCGCAGGTGTTCGGCTATCACGAGGTGTTTCACGTGTTCACCATCATCGGCGCCGGGTTGCATTTCGCAGCGATCTATGGCGTGGTGTTGTCGAAGCTTTAGGCGCTCTCGCCGAGTTGCGCCTCTGGTAGTAGCACGCCCGGGTTGAGCATGTTGTGTGGGTCGAGGCTGGCTTTCAGCGAGCGAAGTGCGTCTACCTCGGCGGCTCCGCGTTGGGCCACGAGCCAGTGCGTCTTGGCGATGCCGATGCCGTGCTCGGCGCTGATGGCACCGCCTCGTGAGATGACCATCTGCAACACCTGATCGGTTATGGCCTCGGCCGCCGGGCCGGCATTGAGCGTGTTGAGGTGCAGGTTGCCTTCGGCCAGGTGACCGAAGTTGATCAGGGTTGACTGCGGTGCCATGCGGTTGATGAGCGCCTCGATGTCGGCGGTGGTTTGGCTCAGCACACCGAGCGGTAACGCCACATCGAGCTTGAGTGGAACGCCACGATGGTTGATCGCTGTGGTTACGTTGTCGCGTAGCTCAAGCAGTCGGCCGCGCGCTGTCTCGTCGGTTGCAACAGCAGTGGAGCTTGTGGGTGCGTGCAGTGCGAGCGCCCTCATCAGTTCGTCTTGTTGGTCGGAGTTTCCGGCGCACTCAATGAGTAGGTACGCGCCTGCGTCGGTGGGTATCGGGCATGTGCGTTGCAGGTGCTCGCACACCAGCGACATCGCCGAAGGCATCAATAGTTCTACCGAGTCGAGTTGCGCGAGTTCACGACGAAGCACTGGCAGGAGTTCGAGTGCTGCTGCGAGAGATGGCAGGCCGATCAACGCCGTCGCTGTGTGGCGATACCAGGGCACCAGTTTGAGGCGCACTGCGGTGATGATTGCCAGCGTTCCCTCGCTGCCGCACAGCAGCGATGGCAGGTGTAGTCCGATGGTTTCTTTCGGTAGCCCCGAGAGTGAGCCGATGATTTCGCCGTTGGCGAGCACGGCTTCGATGCCAGCAACTTGGGCGCGCATGGTGCCGAAACGGATGACCCGTGAACCGCCGGCGTTGGTTGCTACCGCGCCGCCGATGGTGGCCGAATCTCGTGAAGCAAAGTCGACTGCGAGGTCAAGTTCGAGAGCGCGAGCGTGGTTTCGCGCGGCAGCCAGCGTGACTCCGGAACCGACGGTGACCTGTGATGCGCCAGTATCGACAGTGTCGCACCGGGTGAGCCGAGCGGTGGACACGATCACTTCGTGATTGCGAGGAACACCGCCGCCGACGAGTCCGGTGTTGCCGCCTTGGGTCACAATGGCTGCATTGTGTGCTGCGCAAATGCGCACGACGGCAGCAACCTCATGGGTGTTGCCCGGCCGCACAACGAGGCGACTGGCGCCATGAAATCTGCCGGTCCAATCGGTTTCGTAGCTTGCGCGCATGTCGGGGTCAATCAACACATGACTGGCGCCCACCGTGGCTTGTAGTTCGCGGCACAGCGCGTCGGACGACGGGCTCATCAGCCGACGATGGTGGCCCCGGCGGGGAGATCGCCGAGTAGGGCATCGCTGATCCAACAACGTGTGAGATGCAACGTGCTGCGAATACGCACCACCTTCTTCGGCTCGGTAACCGCCCGACCGCACATGCTGAGCGCGGCCTTGATGCAGGCTTCTTCGTCGGGTAGCACCATCGGCATGCGGCTGCGACGAACGCCGCTGGGGCCGGCCGTGAAGCAGTTCACGTAGGTCTTTTGCCAGTCGATTGTGTTGGCCAACGATGCCGGAATGAAGTCGGCCAAGCCAATGCCCAACACGTTGCCGCCGCTGACCTCGGTGATGTCGAGCATCACGATGGTGGCCACGCGCGGCGATGTGAAATCGTCGAGGCCGTGGACCCAAAAGCGTCCGGTGACATTGGGGTCCATGGTGGTGCCGCTGATGTCTTTGCCACCCTGCTCGATGATGAGCACATCGATCTCGTCGAAGGGCAGCGCAGGCACAAGTGCCCTTGCGTACTCGAGCAGCTGGCGTTCGGCTTCGCCGCCCACGTCGTTGGCCGTGAAGCCTTCGACCCGAACAACCTCGCCTGCCGCCGACTCGACAGTGGCAACGCCGCCCAGCAACCGACCGGTAGAGCGCAACGCGTCGATGCCGCGCAGCAAGCGCTCGCGCATCTCTACTGGACCACACGCGTGAATCTGCGCGGCACCTGGCTGTTTGCCAAAACCAACGACGGCCATCTTCGTGCAACCGCTTTCGATGGGTCCGTGAAAGCAGGTGTGAGGCTTCACGCGATTCACCGGAAGGATGCGGTCGGCGCCTGCTGCATGGGCGTCGAGATAGAGCGGCATGCCATCGTCGGTGCGGGCGACCTCGATGGTCTCCATCGTGGCGCGGATCTCGGCGCCCATCGCCTGCTCGGTCATGCCCAGCACTTCGAGCATTGCTCGTTGCCCGTCGGCGGTGGCACCACCGTGGCTTCCCATTGCCGGAACCACAAACGGTTCGGCTCCAAGATCGCGTAGGCCCAAGATGGTTCCGCGCAATACATCGACGCGGTCGCTGAGCCCGCGGCTACCAGCGCCGACCGCCACGGTCATGCCAGCAGTGACGTCGTTGGCGAGTCGTTGGGTAATGGCCGTGCGGGCCGCACCAGCGACATCGCTGATCGTTGGCGGCGACGGAATTGCTAACGACACCTCGTGCAGTTGTGGAACCACGATGCCTGGGTTGAAGGGAAGTTCAATGCCCTTCGAGAGCTGTTCCCACGGATTCGCTGATGCCATGGCGTGACTGTACAACCATGCCATTGAGCCAACGAAGGGGCGGTGATCAGCCTGCCGGATTGGCTGCGAGATGGTCGAACCGCCCAGCGGGTCGGATCCGGCGATAGGCCTCGACAGTGGGAGCAAGCTCGGATGGTGCCGCGCCGTGCAAAATCACTCCGTCGGCGCCGAGATCGAGTTGGCGCAGCACCGCAGCGGCGCATTGCTCTGCCGAACCGGTAGCCGCCGGAGCCAGCCATTCGTCGGGAATCAAGGTGGCGACGTGTTCGAGCTCGGTGGTGGTTGCCTTGCCGTCGAACGCGCCGCGAAAGCCAGCCACAAAAGGATCGGCACGGAATCGCTCGAGTACTGCCGGATCCCAGTTGTTGGTGCGCACCATCAAGTCGCCGTAACCCTGCAGATATGTGGCCAATCGCCCCACGGTCTTCTTCAAGCGCACGTCTTCGGGGATCCAATCGCCAATGGTGGCGAAGCAACTCCAGACCCGCACAGAGTCAGGATCGCGGCCCGCTTGCTCGGCTGCGCGCTTCACGCCAGCGACGCAGCGCTGCAGGGTTTCGTCGGTGAAGAACGTGTGCAGGATTACGCCGTCGAATGCCCGGCCGCCCAACGCCAGCGACTGCGGTCCGAACGCGGTGAGCATCAGTGGGATGTCTTCGTCGAACTCGGTATCGAGGGCCAGCAACGGAAATTTGCCGCAGGGTCCGTCGTGCCCAAACACCACTTCGCCCTTCCAGAGGCGTCGCATCAGCCCAGCAAAATCTTCCATCTGCGCCGTTGTGATGTGATCCATACCGAACGCATCAAAGAGTTTGTCGATGCCGCGGCCGAGGCCCAGCGCGAAACGGCCGTTGGTCATGCGATGCATCGTGGTGGCGTAGCTGGCGGTGACAATGGGGTGGCGAGTGTTGTGGTTGGTTGCGCCGGTGGCGATGCCCAGGGTTTCAGTGACGGCCGCTGCCGCGCCGCTGATGGTGACGATCTCTTTCACGTTGAACCGCTCGGACAAGAACACCGAGCCGAAACCCATCGCTTCGCCATCGCGGCATTCGTCGAGCAGATCACGCGGCGACTTTGGTGCACCGGCAAGGCCGTAGAAACCGAGTTCGTTCATTTGTAGTGTTGCGGCCTGATTCACGAGCCGAACCGTATCGAACACATCGGCTTCGGCCGATACCCTTCGTGCCCATGACCCGCCCCAGTGACCAATGGCCAGTGGGCGGTAGCTACACCTTCGGCGGACGCCAGGGGCGCATGTCGCCCACGCGTCAACGTGCGTTCGATCACTTGGTCCCGCAGTACCTGCTCACGTTGCCGGTGGTAGCCGCCGAGCGACTCATCGTCGAGATTGGGTGCGGCAAGGGCGAGGCCACAGCCGCAATGGCGCCGGTTGATTCTCCGGCAACAGTGATCGCCTGCGAGCCCAACGAAGCAACGATGGCGCATCTCGCCACGTTGCTCGATGCCGACGACATCACCAACGTTCATCTCTGGATCGGTGATGCATTCGATCTGTTGGCCCACCTCGGCCCTCAGGCCGTTGATGAGATCAGGGTGTGGTTTCCCGATCCATGGCCCAAGCCGCGTCACGCCCACAAGCGACTGTTTACGGCGCTACGCCTTGGCCTCATTGTCGACGCCTTGCGGGCGGGTGGGGTGCTGAGAGTGGCCACCGACGATGCGGCGTACGCCGATGAGGTGCTCGAGGCAATAGCCAACGAGCCTCGGCTGATCGGTGGCCGGGTCGAGCGACCAGCGCAACGGCCGATCACTACGTTTGAGGCTCGGGGGCACCGCGACGGCCGCGACCCCGTCGATATCGAGGCGACCAGACGGTCGTAAGAACGACCGCTGAGTAACGAAAGCGGTGTTACGAAGCGATGAGTCGCGTTGCGTCGAGCTCGCGCAACCGGGCGCTGGCCTCTTTGGCCACCAATACAGGTACGAAATCGCGGACGAGAGCGTCGTCGAACTGTCGGGCGATGTCGGCAACGAGATCGTGAACGAATTCGGCATCGACCGAACCATTGGTCCGAGCGATGAGCGTTTCGGCGACAAACTGCAGGTGCGGGTTCAGCGCTGGTGCATCCATGTCTGGCACGCTAATTCAGCTTCGTGAACCGGCGCAATAGTCGTAGGTCACATTGTGCCGAGCCCAGGAAAACGTGAAAAGCCGCAGGATTGAGGAGTAAAACAACCTCTGACCTGCGGCTTTCGTGGTGGTCCTGACCGGCGTCGATCCGGTGACCCTACGCTTTTCAGGCGTATGCTCTGCCGACTGAGCTACAGGACCGTGGTCCTCACCGACCGCATGCGACCGACGAAGATTTTCAGCATTACTTACCTTGACAACTGACCAGTTGCCAGTGAGTTTCCTCACTGGCAGCGGTCCCGACGGGGTTCGAACCCGCGACCTCCGGCTTGACAGGCCGGCGTGAACTCCACTTCACCACGGGACCAGAAAACTGGTCAGCACCCCCAACGGGATTCGAACCCGTGCCGCCACCTTGAAAGGGTGGTGTCCTAGGCCTCTAGACGATGGGGGCTAGGTACGTCTCCGGTTGAGAGCACACGTACATTATCCGGCGATGAGGGTGTTCGCGCCAACGGATTGCAGAATCGCCCAACATCAGTTGCTTGCGGGCATTGTGGGTCGGGTCGCGTAACGTCTCGAACATGCGAGTTCGACCCGTTTTGTCTGCTGCGGCATTGGGCTATTTGCTTGGCACATTCCCGACAGCCGATCTGGTGGCGCGTCGGGTCTCGTTAGGCACCATCGACCTTCGCGCTCAAGGCAGCGGTAACCCTGGGGCGGCCAATGCCCTCAAGGTGCTCGGCAAGAAAGCCGGCGCCACCGTGATGGCCGGCGACATTTCGAAAGGTGCCTTGGCAAGCGGCATCGGCGGCCTCGTCGCTGGGCCGGCAGGGGCTCATATCGCAGGCACGGCCAGCGTGTTCGGGCATTGCTTCCCGGTGTGGAATGGTTTTCGTGGGGGGAAGGGAGTTGCTGCCGGAATCGGGCAGTGCCTCGCCACGTTCCCGGCGTATCTCCCCATTGATCTCGCCATCGCGGGTGCAGTGGCGGCTACTCCGGCCCTGAAGCAGCGCTCGTTTACCGCAGCAATGATCAGCAGTTCGGCATGGGTCGTTGGCGCCTTGGTGTGGTGGCGCAAGGGTCACGGCAACCTTTGGGGACCCAAGCCGGGTCCGGGTCTCGTGGCCGCCGCAACCCTCAGTAGCGCAGCGATTGCCTACAAGTTTGTTGTGGCTCGCGAGCCACGCTGACGGTTACTTCTTGCGCACCCGCGACAGATAGCGGCGGCTTGCTTCGCGACTTTCGGGGTCGGTCATTGCATAGACCAGCGAGTCGGCATCGTTTGCATTGCGGCTCGTGCTCACCATCTCGTCGAGTGCGGCGTTGACCTGTTGCTTGGTTGAGCGCAGTGCAAAGGCCGTCTTGCTGGCCAATTCGCGGGCGAGCTTGTCGGTCTCGGATGCCAGATCGGCGGGGCTCACGACGTGGTTCACAAATCGCAAGGTGCGCGCTTCGTGGGCGTCGAACGGGCGGCAGGTGAGCACCAACTCTTTGGTGATGGCCGGCCCAAGTTCGCGCACCAAGCGGGGGATGCCGCTCCATGCCAAAGGAATTCCGAGATCGACTTCGGGAATAACAAATCGAGCGTCGGTTGCCGCAATACGGATATCGCAGGCCGAGGTCAGCACCACGCCGCCGCCAACGCAATGCCCATGCACCGAAGCAATGGTGAGTTGGCGAACGTTGGCGAGTGCTTCGGTGGCAAGACGACCAAGATCGGCAGCGTCACGTGGACTCAGTGCACCATCAGAATGTTGGAAGTCATTGAGATCTGAACCCGCTGAAAATGCCCGGCCAGCGCCGCGAACCACGACGACCCTGATGGAGGGCTGATCATCGAGCCATCTGCTGGCACCGACGATGTCTTGCAGCATCGCGTGCGACAAGGCGTTGAGGCGCTCGGGCCGGTTCAACGTGAGAAACGCCACCCGACTGTCGCCGCTTGGGTCGTCGGCCGTTGTGGTGCTGACGATGAGGTTTGCGAACTCGGGAGCAGATGCCATCTGGCCAGAGTAACGCTCGACGAGGCAAGGCTCGCCGAGCTACGACTGCAACGCGCGAATGCACCAGTCGAGTAACCAGCTGAGAAAACCGTAGAGGTGGTGTTCGCCAGCGAGTGGATGATCGTCGCCGATCTCTTGCAGGTCGTCGTCTTCGCCGACGTCGAGCATCGTGCCCAGCACCAGCCGTAGGCCATTGAGCGCTTGCACGAACGCAAGCAGTTGGGCTTCGCTGAGCGGAGCGCTGTCGCCGCTGGCTTCGCTGAGGCATTCGTCGACAAGGTTGAGACCGGTGAGGCGTGAGGCCACCAGGTCTTCTCGCATGAGCCGTTGGTATTCGTCGTCCATGGCCTGGTCGCCGGGTTGGTGGTAGGCCGTGGGAAACAGCCGGCGAAGGCGATCGCCGTCGTTTGGCCCAAGCAGTAGCGAGCGAAGCTCGCCCATCAGGCGCAGCACGAGGTCTCGCTCTTCGACCTGCAGGTTGAGCCGGAAGCCCGACTTGGTGCGCTCTACGGGTGGCTTGGGTTTGCGGGCCACTGGTTAGCTGCCATCTCGCTGCATCGTGGCCCACAAACCGTGTTCGTGCAGACGGAACACATCGAGCTCGGTTTTCTCACGGGTGCCGTTGGAGACGACCGCACGGCCCTTTTGGTGCACATCGAGCATGAGCTCGGTTGCCTTCTCAAGGCTGTAGCCAAACAGTTTCTGGAACACGAACGTGACGTAGCTCATCAGGTTGATGGGGTCGTTCCAAACCAGCACGATCCACGGAGTATCGGGCAATACCGACTCGTCCTGATCGGGTTGGTCGACCACGATGGGGGTCGGTGCGGTGGCCATGATGTGCATACTCGGCGACCATTCTCGCGCCCTTCACCGTGAAACGGGCATTCGAATGGCTCCGCGCTAGGAACACGCAACTCTCGCCCCTACGATAAGCCCCGATGTCCGTCGGCTCCCGCCCCCTCGTTCCGTCTCGGCTTGCTCCGGGCAGCGCTGCCCATGGCGGTAGGCGTACCCCTACAACTGTGCTTGGCGGCTACATCGCGCTCACCAAACCGCGCATCATCGAACTGCTGCTGATCACCACCGTCCCCACGATGGTGTTGGCCGAAGGTGGCTGGCCGGCGACAACGCTTGTGCTCATCACGTTGTTGGGTGGCGCCCTGGCCGCAGGCGGAGCCAACGCGTACAACATGTATGTCGATCGCGACATCGACAAACTCATGGTGCGTACGCAGGGTCGCCCGTTGGTAACTGGGCTGATCAAGCCACGCAACGCACTGTGGTTCGCCTCGGCGTTGCAGGTCATTGCGTTTGCTGTGCTGTGGAGTGGCGCCAACTTCTTGTCGGCGTGCCTCACCCTGTCAGCCACACTGTTTTACGTTTTCATCTACACCATTTGGCTGAAGCGAACCAGCAAGCAGAACATCGTCATCGGTGGCGCGGCCGGTGCAGTGCCGGTGTTGGTTGGTTGGTCGGCGGTCACCAACAACGTGGGCTGGGCCCCGGTTGTGCTGTTCGTCATTATGTTTCTGTGGACGCCGCCTCACTTTTGGGCGCTGGCTATTCGCCACGTCGACGACTACCGCGCCGCAAGCGTGCCAATGTTGCCTGCGGTTGCGCCGCTCAATCAGGTCTTGCGACAGATGCTCGCCTACACAGTCGTGATGGTCGGTTTCACGTTGGTGCTCATTCCAGTGGGCCATCTCGGATGGATCTACGGCGTGTCAGCGGCCCTGCTCGGCGCACTCTTTATCGGGGGCACAATCGCCTTGTCGCGTAACCCCGAGCCGCAAAAAGCGATGCGACTTTTTGGCTACAGCATCAGCTATGTCACCTTGTTGTTTGGGGTTCTCACCCTCGATGTCCTTGTCCGCCACGGTTTCTGACGCCTTTCCCCCCACCCGTAACGTGCCAAGATTTTTTCACCGAAGTGCGCGGAGATTTCGGCTCGCAGTAGCCGCTGTGGGTAATGTCGAAGAAAGAACGGACCCGAATTTGAGCCGCTCCGGCGGACGCACGCGCACCGCCATGTGCTGTTTCGAAATGAGCTGTTGCCCATGACCACAATTGACACTGCCTCGCATACGGCCTTCGCGGGCGCCGGCGCTACTCACGCGCCCTCCGCCGTTGCCGCTTGGGTGACCACCAGCGATCACAAACGCCTTGGGCGAATGCTGATCGTTTCTGGTCTCGTGGCGTTACTCGGAATCGCTGCAGTCGGAGCCCTGCTTGGCTTCGAGCGCATCGATGCCGCGGCCTCAACGCTCAATGCGAACAGCATCACGCAACTCTTCGCCATCAACCGAGTGGGGTTGGCGTTCTTCGCTGTGCTGCCAATCATGCTGGGCCTCGCCGTTGCGATTGTGCCGTTGCAGCTCGGTGCTCGTTCGTTGGCGTTCCCTCGTCTTGCCGCTGCTGGCTTTTGGGCGTGGTTCTTCGGCGTCGTACTCATCGTGATCTCCATTGCCTCAAACGGTGGCCCTGGCGGCGGCGCCCCCACCTTCGTTGCGCTGTTCATTGCCGCGTACGCCGTGATGCTGTTTGGCCTCACCGCAATTGCTGGTTCCATCGCCACCACCGTGCTCACCACCCGGGCCCCCGGCATGAACATGCGCCGCGTACCCCTGTTCTCGTGGTCGGCCCTCGTGAGCGCCCTTGGCCTGCTGCTGGTGTTGCCTGTTGCCGCTGGCACGGTCATCTACCTGTATGTGAGCTATCGCTACAACAAGGTCCCGTTCGGTGGCAACACCGGCGTGCTCAACTACCTCGGCTTCACGCTCACCCAGCCCTCCACCTTCTTGTTCGCTTTGCCAGCCATTGGCTTTGCCGCCGAAATGATTCCCGTCACGGCCCGTCGCCGCATGCCGATGCGCAACGTGTTGCTCGCCGGTCTTGCACTCATTGGGCTGGCCGCACTTGGTGGCATCACCCAGGTCAACCAGTCGCTGCCTTGGTCGGGTTCGGGCTTCAACCTCGATGACCTCGGCACCAAGATCGCCGACCTGGTCAACTACCTCGTGTTCATGGGCCTCCCGCTCATCGGCTTGCTCGTCGTGCTGCTGCTTGCGCCCCTGGCCTTTAAGGGCACCCGCCCAAAGATCACAGCGGCGTTCCTGTTTGGTTTCTTCGGCGTCTTGATGGTGTTCGTCGGCATGCTCGGTGCGCTGGTCAATGGCGTCACCGACCTCGGCCTCGCTGGCACCGTGTTCGAAGAGGGCGTCACCAACTACGTGTTGTACGGCGCAGTAATCGCTGGCATGGGCGCTGTGTCGTATTGGGGTCCCAAGCTTTGGGGTCGCCGTCTCAACGACAAGGCGCTCATCCCACTCGCCCTGCTCGGCACCCTCGCCGTGGTGCTGTCGTCGTTGCCGTACTACATCGCCGGCTTCGCCGATCAGCCTGCTGGCGCCGTCACCTTCGACTACGCCGGTCCGCAAAACATCTGGAACATCTCGGTCACCCTTGGCCACCTTGCCATGCTGCTCACGGTGCTGAGCTTCAGCGCGCTAGCGCTCAAGGGCTTCCGCAGCGGACCCGCCGCCGGCGACGACCCATGGGATGCGCAGACGCTTGAGTGGGCCACCTCGTCACCAGCTCCTGACAACAACTTCGCCGAGGTGCACTCAGTTGCATCTGCCGAGCCACTACTCGACCTCAAAGACACCGGGAGGAACTCCTGATGCTCGCTCTTCCACCAGCCCCTGCGCCTGCCCCACGCCGTCAACTGTTTGTTGGCACGTCGCTGGCCGCAGTCGCAGGCGCAATGCTTGTTGGCGGCATGCTGGCCATGTGGCTGCGCTTCCGTAACGAAGCCATCGCCGCCACCGGCCATTGGGTGCCTGAAAAAATCACCATTCCCGAGGTGCCAAGCAACATCATGCTCCTTGGGTTCGTGGGCATCTGCGTGTTCGCCCAGTGGGCTGTGTACGCCGCCCGCCGCGACGATAGGCAGCATGTTGGCGTCGCTCTCGGGCTCACCGCATTGCTCGGCCTGGCGTACATCAACGCTCAAGTAGCGGTGTATGTGCAGATGGAACTCCCCGTCAACGACGCCACCGGCAGCGCATACGGAGTCATGTTCTACGCAGTCACCGGCACAATGCTGGCGCTCATCATCGCAGGCATGGTCTTTTCGTTTGTCGCCGCATTTCGTTATCTCGGTGGGCGCTCCAACGATCGCGAGATCGTCACCGCCCACGCCATCTACTGGTACTTCATCGCAGTTGCGTTCAGCATGCTGTGGTTCGTGGTCTACGTCACAAAGTGAGCAGGTAACTACAGATGTTCACCACAGGATCCAAACTGTTCATCGGCGCCAGCGTTGTCGCGCTTGCCAGTGCCATCATCTACGGCACCACGCAAGACAACAGCACCGTCGGCATCATTGGACTCGTGTCGGCAACCATCGCATTGGTGTTCCTTGTGGGCATCAATCTTTGGGTGCGTGACAGCAACGTGTCGGCCGACGACGCTTCGGCTGCTGCAACTGCGGCGGCTACCAATGCCACGCCTCCGGGCAGCATGTGGCCGCTTGTCGCCGGACTCGGCGCTGCGTTGCTGCCGGTAGGTCTCGTTGTTGGCAGGGCCATTACCTGGATGGCCATCATCGTGCTCATCATTGCAATGGTCGAGTGGATGGTTCAGTCATGGAGCGAGCGGGCCTCAGGCGACGCTGCGTACAACACCATGGTTCGCCGCCGCATCATGCACCCGCTTGAGTTGCCCGTTCTCGGCGCCATCGGTCTTGGCGTCATCATCTTCTCGTTCTCGCGCATCATGCTTCGCCTCCCAGCGGTAGCAGGGGCCATTGCTTTTGGTGCCGTTGCCTCCATTGTGTTGTTGTTCGGCGCATTGCTCGCTGCGAAGCGCAACGTTGGTCGTTCGCTCGTTGCAACCTTGTGCACCATTGGCGCCGTCGGCATCATTGGTGCGGGCGTCACCAGCGCCGTAGCTGGCAGTCGTGAGATCGTGAAGCACGAGGTGCCTTCGTTCGAAGAGAACACATGCGGCACCGAGACAGCCGGGGAAGCCGATACCAAGGCCTCTCGTGCGGTCGCTGCCAAGTCGAACTTGGCGGCCACCATCGTGCTCAGCGGCGGGAAGCTGCACGCCGAGGTCATCGGCGTGATCGGCGCCCAAGACACCGTTACGTTGGCTCGCTCAAAGTATTCGTACATTCGCTTCGAGAACCTCGATGCCGAACCTCATCGTCTCGTTGCCGACTTTGGCACCGAAACAGTCGATGTCAACGGCACAGCGGTCGAGACATCGTTCAAGACGTGCACGCAAGCTGTCGGCGAAGGCGGGGCCCAATTCTTAGTGGTGCGTCCCGTCCTTCCTTCCTCCTCATCCGAAACGCCGTTCACGTTTAACGTGCCCGGTGTTGAAGGTGGCATCGTCACGATTGTTGTGCCATGAGCCACTCCTTTGCGACAAAGCGGGTTCAGAGCAACATGACTACCGTTCAAAACGTGCAGAATCAGTCGGGAGACTCGATGACATTCAATTCGACTCGGCACCGTCGGTGGGCGCTGCCAGTTGCTGCAGTTGCAGCATTCACCGTGCTCAGCAGCTGCGCCAAAGACGCTCCGCAAGACACGTGGCAGCCCGCTGGCGAGAACTCCCGCCGCATCGCTGACCTGCAGGTCTGGCCATTCGGCATTGCCGGCATTGTGTTGCTCATTGTCGCAGCCGCTGTTGGCTACTCGGTGTTCAAGTTCCGCGATCGCGGTCAGGCAATCCCCAAGCAGAGCCACGGCAAGCCGGCGCTCGAAATTGCGCTCACAATTTTGCCAGCGCTCATTCTGATCGGTATCGGTATCCCAACCGTTTCCACCTTGTTCCAGTTGGCCAAGACCAGCGATACCGAGTGTGTCGTCAACGTGACCGGTCAGCAGTGGTGGTGGGAATACGACTATCCAGCCCAAGCCGGCTGCGGTGGTATCGAGAAGCCGATCGTTACGAGCGGCCAGTTGGTGATTCCTGCCGGCCAGCATGTGCTGCTGCGCATCTCGAGCCGCGACGTGATCCACAGCTATTGGATCCCCAAGCTCAACGGCAAGCGTGATGCCGTTCCTGGCCGCGTGCAGACATTGCGCATGCAAGCCGATCAGCCCGGCATTTACTCCGGCCAGTGCACCGAGTTCTGTGGCCTCTCGCATGCGTACATGCGCATGGAGGCGGTCTCGCTGGATGCCGCCGGATTCAAGACGTGGGTGGCCAACCAACTCGAGCCATATGCCGCTCCCGCCGCAGGAACGAAATCCAGCGAGGGTGAGGCTCTGTTCATCACTAACTGCACCCGTTGCCACCAGGTCAACGGCATTCTTGGTTCCGATGGCAAAGAAGTCATTGCCCGTCCTGACAAGTATGTGTACGCAGGCGTTGTGCCGAACCTCACCAACTTGATGACCCGCACCACCTTTGCCGGTGCTGCATTCGATCTCCAGACTGCGGCCTGCAAGACCAAGCTCTGGAACACGCCGCCTGATCAGTTCACGGCCGCCTATCTCGAAGGCGTCACGCCACAGTGTCTCGACACGGTGCAACTGCGCGAGTGGCTGCGCAATCCCCCGGCCAAAAAGCCGATGTATGCCGATCCAACGAAGCTCGCCACCACCGGTGGTAAGTACCGAGGCATGCCGAACCTAGGACTCACCGAGGACCAAATTGACAAACTCGTCGCGTACCTCACCGAGCGGAAGTAACGGAGCAACGTAGATGGCCATTTCCGAACGAAACTCAGTTCCAGCACTTGCTGGTAGCGGCTCTGCGTATGTCACGCCGAGCACGTCTTTTGGTGTGTTCAAACGACCCGTCGAGAGCACCGGTTGGCGCTCATGGGTCTTCACTGTCGACCACAAGAAGCTCGGCATCATGTACGGCGTCGTCGCCATGACCTTCTTCGTCATTGGTGGCGTCGAGGCCTTGCTCATTCGTCTGCAACTTGCTGCACCAAACAACAAGGTGCTCAGCGCTGGCGCATACAACCAGATGTTCACGATGCATGCCACCACGATGGTGTTCTTGTTCGTGATGCCGATGGCTGCAGCGTTCGCCAACTATCTCGTACCACTGCAGATCGGTGCACGAGACGTTGCCTTCCCTCGCCTCAACGCCTTTGGCTTTTGGTGCTTCCTCTTCGGTGGCATCTTCTTGAACACGTCGTGGTTCTTGGGCGGCGCTGCCGACTCCGGTTGGTTCGCGTATGCACCCAACACTGCCTTGGCCTTCTCACCAAGCCACGGCGTCGACTTCTGGGCGTTGGGTCTGCAGATCACCGGTATTGCTTCGCTCACCGGTGCCATCAACTTGATTGTCACCGTGCTGAACATGCGTGCACCGGGCATGAGCCTGATGAAGATGCCGATCTTCACCTGGATGGTGTTGGTCGTGCAGTTCCTGTTGCTCTTCGCAATCCCGGTCATCACTGTGGCGTTGTTCTTGCTCAGCTTCCAACGCAACTTTGGTGCTGCGTTCTTCAGCGTCGAAAAGGGCGCCGATCCGTTGCTGTGGCAGCACTTGTTCTGGATCTTTGGTCACCCTGAGGTGTACATCTTGGTGCTGCCGTCATTCGGCATCGTCAGCGAGGTGCTGCCGGTGTTCTCGAAGAAGCCACTGTTCGGTTACAAGTTCGTGGTGTTCTCGGGTGCGGCCATCGGCTTCCTTGGTTGGGGTGTGTGGGCTCACCACATGTTCGCCAGCGGCCTTGGCCCTGTCAGCGTCGCCGTGTTCTCGGTGGCCACCATGGCCATTGCTCTACCAACCGGCGTGAAGATCGTGAACTGGACCATGACCCTGTGGGGCGGCAAGTTGCGCTTCACCACGGCCATGTTGTTTGCAGTGGGCCTGATCATTGAGTTCACCATCGGTGGCCTCTCGGGCGTGACCCACGCTGTTGCGCCGTCCGATACCCAGCAGACCGATACGTACTACATCGTTGCTCACTTCCACTACGTGCTCTTCGGTGGCGC
>SESD01000645.1_pt1 | contig 21362 bp, 20 predicted proteins | sample 3171411 | NCBI WGS metagenome assembly SESD01 (sample SAMN06051880, study PRJNA518727) | freshwater metagenome | biome: subpolar coniferous forest; feature: holomictic lake; material: water; isolation source: holomictic Lake 442, 16.5 m depth | place: Canada: near Kenora, Ontario | collected...
GCCTTGAATTAGCAGATAAGCAGCTGCAGATTGGCCAAGATGGGATGATCTTATTTCCAAGATATTACAGTTGCAATCGCGCACAACGGGCAATATTTCACCGATAAAGTTGATCTGATGGTTCCCTAAAACAGTAATAGCTAGTTGCATTATATTTTTAATAAAATTATTTTTTAGAAGTTTAGCATTAAATGATTAAAACTTTATGAACATTAAATTTTATTGGTATTAGAATAAGGCAATATTTTTTTAATGTCGATAAAAAATCACTGTTTTTATTGTTATTACTACTACCACTTTATCCATTAACTCAACTATGACTAAAAAACAAATACACCGACGGAATAGTTTTTCCGCTGAGTTCAACGCTGAGGAAGAGGATGATTTTATTTTGGCTGATTTGGATCTGACGCGGGATAAAGAAGAACCATCCCTTGTCCCTTTGAAGCATTTCAATGACGATGACGAAATTATCGATAGCTTATTGGTCAGATCAGAATTTGAGGTCAAAGATGATCTTGAAGAAGATGATCGGGACGCAAAGTCCCGAGTGATTGATGATATAGATCTGGCTGATAAATTTTCAGATGTTGATCAGTTTATCGTTGAGCCTGTTGAATCCGCTGAACAAGATAGACTAACAGCCGTCGAAGAAATTCAGGATTTAGTTATTCATTCCAGAACTGACTTTGATGAGATACAAGATGAAGATGCCATCGACAGATTACTGGTTGATGCGGGCTTTGATAATCATGATGATGAACCTGAAAAAACTAATGACAAGTCAGATGGTCAGCGGCTTGATGATACATCAGAATTTGCTCTGTCGGTTATTGAGTCTATTGAGCCGGCAGAGCAAAATAAGCGGATAGAAACTGAAGAAGTTCCGGTTTTTGCTAGTCATTTTAGCGCTGATTTTGATGAAACACTGATTGAAGAGGTTAATGACCTATTGGATGAAGACGCTTCAAGTAGCCGAGCGATTGATCATGTCAGTTGGGTTAATGAATTTAAAGAACGAATTGCTGTAGCGACTGATAATGCTATTTTCGATTGGAAGAACAGTGAGTGTGCGTTTGATAAAGACCTCGATAATTCCTTTTTGCTTCAAAAAGAAAATCAGGAAGAAGTGATGCCAAACCCCGCTAGTAACCAGACAATTTATCCGCAAGAACCTTTAAATAATGAGTCAGAAATAAAGGCCTTCAGCTCTGTTGTAGCCGAGCAGGAAAGTATTAAAGAGCAGATAAGTGACTATGAAAATAAAGTTAAAAAAGCCAAATTCATCACTTACGCTTCGTTGAGTTTTGGAATGGTAGCCTTATTGTCGGCAGTGATTATGGGTGTAATCGTTTCAAGTGTAAAAAGTGATGTGTCAAAATTAACTGAACTGGTTTCCATGCTTGAAGAAGATATGAGCAGTATTTCTGAAAAAAATGCTGATATGGATATTAACAACAGTGAACTGCCTGGTGAGTTGTTAAATAAAAAGGTTAATAACGTTGCGGGGTTTGATAATTCAAAGGCTATGACAGTATTGCCGGAAAATATAAAACGCTCAGAAGCAACGGTCGAAAAAGGTTCGTCAAAAAAGAAAATGGAATTACAAGAAAATGGTAGTGATCAATCTCAATTGTCACCTGATTTGTCAAAAAGTAATGCGGTGGGGGGTGTTAAAAAACAGACAGACCTCAACAAATCCAGTGTTCAAAAAAAGATAGGGATACCGGCTGCAGAAAAGAATAAACCATCTGAGACCGTGGTTAAAGTCACAACCGCCAACAAGAAAACAAGCAATGCCAAGGTTGCTTCCGGGTGGTCTGTTAATCTGACCACCTATAAGCAACTGAGTGATGCTAAAAGAAAAGCGGCTCAATTGCTGGAAAAAGGCATTCCCGTTAAAGTGACAGCCGTTGATATTAATAACTCAAAGTCGTATCAACTTAACGTGGGGGGCTTTAAAAATAAAGAGAACGCGGCTTTGTATGCCGCTAAAATAAAAAAATCACTTAATATTAATGCCGTTTTAGTCAGGTAATATTGAGTGACAAGGCTATTGCGATTATGAGCAAACAAAAATTGGTTGTCGCCGTTTCCTCCAGGGCTTTATTTAATCTGGATGATTCTCATACGATATTTGAAACCCAAGGCAAAGAGGCTTTTTGTCATTATCAGATAGAACATGAAGACGAAATATTGACGCCCGGCTACGGATTTTCTTTGGTTAAGAAATTATTGGCGCTCAATGAGAGTTGTCTTGATGATCCTTTTGTTGAAATCATCTTGTTGTCTCAAAATAGTGCTGATACAGGCTTACGGATTTTTAATTCCATTGCCCATCATGGCTTGGCTATTACCCGTGCTGCATTTACCAGCGGCTCATCACCTTACCACTATATGTCTGCATTTGGAGCGCATTTGTTTTTATCAACCAATGCTGATGATGTTGTCAAGACTCTGGATGCCGGCTTTGCAGCAGCGACCATTTTATGCGGCTCTTCATTGACCAATACGTCCAGCCAGTTGCGTATAGCCTTTGACGGGGATTCGGTATTGTTTTCGGATGCGTCAGAACGTATTTATCAACAGCGAGGCTTGGCCGTGTTTGCCGAAAATGAACGTCATGAAGCAAAAAATCCGTTGCCTGGCGGACCTTTTAAGGATTTTTTGGGTGCATTGCATTATATTCAAACCCAGTTTGATACTCAAACATCACCCATCAGGACTGCTTTGGTAACGGCACGCGCAGCCCCTGCCCATGAACGGGTTGTTAGAACATTGAGGGCTTGGGGGATTCGTATCGATGAAGCGCTATTTTTAGGCGGGATGTCAAAAGGCGCTTTTTTGAAAGCATTTGGCGCGGATATTTTCTTTGATGATCAAAGGGGGCACTGTGACTCTGCCGCTCAGCATGTCGTTGCAGCCCATGTGCCTCATGGTATTAGTAATAATCGTCTACTTAAAAGTTGAGACTGGTCAAACCGGTTATTCAGAGGTTTTTGTATGCGAGAGTCGATTTTAAGAGGTTTGTTCCAAGTCGACCAGATAAACATCTTCGATTAACTTTTTTTCTGCCTGAGTAAACTTAATTCGCGCGTATTTTTCACGCCGATCAGGTAATCTTCGCATATCAGTACGTCTTTCTGTGCTGCGACGATTAAACGGTGGACAGTCGGCAGGGTGGTTGTTTATGGTTTTTAACCCTTCAGGTGAGCCAAATTCCTTGGTAACCTTGCGCCGTTCGGCTATGCGTTTTGTGGTTGATGATCGTCGAGGGCTTTGCCTTAAATCGATTATATACATTTTTTACTCCTGACTTTAAAAAGGGTCGATTAATTAACCCACATTTAAATAATAGAAGATGTTTTTATAAAATACAAAATTGAGATAAAAAATAGCACACAGATAACACGGAGTTGACTGATAGATACGGATTAGTGAGGTTTTTTAATCTCATAGAAAGATTACCTATAAATACTGTCAATCTACGACTAAAAATAAAATCCGTAGACACCCTATAATCAGTGTTATCTGTTTTCTATAAGCGACTTTAATGGAGGTTTTGATGCCTGTTAAAGTGACCTTGCCAAGCGATGCAGTGCCTCACTGCCATGATTAAACAACGGCCAGCCATCACCGGGTAGAACCGCTTTAATACCGGGTAAGTCGGCAATGCGCTTGATTGAATGAATCGCCTTGTGTACATCAGTGAGTTTTGTTTCCGGCAGCATGCATAATTCACCACCGAGTTGGCAACGAATTAAATCACCGGTTATCAGGGTGGTGTGCTCCAAAAGCAAAGCGAGTTCTCCAGGCGTTTTAGAGCCTTCGAGTTGATAAGCGATCAATCCGGGCACAATTTCTTCGTTATCATGAAGCCAGCGCTCACAAACAATAGGGAAGGTATCTTCTTCGCCTGACGGGCCATAAATCGGGGCGCCTGTACTGTTTGAAATATGTTCGGCATCACGGCAATGGTCACTATTGGTGATGATAATAAAATTGACGCCGCCCAAGCGCTGTAGATGGCTATGGTCATGTTCTGACATGGCCAGTGGATCTATTAAAATATTACCGCCGTCACGTACCCAAAGCACACTATGAAAATCCAGGTTGCGTTCCTTGTTAAACTCTGACCACCCGAATAAATCTTTTCTATGTAATTGTTTCATTTGAGATATCCTCGATTAATTATGCACACCCAGAGCTTTTTCAATAAAAAAATAAGCTCAGTTGCTCAATGCTTTCTGGCGACTCTCAATATTGCCAAGAAAGTGACTACGCGTTTTATCATCAACTTGAGCCCAGAGTGTTATTTCATTAATGGAACGAAAACAGCCAGTACAGATACTGTCATCATTCAGACAACATTGGCTGATACAAGGTGAAGCGATACTGGACTGGTTTGTGTTCATTAATAATTGTCATTATTTGCTGGGTGGATAATTTTACCTGATGTATTGGTAAATAAATACTGGGTAAACCCGTGTAACCGACTTATAAATTGATGGTCAGGGTTTAAATTACGCAACGGTGAGAGCGCCTCTTTTGCTTTTACATGATTTTTTGGTCAATAATCGTAACACGTTCTGACATCGCCGGCGGATAATAAAATCACGAAAAACCAGTGCGGTTGGCATTTTCTCAAGATTGACAGACTTGGTTAATGCCAGAATAGCCATTTGCGATTCACCCATCACCCAAAACTGCAAGGCATTGTTTACCCAATACCTTGCCATTTGATCGCTGCTTAGATCAGCCTGAAAACGAGGACAGAAAACGGCCTCCGTTAAGCGTGCATTGCAGCAAGGGCAGCGATCCATGAGGATTTCAAAAAATAAATAATATCGGTTGATTTTACTACTGCTTCTTGCAAGCAGTCATCAAGTTCGGCTTCGATACCGGCAATTCCCAATTTAAAACCCTGTTAAAATAAAGCATTTTTTAACGTGATAGAACAAAGCATTATCAATGCAAAACAAATGGATTTAGATTTGGTTAATCAGATACGCAACATGTTTAGCAGGCAATAACCAGAAATATGCTATGGAAGATGCCGCGATAAGCGCGTTCTCGGTCTTTTTAACGCAAAGCCCATCCTTTTTAGGCTATCAACTGCGGATGCAAATAAGCTACAATTGAAACTATTCGCAATCGGTTTTCGGTGTTCCCCAAATCCCCTCGATCAGCCAAATAGGAAATATCCTCGATCCTGTCGCCCCGGTAACACTGTATCTGATGTTGGCTAAGGCCGGCGACAAACTGTGCTTTAGGAATGGCTTTATTTTTGACGGTTGTGGGGGTACTTGATTTAAGCAAAGCCCAGTAAAGTATCCAGTTTTTTTTGCTGCTCAAGCGCATATAAGTCGTCAAAGCCGCCAACATGAAAGTCACCAATATAAATTTGAGGTACAGTTCGGCGCTTGGTTTTGCGCATCATTTCCTCTCTTAAACCCGGTTGGGTGCCCACGTTAATCTCGGTGTAAGAGACGCCTTTTTTATCGAGCAGGCGTTTAGCCATCACACAGTAAGGGCAAATAGTGGTTGTGTAGATCAGTATCTCAGGCATGTTTTAAAGATGTTTGTTAATATGTAAGGCCAAAGGTTAAAGGTTAAAGCTTAAAGGTGCAAGGTTAAGGAATAAAAATTACCTGTTAACCTTGTACTTAGCACCTTTAATTGGTATCTGACTAATTTTTGAGGGCTTAAACTTATGAGTAATTTACCAAAAAATGTAAAGTATGCGCTGTCGCATGAATGGGCGAGTGTGGAAGACGATAATGTCGTTCGCGTGGGTATAACCGATTTTGCCCAGGCACAATTGGGCGATTTGGTTTATATAGAGCTACCTGACTTGGGGCGCAGAGTTAAAGCACAAGAGCAATGTGCTGTGGTTGAATCCGTTAAAACAGCATCGGATTTATTTAGTCCGGTTGCCGGAGAAATTGTTGCTGTTAATTCGGCTTTGGTAGATGAGCCCGAGCAAGTTAATGATAATCCCTATAATACCTGGATTTTTTGTGTCAAAGCCGATGATTTATCAGGGCTGGATCAGTTGCTTGATGCTGATGCTTACCAGTTGCTTATCGAACAATGAAATTTACAACACGTAAAACTTTTTACAATCACCCTATTTTTTTGAAAGGATAATCAGTAACACAATGGCAAATCCAAATGCAAAAGGCCTTAAACGCCTCATTAACGCATGTTTCTTTTCAGTTGCCGGGTTTAAGGCAACGTGGACGCATGAAGAAGCCTTTAGACAAGAAGTTATTATGTTTGTAATAACAACACCACTGGCGATCTGGTTGGGGCAAACCAACATTGAAAAACTGCTGTTAATTGGCAGCATTGTTTTGGTGATGTTGGTTGAATTATTAAATTCAGCGGTAGAAGCAGTCGTTGACCGGGTGGGTTTTGAGCATCATGAATTATCCGGTAGAGCCAAAGATATCGGTTCTGCGGCAGTGATGATGTCTATAGCCTGGGCAGTCGTTACCTGGGCATTAATTTTACTTTAAAGAGGAATACCAATGAGTGCATTAATATGCGGTTCCATGGCTTATGACACTATTATGGTGTTTCATGATAAATTTAAAAACCATATCTTGCCGGAAAAAGTTCATATCCTGAATGTATCTTTTTTAGTGCCGGTCATGCGTCGTGAATATGGCGGTTGCGCAGGTAATATTGCTTTTAATTTGAATTTGCTGGGCGAAGATGCCTTGGCTATGGCTGTCGTAGGGCATGATTTTGAACCTTACAGCCAATGGATGAGCCAGAATAGTTTATCCAGTGAGTTTATTTACATTATGGATAATAATTACACGGGACAGGCTTATATCACCACTGACGAAGACGGTAATCAGATTACCGCGTTCCATCCGGGTGCCATGAGTTTCTCGCACATCAATTCGATTCCCACCGATAGAGATATCAGCATAGGTATTGTATCGCCTGACGGCAAAGAAGGAATGCAACTGCATGCCGAACAGTTTGTAGAATTGGATATCCCCTTTATTTTTGATCCCGGTCAAGGCATGCCCATGTTTAATGGGGCAGAACTGCTTACCTTTATTGATCAGGCAACCTGGATGACCTTAAATGATTATGAATCCGAGTTAATGCAGGAACGCACCGGATTAACATTAGAGCAAATGGCAGAACGGTTGGAAGCCTTGATTATCACGTTGGGTGGCAAAGGTTCCAAAATTTACACAAAAGGTGAGTGTATTATTATTCCTGCAGCAAAACCCAAAGCCTTGTTTGATCCTACCGGATGCGGTGACGCTTATCGTGCGGGCTTGCTTTACGGTTTGATGAACGATTTGGATTGGGACACTACCGGCCGAATTGCGTCATTGATGGGTGCCATTAAAATTGAACATCACGGTACCCAAAATCATTCCTTGGACATGGACGAATTTAAGCAACGTTACCACGAAAACTTTGGTTGTTCATTCTAAGATGCCGAGCTTTTCATGTTAAAAAATACCCAACAGTTATTGGATCTTATGACCCGTCTGCGTCGACCGGAAGACGGTTGTGCTTGGGATCTTAAGCAAGACTTCACCAGTCTGATTCCTTATCTTATTGAAGAAGCTTACGAAGTCGTTGATGCCATTGAGCGTAATGATTTGGATGATCTGCGTTCAGAACTGGGTGATCTTTTGCTACAGGTCGTTTTCCATTCCCAAATTGCCAAAGAACGAGGCTTGTTTAGTTTTGAAGAAGTGTCGGCAGGTATCTGTGACAAATTGATTCGCCGGCATCCCCATGTTTTTTCCGATGCGGTTTTTAAAACCGATGCCGAACGTCATCAGGCTTGGGAGCAAGCCAAAGCCGACGAGCGGCAGGAAAAAAGCAAAACGCTTGTGCGTCATAGTGTGTTATCGGGGGTGGCCGGTAATCTCCCCGCCTTGATGGAGTGCGAAAAAGTTCAGGATCGTGCGGCGCAGCACGGTTTTGATTGGCCTGATGTGCCGCCGGTTTTTGAAAAAGTACTGGAAGAATTGCAAGAGGTCAAAGAAGCTTGGGAATCCGGCGACCAAGTCCATATCCAGGAAGAAATCGGTGATTTATTACTGGTCGCCGTCAACCTGGCGAGGCATTTAAACGTCAACCCTGAAATTGCACTAAAAGAAAGTACCAAAAAATTCTCCAAACGCTTTCATTACATCGAGCAGCAAGTTGAAGCCTCAGGCCGTAATTTACTGGACTGTGAACTGATGGAGCTTGATGCTTTCTGGAATGAGGCAAAGGTATTTTTAAAAAAGGGCAATTAATTTACGCTTGTTAATATCTTGAAGTTAGGCTTTAATCACCGTAACTTGAATCAACAGACACCTTTGAGGATGACTAAAATGGCAACGAAACACGCAGCTTCCATCTATCAAATCAAAATCACCTTAATGGGTTCAAAACCGCCGATATGGCGCACGGTTTTGGTGCTTGGCGATATAAAATTAGGCGTTTTGCACAATGTTATTCAGGTTGCAATGGGCTGGACAGATAGCCATTTACATCAATTTATTGCCAATAAACAATTTTATGGCATGCTTGATGACGATTTGGACATGGACATGGAAGATGAGACAAAATTCAAGCTATCTCAATTATTAACCAAGGAAAAAGAATCCTTGGTTTATGAATATGATTTTGGGGATAGTTGGGAGCACAAAATACTGCTTGAAAAAATACTTCCTTTCGATGCCAGCATTGCCTTGCCTGTTTGCCTTAAAGGTAAACGCGCGTGTCCACCAGAAGATTGTGGTGGTGTCTGGGGCTATGAGGAGTTTCTTAATACCCTTTCTGATCCCAAGAATCCTGATTATGAAGAGATGATGGAATGGTCGGGCGGGGAATTTGATCCTGAAGCGTTTGATCTTGAAGAGGTCAATGAGGATTTAGCCGAGTATTGTCGATAGTTTTCCGTTATCTATGGATAGCAATCAAACCTCACTGGGTTCAGGCCGGGTTTTAATTAAGGCCTTATCTGAAGCCGGTGCGTATCCGCATAAAGTAACGGCTTTTAGTATTGTTGAGACGCACATCTCTTGGGTGTTACTGACTGGATCTTACGCCTACAAAATTAAAAAGCCGGTTAACTTTGGTTTTCTGGATTTTTCTACGTTGGAGAAACGCCGCTTTTTTTGTTATGAAGAAATAAGACTTAACCGGCGTTTGGCACCGGATTTGTATCTTGATGTGATACCGATAACCGGGCATCCCGACCAGCCCGAAATGGGCGGTGCAGGGGAGGCTATCGAATATGCCGTTAAGATGCTTCAGTTTCCCTCAGGATTAACCTTAAGTGAACTTGCCCTTTACGGGCATTTGAATGTCGATGAAATTGATCAAGTTACGGATGTGGTTGCTCATTTTCATGATGTCATCGAAAAATCGGATGCCGCTTCTCCTTATGGTCACAGTGAAGGTATCAAGCATTGGTTTGACGAGAATTTTGATCACATCAGACCCTTGCTGGTCGATGATAAACAAAAACAGCAACTTCAAGCACTTGAGACTTGGGGAAATAAGGAATGGAACGGCAAGGCTGCCTTAATGCAGCACCGGAGAGAGCAGGGCTTTATACGGGAATGCCACGGTGATTTGCATTTAAGTAATATGACGCTGATCAACGGCCAAGTGACGTTGTTTGATTGTATCGAGTTTAATCCACAGCTACGTTGGATTGATGTCATGAGTGAAGTGGCTTTTTTGGTGGTTGACTTAATCAACGTGGGTTATGAGCACTATGCTTTCCGTTTGCTAAATCATTATCTACAACACACCGGTGATTATCAGGGACTTGCTTTATTGCGATACTATCTGGTTTATCGTGCGCTGGTGTGTGCCAAAGTTTCGTTGTTGCGTAATGCACAGCAACAAAATGACGCGGACTATAATCAGGCTTGCTTGAAATATACCGGGTTTGCCAATCTGGCCGAGCGCTTCACTCATACCACCCCTATTACATTAATTATTACCCTCGGTTACTCGGGTTCCGGTAAATCCACCTATGCCAATCAGCTTGCCGAAAAAATGGGTGCCTTGCAGATACGTTCAGATATAGAACGCAAGCGGCTATTGGGTTATCAGGCACAAGCAGATACCGGCAGCGGGATTGATGACGGACTTTACACTCAAGAAGTGAGTCGGAAAACGTATCATTATCTGGCTGACTGTGCAAAACAGGTTATTGAAGCCGGTTTTTCTGCCATTGTTGATGCGACTTTTCTTAAAACCGAACAGCGTGAGCGGTTCAAAAAGCTTGCAATCGAAGTTGGCGTTAAATTTATCATCATTGATTTTCAGGCATCCGATGTAGCATTAAAGAGACGTGTGACGCAGCGGAAAACCGATGCGTCAGAAGCGACACTGGCTGTGTTGAAACGGCAATTGCAATCAGTACAAGCATTGTCAACTGAAGAACAGGCGTATGTCATAACAGTTAATACCGAAAGCGACAAGGTGCTGGATAAACTGTTGGCAGCTATTGTATTAGTTTAACACGACCATCGTTTTAACCGCAGGGGCTGACCTGTGTGTCTGCCCTAAATTGAATGAATCTGATGGATTGGGCGAACACATAGGTTCGCCCCTACGGATTTATTAATATCACGTTTTCCGCTGTTGTGATTGCTTAGTATATAATTTCAATGAAACCGACAGTGTTTACTTTAAGTTTCCGGCATGTAGACCGCATTCTTTTTTAGCGCCCGATTCCCACCACCAGCGGCCTACGCGCTCATGTTGATTAGGCAAAACAGCGCGGGTGCAAGGTTCACAGCCTATGCTGATAAAGCCTTTTTCATGGAGTTCATTATAGGGCACCTGATGGGCTTCAATATAATCCCAAACTTGCGCTGAACTCCAGTTTATCAAGGGATTAAATTTTATCAAAGAATGCTCGGAGGTAGAAAACGCAGTATCGATTTGCACTTCAGGAATATCTTGTCGCGTATCCAGGCTCTGGTCTTTGCGTTGACCGGTAATCCAGGCATCAACCGTTGCCAGTTTGCGTTTTAAGGGTTCAACTTTACGAATGCTGCAACATTCTTGATGACCCTCTTCATAGAAGCTAAACAGGCCTTTGTTTTTTACAAAGCTATCCAGGACAGTTCGGTCTGGCGTTAATAATTCAATCTCTATCTGATAATGTTTTCTGACTTTTTCTATAAAGCGGTAGGTTTCAGGGTGCAAGCGACCAGTATCCAAAGAGAAAATACGGATGTCTTTTCTGATATTAACCGCCATATCAATCAGCACCACATCTTCTGCGCCACTGAAAGAAACAGCGATGTTATCAAACAACTCCAACGCTTTTTTAAGGATGGTGCGTGGGTTTTTATGGGTTAAATCGGCTTGTAATAGCTCAATATCTAAGGCTGTCATGAGGATGTGTTTTATTTTTGTGAAAAATAGTGTTCCAAGAAATCATCAAAAGGGATTTGCTCTTGGCTTTCAAGGGCTTGTTGTTGGGCAAGCGAGGTTTTAGCCAATTCGGTAAATTCTTGGGTATGGATTTCATCCAGCTGGGAGCCGCTAAAATATTGGGCATGTTCAGCCGATTTATTTAAGGCAAAACGGCTAAAAGGTTGATGCGTTTCGGCCATGCTTTCCAGTATTCTTGCGGATGCCGTCAACTCCGGATTTTGGATCAGCAATTGTTGTTGCGCCAACGCTGCGCTATAAGGTTTGTCAGTATCCTCTTTATCCAGAATGGCACAAACAGGCTGCATGGATTCAAGAATTTCCGTGGCCCAGTCCTGCAATAAAATCTTTTGATCACCATGATCCAGTTGCAATCCCGGTTTTCTGCCAAAATTGGCAACCGCCAACTGGTTGGCATTATTGATCTGGTGATCAGCGTCTGAAACCGGCGGGCTATCTTTTAACAAACAAGTTAATAACAGCGCTTCAATAAAACGGGCTTTAGCCTCATCAATGCCAAGGGGATCAAATAAATCCAGATCAAGAGAACGCATTTCAACATAGCGAACGCCCCGTTTTTTAAGTGCTAGCGTGGGTTTTTCGCCAGAGTGAATAATTTGCTTGGGTCGAATCGTGCTGTAAAACTCGTTTTCAATTTGCAGAATATTACTGTTAAGTTGGCGGTATTCGCCATTCACGGCAATACCAAATTGTTCATAGTCAGGGTAGGGCGTTTCAATGGCGTTACTTAAGCTGTCAACATAGCCTGTTAAAGAATTGTAATCAATTTTTAGATTAGCCTGATTCTTGCTTTTATAACCGATATCACTCATGCGTAATGAGGTCGCGTAGGGATGATAGAGCGTGCCGCCGTCAAACTCTTCAAATTGTGTCATTAACTCCGGGCGACTTTTAAAGAAGTTTTTACAAATGGCCGGCGATGCGCCAAATAAATACAGGATTAACCAACCCAGTCTTTGAAAATTTCTGATTAAACCAAAGTAAGAATCAGCCTTTAGTTGTTCCAAGCTACCCTGGTTTTTTTCTTGTTGATGTAAAGCGGGCCATAAGGCTTCGGGCACCGAATAATTAAAATGAATGCCGGCAATAGCCTGCATGGTGCGTCCGTAACGATGCCATAAACCATGTCGATAAACATGTTTCATGTGGCCTATGTTAGACGTGCCGTATTCAGCAATGGGAATGCTTTCGTCACCATTAATGCCGCAGGGCATACTGGCACCCAGTAATATTTCATGGTCCAAATGGTCATAAACAAACTGGTGGACGTTGCGCAAATAGGCCAGGCTATCTTTTATATCAGCAAACGGAGGTGTAATTAATTCAATCAGTGCTTCGGAATAATCCGTAGTGATGGTTGGATGGGTCAGTGCCGAACCTAAGGCGGTCGGGTGAGGTGTTTGGGCGATAAAACCATCTTGGCCTATACGCAGACTTTCTTTTTCAATACCTTTAAGCCCCCCGCAGAGCAGATGTTGATTGTCGTTTGCCAGAAGTTGATCCAGGCGCGTTGAAAGCTTATTAGTAAAATAGGTCATAGAGTAGGCGTGTGTTCCCTGCAGTCCTGTATAATTGACTTATTATAAAGGGTTTACCTGATTGAAGAAATATTATCGCGGGAGAAGTGGTGAATAAGAAGCCCATTGAAATACTCAAAGCCGTTTTTGGCTATGATCGTTTTAGAGGTCAGCAACAGGATGTTATTGAACAACTCTTGGCGGGGCAGGATGCACTGGTATTGATGCCGACGGGTGGCGGTAAGTCGTTGTGTTATCAAATTCCGTCGTTAATCAGGCCGGGGGTGGGTATCGTCATTTCTCCGCTGATTGCCTTAATGCAGGATCAGGTCAGTGCTTTGCTACAGTTGGGCGTAAAAGCCGCCTTTTTAAATTCCACTTTATCGCTGGATGAGGTGCGAAGCATTGAACGGCAATTACTTAATAACGAACTGGATTTACTGTACATTGCACCGGAAAGATTAACCTCCGGTCGGACTATTGCTCTATTTCAACGTATCCAGATTGCCTTGTTTGCCATTGATGAGGCGCATTGTGTGTCCCAATGGGGGCATGATTTTCGGGCAGATTATTTGCAGTTGTCCTTGCTGCATGAGCAATTTCCGACTATTCCCCGTATTGCCCTGACCGCAACTGCTGACGAGAAAACCCGACAAGAAATTATCCTGCGCTTAAATCTGGAGCAAGCGCCGTTGTTTCTGAGTGGTTTTGATCGTCCCAATATCCGTTACCGGATCGTTCAAAAACAAAATGCCCGCGAACAATTAATCGATTTTATTACGGCTGAACACGGCGGAGATGCAGGGATTGTTTATTGTTTATCACGTAAAAAAGTGGATGAAACTGCTGAATGGTTGAGATCAAAAGGGATTAATGCCTTGGCCTATCACGCCGGCATGACAAACGATTTGCGCTCCCGGCATCAACACCGGTTTTTAATGGAAGACAGTCTGGTGATTGTTGCCACTATCGCTTTTGGCATGGGCATTGATAAGCCCAATGTACGTTTTGTGGCGCATTTGGATTTGCCTAAAAGTGTGGAAGCCTATTATCAGGAAACCGGCCGGGCAGGGCGTGACGGTTTGCCCGCTAATGCCTGGATGGCTTATGGCTTGCAAGATGTTATTACCTTGCGGCGAATGTTGGCGGATTCTAACGCCGATGAAGCCCATAAACGTCTGGAATTGCATAAACTCGATGCCATGTTGGCGTTATGTGAGCAAGTACATTGTCGGCGGCAGGCGTTATTACAGTATTTTGGCGATCATCTTGAGCAGCCTTGCAATAATTGCGACACCTGTTTGGAAACGGTAGAAACCTGGGATGGAACCTTGGTTGCACAACAGGCATTATCCTGTATTTATCGCACCGGACAACGCTTTGGTGTGGGTTATTTAATTGATGTGCTACGCGGAAAAGTAACCGAACGGATAGTCAGTTTTGCCCACGATAAACAATCCACGTTTGGCATAGGCAAAGAACTGGATGAACAACAATGGTCTTCCGTGTTTAGGCAGTTGGTCGCACGGAGTCTGGTGTCCGTTAATTTTGATCATTTTGGTGTATTGCAACTCACCGATGCCTGTCGCCCCATTTTGCGTGGCGAACAACAGTTGATGTTACGCAAGGACATAAAACCCGAAAAAAGCAGGCTTCGTAAAAAGGGTGCCGGCAAATCAGTTAGCCGAGGTGAGAGTAATAGTGAGTTATGGGAGGCGTTACGCGCGAAGCGTCGAGAAATTGCCGATGCACAGGATGTTCCGCCGTACATTATTTTCAATGACGCAACCCTGACCGCCATGCTTGAAACCAAGCCAATCAATCGCCAACAAATGGCTTTAATATCCGGCGTGGGTGAGCAAAAACTCAAGCTTTATGCGGATCAGTTTTTGGCGGTTATCAGCGATTATGTTGGCGAGCACACGACGTCGGATACTGTGACAGAATCCGCTGATTTGTTCAACCTCGGCTTTACCATTCTGCAGATTGCCCAAAAACGGGGCTATAAAGAAGAGACGATTTATAATCACTTATCGCAGGCGTTGGAGCAGGGACTACTGGTGTTGCGTGATGTCGTGGAGCTGCCTGATCCGGAAATAAAACGAATTGAAGAAGCTATTTTAAGCCTGCCAACCGAGCAACAAAATGCCTTAAAACCCATTTATGAATTGTTTGATGGTCAGTACAGTTACGGTGTTTTACGTTGTGTACGGGCATCTTTGCAATATCAAACAGCGTAAAAGTCCATGTATAAGCTAAGTTTTTACGTTCCGGAAACGCATCTTGAACCGGTAAAAAATGCCTTGTTTGCAAAAGGAGCAGGGCATTATAAAGCTTATGATCAGTGCTGTTGGCAAGTACAAGGCATTGTGCAATTCAGGCCGTTGGCAAATAGCCATCCCACTCTTGGACATATTAATCAACTGGAAAAAGTCGTTGAATATAAAGTGGAAATGATTTGTACCGATGCCGTAATCAAGTGCGTTGTACAAACGCTACTGGTTACTCATCCTTATGAAGAACCGGCCTATGAGGTTTATAAGATATTGATGGTTGACGATTTGTGAAATTATAAATCAATTGGTTAAGCTATCAACTTTTTATAAAAAAATACCAAACGTTAAGGCTTTTTCTTTAAAGTGTCGGCCTTCGTGCCTCTCGAAACCAACCTCGGTATCGTTCCATTTTGGCGTGTTGTTCTGCGGGTGCGTGACGGTGGCAGGTGGAATACTCGGCTGTACCCGGCTTCGCGCCCCAACGCATTTCGGCGCAGTCGTTGGGATTATAAGCCATTTCGTATAAGGGCTGTCGTGCCAGCACTTCGGCTATGGACAGCTCCCACAGGCTGCCGTTGCTACGTGTATAAAAGATGCTGCGTTCCAGGATGCGCCTTGCGTGGTGCTGTTCGATCCAGGTCTTGGCTTGTTCGGGACTTCTGCCGTTCATCACGAACAAGTCGGGGTGACGCATGATTTTCTCGGGCAAATCGGTCAACACCTTGATGGCGATAATGAGGCGTAGGTCACGTGAAGGCGTGGAGTAATCCTCCCAAGACCCGATAGTCTGAAAAATCGCGGCACTGTTCGGCATGGGGATGACGTTGCCGGGGTTCCTGCGAAAATACGTCTCACCGTTATTCACCGAGACTACGCGGGTCTCTATTTGCTCCACCAAGGCATCGAGAGTGGCTTCGTAAGCTTGCTGGGGATCAAGGCCAGCGGGGTTGATGAGCTTGGCTAGTCGGGCATAAAAATCGTCAGAAGAGAGTTGATCTTGTTCCATGGAAAAGGGTGCAAAGCCGGGGTTGTCGACCAGTTCATCATTGGCGAGCGTTCGTAATCCGCCCGAGGCCGCACTAACCAAGGGTCGAAAAACCTTAAAGCCAGGCCCAGCGTTGGCATTGTTGGCGAACAGAAAAGTACCTTCCCAAAAGCGTTTACGGGTGACTGAGTTGTCCGGTTGGGCATCAACGGCCAACAACATACCCGGATGATCTACAGTTTGCATTACCCATTCTGCCAACACCAACACGTGACCGTAAGGATCGGCATAGACTGTCCCCGGCCAGAGCGTCTCCCGATGGAGAGCGGTTGGGTACAGATCGGTAAACTCGTCTTCAAGGCCGGTTCGCGCCGAGCCTGAGTGGACGGTATTTGCCACTTGCTCATTGATATGCCTGAAACTGGCTTGCGAGCTAATGCCGTGGGTGAACTCGGTATTAACGGTGGCCGCGCCACAGCGCGGTGGTGCGTTGGTCGAGCCTCGCCCACAGGCACGGAAGGCGATTGGCAGACCGACTTTCCAGGCAAAATAAGCCCGCAAGGTATAGGGCAGGTCGGCGCAGTCGGGCGTTAGCGGCAAGTTATTGTCTTCGTTACGGCCTAGATAGTTGTACAGAAAGTTGCGCTCTTGGTTACGCAACACGGGTTCCAGGGAAGGGAAGCTCAAGTTTTCCTCGTGCGGTGCACCCAATAACGCTTCGATCCAGGCAGAATAAAAGGCTTCAGTGGCAAGACCCCATACTTTTGGGCTTTTGTGTGTGTCTGTCTCATCAATGGTGAGCGGATGGCAAGCGGTAAGCTGACCATTTCGCCCCGCCATCACCCGATAATCTCCCTCGTTGAGACCTGCCAAAGTGCTGGTCAGACTCCAGGGCGGACCGCCTCGGTGTTGTAATTGCAGAGGCATCCGCCGATCTTGGCTGTCGATAAGCGTCAGTTCTGACAGAGATCCATCCGTGGACACGGCCATGATTTTAATAGGTCTGTCTGCTTTGGGGGTAACAGGGGAGAACCAGATATGTGTCTCGCCGGTTTCTTCGCATGAATAAGCGTCGGCCTGAGCCATCGAAATACTGACCACTGTTAGCAATAATCCAGTGAGAAAATAATCAAAAATTTTGATTTGGGTTGTCATGTCCGCATGTCCATCTAATAATAGGCAGGTTCCGTCGTCTGGACTGGCTATTACCTATTCGGCTTATACTTTGGTCCATTCTAAGTGGTTCAGCCATCATTAACGCATTTTGAATGCGTTAAACCCTGCCTGTTCATGAGATACTTAACGCCAGTGCCTAATAATAACTGTAATCAATTAACCGAGAAAAATCCATGACTAATTATATGTACACCACGTCCGTACCTGTTTTCAAACAGTTATTGAGTAGCCTAAGCGCTATTTTGACCAAAGCTGAAGCTTTTGCCACCGATAAGAAATTTGAACCGAAAGTGTTGTTGGACGCGCGATTGTTTCCGGATATGTTCCCCTTGATTCGCCAAGTGCAAATTGCCACCGATTTTGCCATGAGTGTGACTGCACGGCTTGCAGGTGTTGAGGTGCCGGTGAATGACAATAACGAACAGACTTTTTCCGAATTACAAGAACGAATTGGCAAAGCCTTGTCGTTTATCGAAAGCATGACACCCGTGCAATTCGAGGGTAGCGAAACACGTGAAATCGTGTTGCGCCCGGGCACACCGAAAGAGAAAAAATTGGTTGGCCACACCTACCTGTCCAACTACGGATTACCGCAGTTTTTCTTTCATGTCACCACTGCCTACGCGATTTTGCGGCACAATGGACTGGAAGTTGGCAAAGGCGATTTTATGGGGGCTTATTAAGTAAGTATATTCAAGAGTAGAGCAATTGATATGCATACTGATTGCTTTACCGATGCTTGAAACTTGATTCGAAAAGATCAATTAAAATCGGAACGACTCAGCCGTTAAAAAAATAGAACATAGATGACACGGAATAATCCCTGTCGTCCGTGTTCTATGATCGAAATTAATTCAAACCAAAAAATAAATACCTGTGCCCAACCATGTCAAAAACAGCAGCAACCAAGGAAGCCAATGCTGTCGATAAATTATCCTTTCTTGGATTTTCTGATCATACAGCTCACTCGACAACTCCTTTTGGCTTGCTGTTTTCTTGAGTTTTCTGCTCAAGTCTCTGGTTTTTTCCTTTTGCTGTTTTTTGTAGAGATCAATTCCTTTTTGAATGCCTTGAGCAATCAACCGGGTTTGCTCTTTAGTTTGAGCAGGACGTTGGGTTCCTTTGGCTATTTTCAATGCTTCTTCTTGCGTTTGCTGCGATGGCTTTTGATAGCTGTTTTTAGTCATAATGGTCTTTTTATAAGTCGAAATAATGGCTAGGGAAGGCTCCTGCCTTGTTTGGCCGATGGGGTTAGAGCGTGGAGTCCCAATCAGGCGTACGGAATTTAATCAGCACAATGGCCGCTGTAACCAAAAGCCATAAGGCTAATAAATAGAGTGCGTTGGTAAAGTCACCTGTTGCTGTTTTTATCCATGCTACCAGTACCGGGCTTAAATAACCCGCTAAATTACCGTAGGCATTAATTAAAGCAAGTCCACCGGCAGCCGCCGTGCCACTTAAAAAGGCAGTCGGCAAAGACCAGAGCACAGACAATGTGGATAAAATGCCCACACTGGCAAGTGAAAGCCCCAGCAGCGCCAACGGTAAATTAGCATTATTAAGGGCACTTAACATAAGTCCGGCACAGCCCGTCAACGAACTTAAGGCCACATGCCAAGCGCGTTCATTTCGTTGGTCTGAAGAATGCTCGACTACTATCATGCCGATTGCTGCTACACCATAAGGAATTATAGTGAGCAGTCCGGTATGCCAGAGGTTTTGATTGCTAAAATCGGTGACTATTTGCGGCAGCCGAAAAGAAATGCCGTAGAGTCCCATCACGATAGAATAATAAACCAGGCTAATTAACCTGCCCGTGGTAGTAATCAGTAATCGACTGATATCCTATCTACGGTGAGAATGATTGGCCGTGAGTTACTCGTCATCACTGCATAATGATCAACGACAGCTATCAAAAAATAGACCTCTTGGAGCGCTTGACTGCCGAGAAACTGTCTTAATGCCTATGTTACTTGTTGTATTGCCCATCATTTCGTTTACTAATGGGTCGAAATGAAAGCGTGGTCCAGCGTATAATATTCGACATAATCCAAAAAACTAAGGAGGCGCTCATGACCCATTATACGACTGAAGCTATCCGTACCATCGCCTTGGTTGGGCATGGCGCGGCAGGCAAGACCAGTTTAGCGGAAGCCTTGCTGCATGCGGCGGGTTGTATTCAACAAAAGGGTATGGTCGAAAAAGGCAATACTGTCTGCGACTCCGATCCCTTGGAAAAAACGGCTGGTCATTCGCTGTATAGCGCTATAGCGCATTGCGAATATGAAAACACCCGCATTCATTTGGTGGATACGCCGGGTTATCCGGATTTCGCAGGGCAAGCCATTTCTGCGTTGGCGGCGGTCGATGCCATTCTGTTAGTGATTAATGCCCAAACCGGCATAGAATTGATGACCGAACGTATGATGCGCTGGGCTCGGGAGCGCAAGCTTTGTACCCTGATTGTGGTGAATAAGATCGATGCCGATAATTTGGATTTGCCAAACCTGATTGATGATATTCGCGGGCACTTTCGCGGCATTATTCTGGATTTGCCGACACACGGCGCACAGGATGTCGTGGAAGTACTGGAACACGATAGCGGCGAGACCGATTTCGGATCGGTTGCTGCGGCTCATCATGAACTCATTGAGCGCATCGTCGATGAAGACCTGACGTTACTGGAAAAATATCTCGACGAGGGAGAAGAGCCCCAGTCTGCCGAGATGCATTCGCCATTTGAAAGCGCATTGCACGCCGGAATGGCACCTGTTTTGTTCACCTCCGCCAAGACCGGAGCCGGCGTAAAAGAATTGCTGCATGTTATCGCCAGTCTTGCCCCCAATCCTGCAGAGGGCAATCCGCCGCCGTTTTATAAAGGGGAGCCCGGTGCTGAGTCAGTCGCCTTCCATGCCGAACCGGATCCAAACAAACCTGTTCTCGCCCATGTTTTCAAAGTGGTCTCCGATCATTACATGGGTAAAGTCGGTATTTTTCGCGTCCATCAAGGCACGATTAGAAAGGATGCCCAGCTCTTTGTCGGCAACGGCAAGCGCCCTTTTAAGGCAGCACATCTTTACTGCCTCCACGGCAAGGACTATGAGGAAGTCGATGCGCTGTTGCCGGGGGATATCGGTGCGGTGACCAAAGTTGAAGACCTGGAATTCGACTGTGTTTTACATGATTCCCATGATGAGGATCATATCTATCTCAAACCGTTAAACTTTCCCAAACCGATGGCCGGATTGGCTCTTGAAACCAAACGCAGAGGCGATGAGCAGCGCTTGTTTGACATTCTCGGTAAACTGGCCTTGGAAGACCCCACCTTTGCTATCGAACGCCGACCTTCCACCAATGAAACCGTCATTCGCGGCTTGGGTGAAATTCATCTGAAAGCTAAATTGGACAAAATGGCTAGCCAATACAAACTGGAAGTAGACACCAAGCCGCCCCTGATTCCCTATCGCGAGACCATTACTAAAGCGGCTGAAGGGCATTGCCGCCACAAAAAGCAGAGCGGGGGCGCAGGACAGTTTGGCGAGGTTTTCCTGCGTATTGAACCGCTTGAACGAGGCAAAGGCTTTGAGTTTGTCGATGCCGTCAAAGGCGGAACCATTCCCGGCGTATTTATACCGGCGGTGGAGAAAGGTGTGCGCCAAGCGCTGGAGGGAGGGGTTGTTGCCGGATTTCCTATAGACGATCTGCGTGTAATCGTTTACGACGGTAAGACCCATCCGGTGGATGGCAAGGAAATCGCCTTTGTAACTGCGGGTCGCAAGGCGGCTATCGCAGCCATCCGCGCTGCGGCCCCGATCGTATTGGAGCCTTTCGTTGATATCGAGATTGTCGCCCCCGAAACGGCCATGGGTGATATTACCGGCGACCTTGCGGCCCGGCGCGGACAGATTGTCGGAGCGGACACGCGCGGATACGGCCGGATGGTCATCTCGG
>SESD01000646.1_pt1 | contig 21288 bp, 17 predicted proteins | sample 3171411 | NCBI WGS metagenome assembly SESD01 (sample SAMN06051880, study PRJNA518727) | freshwater metagenome | biome: subpolar coniferous forest; feature: holomictic lake; material: water; isolation source: holomictic Lake 442, 16.5 m depth | place: Canada: near Kenora, Ontario | collected...
GCGTGGATGTCGTGCGTGCCTTCGTAGGTGTTGACCACTTCCAGGTTCACCAAATGGCGCGCCACGCCGAACTCGTCGCTGATGCCGTTGCCACCCATCATGTCGCGTGCCAGGCGGGCAATGTCCAGCGATTTGCCGCAGGAGTTGCGCTTGAGGATGGATGTGATCTCGACCGAGTCGGTGCCCTCGTCCTTCATGCGGCCGAGCCGCAGACAGCCTTGCAGACCCAAAGCAATTTCAGTTTGCATGTCGGCCAGCTTCTTCTGGATCAATTGGTTGGCAGCCAAGGGGCGGCCAAACTGCTTGCGGTCCAGCACGTACTGACGGGCCCGGTGCCAGCAGTCTTCGGCGGCGCCCAGTGCACCCCAGGCGATACCATAGCGGGCCGAGTTGAGACAGGTGAACGGGCCCTTCAGGCCCCGCACTTCAGGGAAGGCATTTTCTTCCGGGCAGAACACGCCATCCATGACGATTTCGCCGGTGATGCTGGCGCGCAAGCCGACCTTGCCATGGATCGCCGGGGCGCTCAAACCCTTGGCGCCCTTGTCCAGCACAAAGCCGCGAATCGGGCCAACCTGGCCACTCTCGCTGACCTCTTTGGCCCAGACCACAAACACGTCGGCAATCGGGCTGTTGGAAATCCACATCTTGCTGCCGCTGAGCCTGTAGCCGCCGGCCACCTTGTGCGCGCGGCTGGCCATGGAGCCGGGGTCGGAGCCGTGGTCCGGCTCGGTCAGGCCAAAGCAGCCAATCCATTCACCGGTGGCCAGCTTGGGCAGGTATTTTTGCCTTTGCGCCTCGGTGCCAAATTGAAAAATCGGCACCATCACCAGCGAGCTTTGCACACTCATCATGGAGCGGTAACCGGAATCGACACGCTCCACTTCACGCGCAATCAGCCCGTAAGCCACGTAGTTCAAACCGGGGCCGCCGTAAGCCTCGGGGATGGTCGGGCCGAGCAGGCCGAGCTCGCCCATTTCACGGAAGATGGAGGCATCGGTCTGTTCCTTGCGAAACGCTTCGATCACGCGCGGTTGCAGCTTGTCCTGGCAATAGGCGGCCGAAGCGTCGCGCACCATGCGTTCCTCATCGTTAAGCTGCTGATCCAGCAAAAAAGGGTCTTGCCAATTGAATGCGGTGTGGGCCATGGACATCTCCAGGTAGTAAAAAAAATAGCCACAACGTCCTTAGGTGGCGAATGCTCAATGGTAACGGACGGCGAGTCAGATCGAAAGCGCATTAGGGACATCCCCAATAGGAGCCAACTTTCGCCAAAAGTTGCCGATTTGGGGCCATTTTTGGCGTTTAATCAGGCTGATTTAAATTCATTCACGCTTTGCGCTCCGTGCAACCTTGCACCCGCACGGCTCATTGTGAAAAGCAGCAGATCCATGACGGCAACGAAGACAGAAATTTCATTGGCAGGACAACGTGATGTCAGACACCACCTGCACCCGTACACGCAGCTGCGCGACCACGAGCGCGACGGTCCGCTGGTAATCGTGCGCGGCCAAGGCGTGCAAGTTTTCGACGAGCATGGCAAAGGCTATATTGAAGGCATGGCCGGGCTCTGGTGCGCCTCACTTGGCTTTTCAGAAAATCGCCTGGCCGAAGCAGCCTACCGTCAGATGACGACCCTGCCCTACTACCACTCGTTCTCGGGCAAGGTTCCGGGCCCGGTGACCGAGTTGGTTGAAGCGATGATCAAGTGGGCGCCAGTGCCCATGTCCCGCGTGCTGTTTGCCAACTCGGGCTCGGAGTCGAATGACACTGCCTTCAAACTGGTGCGCTACTACAACAACGCCAAAGGCCGGCCGCTCAAAAAGAAGATCATCGCTCGCAACAAGGGCTACCACGGGGTGACCGCCGCCGCCGCATCAATGTCCGGGCTGGCCACCATGCACCAGCATTTTGATTTGCCGCTGCCGGGCATCGTGCGCGTCAGTTGCCCGCACCTGTACCAGTTCGGCTTGCCCGGTGAAACGGAAGCGCAGTTTGTTGACCGTCTGGCCAAGGAACTGGAAGACACCATCCTGCGCGAAGGACCTGAAACCGTAGCAGCGTTCATCGCCGAACCGGTGCAGGGCGCTGGTGGTGTGATCGTGCCGCCACCGGGCTACTTTGCCAAAGTTCAGGCCATTCTCAAAAAATACGACATCCTGTTTCTGGTCGATGAAGTGATCACCGGTTTTGGCCGTTTGGGGCAAGCCTTCGGCACGCAGGTGTTCGACCTGAAGCCCGACATGATCACGGTCGCCAAGATGTTGACATCCGCCTACGTGCCGATGTCGGCCCTGTACCTTACCGACGAGATTTATCAGACCATTGCCGACGCCAGCGCAGCGGTCGGTGTCTTTGGCCACGGCTACACCTACAGCGGCCACCCCTTGGCCTGCGCCGTTGCGCTCGAAACCCTGCGCATCTATGAGTCCGATAACGTGATTGGCAACGTGCAACAAGTCGGCCCGCGACTCCAGCAAGGCCTGCAGAAGTTTAAAGGTCACCCGCTGGTAGGTGACGTGCGCGGGCTCGGTCTGATTGGCGCCATTGAGTTTGCTGCTGATCCGTCCCAGCGAAAACCGTTTGATCCAAAACGTGGCGTTGGCAACTACTTTGTCAATCGTGCCCAGGCCCATGGGCTCATCGTCCGGGTCTTGATGGGCGATGTGATTGCCTTTTCACCGCCGCTGATCATTACCGAGGCCGAGATCGACGAACTGCTGGCACGCACCAGCCTGGCATTGGCAGACACCTTGGCTTGGGTCCAGAGCTGGCGCGCGCAGGCATGAAGCTTGCCTGACTGAACCACCATGGCACTCATCGAATTCGAACACGTCTTCAAGCGCTACCCGGGCAGCAGCAGCGCCGCGGTAGACGATTTGAATCTGCACATTGAGGCAGGTGAATTTTTGACGCTGCTGGGTCCCTCGGGTTCGGGCAAAACGACAACCCTGATGTTGTTGGCCGGTTTTGAAGCGCCGAGCTCCGGTGCGATCCGGCTTGACGGTGCATCCATCGAATCCTTGCCACCGCATCATCGCAACATGGGCGTCGTGTTTCAAAGCTACTCCCTGTTTCCCCACATGACGGTGGCAGAAAACGTGGCGTTTCCACTTTCCGTGCGCAAGGTACCCGCCTCTCAAATCGCCGACAAGGTAACAGCGGCCCTGGCCAAGGTGCATCTGGAAAATTTCACGCACCGCAAACCCAGTCAACTCTCGGGCGGGCAACAACAGCGGGTGGCGTTGGCGCGCGCACTGGTGTTCGAGCCGCGTCTGGTGTTGATGGATGAGCCGCTGTCGGCCCTGGACAAAAAACTGCGCGAGGAAATGCAGCTGGAGATCCGGCGGTTGCACCGTGAACTGGGTGTCACCATGGTTTTTGTCACCCACGACCAGTCGGAAGCCATGACCCTGTCGGATCGGGTCGCCGTTTTCAACCAGGGGCGGATTGAACAACTTGCCTCGCCGCAAGTTTTGTACGACTCGCCAGCCAATCCATTTGTCGCCAACTTTCTGGGCGACAACAACATGATCAACTGCACACTGGAACCCGGCATCAGCTTGGGCGCAGGAACGGCAACTGCAGTTGTCAAAATCGCCAGCGGACAAACCTTGCAAGCGCAAATTTGCATGACGCCAACGCCCGTTGAAAATTCCACAGTCCGGCTTTGCGTGCGCCCCGAATTTCTGCAGGTAGCGGTGCACAGCAGCACGCTGGCAACTCTCAACTGCCTGAAGTGCACCCTGATCGATTTGATTCATCAAGGTGACCACTGGCGTCTGGTCGCTCGACTCGACAGTATGGGTCGGAATCAGTCCGGCGAATTGCCGCAATGGTTTGCAAAAATCAGCCCCGGGGCGTTGCCTGGGGACCTGGTCGTTGGGCAAAGCTTGTGTCTTGGGTTCCGGCCTGAAGACGCATGGGTATTTTGATGGGTTGATGGTTTGTTTTATTTTTACAAAGGAGAACGGGTATGAAAAAGCAAGTGTGGGCAACGCTGGCAGGTGCTATCGCCTTGGTCGGTCTGACCGGTCAGGCACAGGCACAGTCGCGCGACCTCAATGTGGTTTCCTGGGGCGGCGCCTATCAGGACGGTCAGAAGGAGGTCTACTTCAAACCATTCAATGCGGCCGGCACCAAGCTGAGTGACGAAGCCTGGGATGGCGGCCTCGGTGTGCTACGCACCAAGATCAAGGGTGGCAACAACACCTGGGACGTGGTTCAGGTCGAAGCAGATGAACTCGAAGTCGGCTGCGACGAAGGTCTCTACGAAAAGCTCGATGTCACCAAGATTGGCGGTGCGGCGCGTTACCTGCCGGGCACAGTGCACGGTTGCGGCGTTGGCGCGATCATCTACAACCTGGTGCTGGCCTATGACGGTGACAAGATCAAGACCGCCCCTAATGGTTGGCCCGATTTCTTCGACACCAAAAAAATTCCTGGCAAACGCTCGATCCGCAACGGCGCCAAGTGGAATCTCGAAGTGGCACTGATTGCCGACGGTGTTTCTTCCAAAGATGTCTACAAGGTGCTGCGAACACCCGAAGGCGTCGAGCGTGCGTTCAAGAAGCTCGACACCATCAAGGGTGATCTGGTGTTCTGGAAGAGTGGCGCCCAGCCACCGCAGATGCTCGCAGCGGGCGATGTGGCCATGACCACCGCCTATAACGGCCGCATCACCGCAGCCAACGAGAAGGACAAGAAGAACTTCAAGATGGTCTGGAAAGACACGCCCTACACCATGGACAGTTGGGTCATCATGAAGGGCACGCCGCAAAAAGCCAATGCCGAGAAGCTGGTTGAGTTTATGGGTCGCCCGGAGAACCAGGCCAAACTGCCGAAGTTTGTGCGCTATGGCGTGACGGCAGCAGCAGCAGCACCACTGATCGACAAATCACTGATGGGCGACCTGCCAACCAATCCGGACAATCTGAAAGTAGCGTTTGCAGAAGACGTCAAATTCTGGATCGACAACGGTGACAAGCTGGCCGAGCGCTGGACCAAGTGGGCCGGCACCAAGTAAACCAGTCTGAGTGCTATTGCCATGCTGTTGCGCCAACGAACCGCCTTGCTGTTGCCCCTGAGCGGGTTTCTGCTGGTGTTTTTTGTGGCGCCACTGGTGTGGCTGCTTTCACTGGCAGTGCGCGAGGCCGAAGTGCCCCGTGCGCTGCCAAGAACTCTGTCGGTACTTGAATCATGGCAGCCTGGACTGGCTTTACCGGCAACTCTTTTTCCCGGTTTCGCCCGTGACTTGTCTGAGGCACGCGCTGCCAGCACCCTGGCGGATGCCGCCCGGCGTCTCAACTACGAAGTCAACGGCGTGCGCAGCACAATGATGCGGGCAGCCCGCGAAGTTTCCGCCGCGCCCGCTGACACAGTGTTTCGTGCAGAGTTTTTTGCCGCAGTGGATCCGACATTGACAACTCCGGATTTCTTTGCCGCGGTCAAGCGCGCGCACGGCCCGGTTTCCAGCTACTACCTGCTGGCCGCCCTCGATTTGGCTCGCAATGCCCAAGGTGAAATCGAGCACGCGACCGAAGCCAATCGCATCTACGTGGATGTGCTCATGCGCACCCTGGGCATCAGTGCCAGCGTCACAGTGTTGTGTCTGCTGCTGGGGTTCCCAGTGGCCATGCTGTTGACCCAGGTGACGGCGAAAACCGCCGACTGGTTGATGATTCTGGTGCTGCTGCCTTTTTGGACTTCGCTGCTGGTGCGCACGGCGGCCTGGGTGGTGGTGCTGCAGCGTGAAGGCATGGTCAACACACTGCTGATGCGCCTGGGTCTGATTACTGAGCCGCTAACCCTGATTTACAACCGCACTGGCGTTTTGATTGCCATGACGCATGTGCTGCTGCCCTTCATGATCTTACCGTTGTACAGCGTGCTCAAAGGCATTCCACCGCACTACATGCGGGCTGCAGCCAGCCTCGGTGCACCTCCCATCGTCGCGTTTTTCAGGGTTTACCTACCGATGGCCGCACCAGCAATTGTGGCGGGCTCCTTGATGGTGTTCATTCTGGCGATGGGTTACTACATCACACCAGCACTGGTTGGCGGTGGCTCGGATCAGATGCTGTCGTACTTTGTCGCCACCTACACGACCGATACCGGCAACTGGGGGCTGGCTTCAGCGCTGGGTCTGATGATGCTGGTGACCACCATTGCTCTATATGGTGTAGCGCACAAGCTCTCGGGTGGTCGTGCGCTGTCCATGGGATAACACCGTCTTGAAACCCTTCAAATTCCCCTGGAAGCCGATCTACTGGCTGCTTTGCGCCTGCGTTCTGGTGTTTCTTCTGGCACCCATCGCGGCCATCATTCCGTTGTCATTTTCAAGCGGCTCCTTTTTAACCTACCCCTTGCCCGGCCTTTCTTTGCGCTGGTACCACGAGGTACTGGGAGGTGGAAAATGGCTCACTGCACTTGGCAATTCGTTGTATGTGGGCGGTTTCGCAACCGTCTGTTCGGTGGTGTTGGGCACCCTGGCATCTCTGGGTCTGATGCGGCACAAGGCGTGGTGGAGCGAAACGCTCAAGCTGGTAGTGTTGTCACCGATGATCGTGCCGGTGATTTTGATTTCGGTCGCTTCCTATTTTTTCCTGGCACCCCTTTCACTCACCAGCACCTACAGCGGATTAATCATCGCGCACACCGTCATTGCGGTGCCCTTTGTGGTGGTCCCGGTCCTCACCGCGCTGGAACTGCTGGACCCCAATCTGGCGCGCGCCGCCGCTGCCTGTGGCGCCACCCCCCGCGTGACTTTTTTGCGTGTCACACTGCCGGGCATCATGCCCGCCATGGCATCCGGCGCCCTGTTTGCGTTCGCTGCCTCGTTTGACGATGTTGTTATCGCCTTGCTGATTGCCGGGCCTGACCAGCGCACACTGCCGCGCGAGATGTTCTCCGGTCTGCGCGACAGCATGACACCGGCACTGACCGCTGTGGCCACCATCATGATTATTTTTTCGACCACGCTATTCATGCTGATGCAGATGTTGCAACGCAGAACTCGCAAGACGACGCGTCCGACCTGATTGGCCATGACGGAACAAAAAACTGCAATCGTCACTGGCGCCAGTCGCGGCATCGGGCATGGCGTGGCCCAGCGATTTCGCAATTTGGGCTGGCGCGTCATTACCGTATCACGCCAGCCTCTGCCCGTGCAATGTCCCTGGAACGAAGAGCAGAACACCCATGTTCAGCTCGACTTGTCTGATCTGGACGAGATAACAAGAACAGTCGATGCACTGCGGCCCCTGTTGGGTGGCTCCAAGCTGCACGCCTTGGTGAACAATGCCGGCATCTCGCCCAAAGGGCCGGGTGGTGAACGGGTCAATTCCCTGACCACCGACCTCAAGGTCTGGCAAGAGATGTACAACACCAATTTCTACGCACCTCTTATCCTGACGCGGGGATTTGCCAAAGAACTTTCGAATGCGAGGGGTTCCGTTGTCAACCTGTGCTCGATTGCGGGCTATCGGGTCCACCCGTTTGCAGGCGCTGCCTATGCCACTTCAAAGGCAGCCCTGGCCGCACTGACGCGGGAAATGGCAGCTGACATGGCGCCCATGGGCGTTCGCGTGAATGCCATCGCGCCAGGCGAAATCAACACCTCCATCCTGTCACCGGGGACGACAAAAATAGTCGACAACGACATCCCGATGCGACGCCTGGGCGAGGTCACCGAGGTGGTCGACCTGATCGAGTTCCTGTGCAGCGAAAAGTCTTCCTACATCACCGGTGCAGAGATCGCCATCGATGGCGGACAGCGGGTTTGATACAGTGCTGCTAAGAGGTACCGGCCATTTTGCCAGCGGCCGCCCCGACATCTTCTGTTAAAGGTATTCCCATGCAATATCGACGTCTCGGTCGCAGTGGCCTGCAGGTCAGCGAACTATCAATTGGCTCCTGGGTGACCTACCACAACCAGGTGGACGTGGCGGCAGCCCGTGAAATGCTGGCAGTGGCGATGGACGCCGGCATCAATTTTTTTGACAACGCTGAAGTCTATGCTGCGGGCAAAAGCGAAGTCGTGATGGGCGAGGCCATCAAGGCACTGAAATGGCCGCGACTCAATTACATCGTGTCAACCAAGTTTTTTTGGGGCCTGGACCGCGAAGGCCAATCGGCCAACCGCAAGGACACGCTCAACCGCAAATACCTGATGCAAGCCATCGACGGCTCCCTGCGGCGCATGGGGCTTGATTTCGTAGATTTGGTGTACTGCCACCGGCCTGATCCTCAGACACCTATTGAGGAGACTGTGCGGGCCATGAGCGACATGATCAGCCATGGCAAGGCACTGTACTGGGGCACCAGCGAATGGTCGGCTGACGAGATCCGCGAGGCCTGGAACATTGCCGAGCGGCACCACTTGCACAAGCCCGTCATGGAGCAGCCGCAGTACAACCTGTTTCATCGCAAGCGGGTTGAGCAGGAATACAAAAGGCTTTTTGAAGATATTGGTTTGGGCTTGACGACCTGGAGTCCGTTGGCCAGCGGTTTGCTGACTGGCAAATACCGCGGTGGCATTCCGGCCGACAGCCGCGGTGCCCTGGAAGGCATGGGGTTTCTGGTGAAGGGGCTCACCGATACCGCCAGAAATTCGGCGCTGACGCAACTCGAGGTCATCGCCACCGAGTTGGGTTGCAGCCTGAGCCAACTGGCAATTGCATGGGCGGCACGCAATCCGAGGGTGAGCACAGTCATCACTGGGGCCTCCAACATCTCACAGTTGCGCCACAATCTTGGCGCAGTCGAGGTAGCGCCCAAATTGACACCCGAGGTGATGACACGCATCGACCAGATCAGTTTACCGTTAGCGAGTTGATACGGCAGCGGTTCAAGTAAAATCCAGGATCAAAACGCGGGTGTAGTTCAATGGCAGAACGGCAGCTTCCCAAGCTTCATACGAGGGTTCGATTCCCTTCACCCGCTCCAGATCCGGCCTGGTCAGCAGACATTCGGCTAGCGAAGTTGTCGTAACCCTTGCACCCGTCAGCTGACCTGCGCCAAGACCGTCGATCGCGCAAATTTCTCAAGATGGCCGCTCCGCTTTCTAAAACCCAGATTCCGGCATGAAAGCGTTTTACGCCGACCAGTTTGTGCTGCCGCTGCCGTCCGGACACCGCTTTCCGATGGCCAAATACCAGCTGCTTCGTGACCGACTGCAGGCCGAATACCCCGCGGTGCAGATGAGCCAGGCCCAGCGCGCCACGGACGACGAACTGGCATTGGTACACAGCCCGGCGTACGTGCAGGCGATCACGACGGGCAGCATCAGCCCGCAGGCGATGCGCGAGATCGGCTTCCCCTGGAGCGAAGCCATGGGCGAGCGAGCGCGGCGATCCGTCGGCGCCACGGTGGCCGCTTGTCGCTCGGCATTTCGCGAGGGTATTGCCGCCAATCTGGCCGGCGGGACGCATCATTCATACGCCGACAAAGGCAGTGGCTTTTGTGTCTTCAACGATGCAGCGGTTGCAACCCGACTGATGCAAGCGGAACACGACGGTAGAGACTCCAAACCGATACAGGTCGCCATCATCGACCTGGACGTGCATCAGGGCAACGGCACGGCCAGCATCTTTCGCAAAGACGCCAGCGTGTTCACGCTGTCAATGCACGGGCAGAAGAACTTTCCGTTTAGAAAGGAGGTCAGCGACCTCGACGTGGACCTGCCTGACGACTGCGGCGATGACGACTACCTGCATGCGCTGGAACATGCGTTGAACGAACTTGAGCGCCAATTTACTCCAGCCCTGATGATTTACCTGGCAGGCGCCGACCCTTTTGAAGGTGATCGCCTGGGCCGCTTGAAGCTCAGTTACCAGGGTCTCGAGGCGCGCGACCGCTGCGTTTTCGACTGGGCCTGGCAGCGGCGCGTGCCACTGGCCATGACCATGGCGGGCGGCTACGGTCTGAGGATTGAAGAAACGGTGCAGGTGCAGGTCAACACCTGGCGTGTGGCGCTTGAATACTGGCAGCGCTGGCAACCGGGTCGGTAAGCGGCTGTCAAAGCCCTCGGCGGTACATCAATCGCTCAAAGTGGATGACTTTGAAGCCGGTTCTTGGGAACTACAACTCCGACACTGGCACTGCCGAAGCAAGATTAGCGCGAATGGCCGACGCCTCTGAATCGGTGTAAAAATGCACAAGCTGAGTGAAAGTATCAAGCAGGGCCGCTTTAATGTGTTGTGCAGCAACTTCCACACTGATGCCACCATCGGCGGCTACTTTGGCAGATGCTTTAAACAACAGGACGGCGAGGCTGGGGTCACTCTTTATAGCGGCATCGATCATGGGTTGCCATTCGCCCCAACGGGAAGCAGGCGGTTGTGTTGGGGGTAACGGGTCTGTAGTGCTTACCAGAGCTGCCGGTCTGGAGCGTCTTTCAGACCTCAGATGATCGTTTGTATTCATGGTACTGCCCCGGAACGCTTGTCCACTTACCCCATCGGATTGTCTATCCAGCGCTTCAGCGATTGCAAATAGTTTTCCGAACATTTTAAGAAGATTCAACCTGTCTGTCATCCAGTCTGCCTTAAAGTGCCTTAAAGGAGCAGCTTGAAATGCAAAGTACAGCAAGCTCGACGTGGCGTGGGTCGCCCTCCCGGATGCGATCAGTCCCATTCCTCGCAACTCAAGTGGTGGTGCCAGGTTTTTGCCAGGCGACCATTCGGGCAACGGGCTGCTATTTAAACCACTTTTGCAGGAATGTTGCTTGCCCCATTGCCGGGTCAAGCTGATACCCGGCAAACCCGATGCGGGTGTACAGCTTGATGGCCCCAGCGTTTCCTGGCAGGACCTCCAGTGTCAGTTTGCAGGCACCCCGCTGGTAGGCGATTTCTTCAACCAATGCCAGCATCTTTTGGGCAACACGTTGTCCCCGGTAGTCGGGGAGTACCACCAGATCGTGAACATTCACCAGAGGTCTGCAGGCAAAGGTGGAAAAGCCCTCCAGGCAGTTGACCAGCCCGACCGGGATTTCACCCCTTTCTTTATCGATTTCGTCAAACGCCAGCACGCTAAAAGCCTGCGGACGGGCCGCCAGTGCAGCGACCAGGTTCGCCCTGACAAAATCGGTCAGAGGCTCGGCGCCACCCATGACGTCACGCGCGTAGGCGTCCAGCAAGTTCACCAATGCAGCCGCATGCACCGGATCGGCATAGTCGGCGCGGCATACGCGCAAAGATAAAGTGCGGGGCATTCCGAGTACCGTGGTCAAGCTGTGATCGTATCGGCAATCCGCTGGGCACATGCTCTGGCCTGCTGGGCATCACGCGCCTCTACCATTACGCGCAGCAAGGGTTCAGTACCACTGGCACGAATCAGCACGCGACCGGTATCACCCAACTCAGTCTCTACCGCCTGTGTTTCACTGGCGAGACTAGCGCTGGCTTTCCAGTCCTGGCCCGGCTTCAAACGAACATTGATCAGCGTTTGCGGAAACAGCGTAACCCCAGTCAACAACTCTGCCACGCTCTTGCCACTTCGAACGCAGGCCTGCAGCACTTGCAGGGCCGAAATCAAACCATCACCGGTGGTGTGCTTGTCCAGTGCCAGCAAGTGACCCGAGCCCTCCCCACCCAGCAGCCATTTGTGCTTTTCCAGTTCTTCCAACACATAGCGATCACCCACTTTGGCGCGCACAAACTGTACACCGCGGGCCTTGAGCGCCACCTCCACGGCCATATTGGTCATCAAGGTACCCACCACACCCGGCACGTGTTCGTCACGCCCCAGGCGGTCGTCGGCCAGCAGGTAAAGAAGCTCATCACCGTTGTACAAACGGCCCATGGCGTCAACCAGTTGCAGCCGGTCGGCGTCGCCGTCCAGTGCCACGCCAAAATGCGCTTTGTGAGCCTTCACTGCCTCTACCAGGGCCATCGGGTGAGTAGCACCGACGTCGCGATTGATGTTCAAACCGTCGGGCGAGCAGCCGATGGCAACCACCTCGGCACCGAGTTCGTGAAACACCTTGGGCGCAACCTGGTAAGCCGCACCGTTTGCGGCATCGACCACGATCTTTATCCCTCTGAGCGTCAATTCGTTGGCAAACGTGCTTTTGCAAAATTCAATATAACGGCCAGCTGCATCATCAAGGCGACGCGTCTTGCCCAGATCGGCAGAGTCGGCCCACACTGGCGCCTCGTTCAGCGCAGCCTCAACGTCACGTTCCCATGCATCTGACAGCTTGCTACCCTGAGCACCGAAAAACTTGATGCCATTGTCGGCAAAAGGATTGTGGCTGGCACTGATGACCACACCCAGTGAAGCCCGCTGCGCACGCGTGAGATAAGCCACACCTGGTGTCGGCAAAGGGCCAAGTAAAACCACATCAACACCGGCAGAATTGAAGCCACTCTCCAGCGCGCTCTCCAGCATGTAACCCGAGATGCGGGTGTCTTTGCCGATCAGCACCGTCGGTCGGACTTCCGTTTTCTTGAGTACCCGTCCCACCGCATGGGCCAGACGCAAAACAAAATCCGGCGTGATTGGCGCTTGCCCCACGGTGCCGCGGATGCCGTCCGTTCCAAAATATTTTCTACTCACTATTTTTTCCTTCCCATTGAATTTCTACATCTATCGCTATCTACTTTATAGCACCCAACACCTTGATGGCCAGCACTGTTTGCCGCACATCATGAACACGAACAATGGACGCACCGCGCTCGACCGCCAGCAACGCTGCAGCGACACTGGCGACCATGCGCTCCTGTGCTTCTACCGTCGATCCAGAGCCCGTCGCGGTGCCGATCACCGTGGCCAGCGAGGATTTTCGGGACCAACCCGCCAGCACCGGATAGCCGACCGAAAGCAGCTCACTTTGCCGGGACAACAAGGCAAAATTCTGCGCCACCGTTTTGCCAAAGCCAATGCCTGGGTCAATGACAATTCGATCTTTGTTCACACCTTGCTGTTCCAAAGCCAGGGCTATTCGCAGCAGAAATACGCGCACTTGAGAAACGACATCACCCTGCATGGGCGCGACCTGCATACTGAATGGTTCTCGGTGCATGTGCATCAGACAGACACCACATGCCGGGTGCTGTGACACAACTTGCATGGCGTTCAATGCGGCGGGTATTTGATGGCCATTGATGTCAGCCAAGGTCTCGGTCCAGCGCAACGCATAGATGTCATTGATGATGTCGACCCCCAGGTCCAGCACGGCCCGCATGACTTTTGGCTTGTAGCTGTCCACCGAAATCGGCACGCCCAGTTTAACGGCGTCTCGCACGACCGGCAGCACTCGCGCCAACTCCTCCTCCAGCGTTACCGGCCGAGCGCCTGGACGCGACGATTCGCCGCCGATATCGAGAATATCGGCACCGTCCTGAAGCAGCTTTTCACAATGCTGCAAAGCCGCCACCGTGGTCGCATGTTGCCCACCGTCCGAAAAAGAGTCGGGTGTGACATTGACAATACCCATGACTTTGGGGCTTGTCAAATCAAGCAAAAATCGGGTGGTATTCCATTTCATGAAGAATCTGGCGGCGTGTGTGCAATATCAATGGAAGTTCAATAAACGCACTTGCTGGTATTTTCAAAATAAAAACGGGGCGACTCGCCCCGCATTTACCCTGGATAAATCCGGACTCTAAGCAGCACTGGGCGCCGGGTCGGCTTTAACCGCAGGTGCGCCACCACTGCTACTGTCACCGCCTGCAGCCGGAATGCGGGGCGTCCAGTCTTTCGGCGGACGGGGTTCTTTGCCGGCCATGATGTCATCCAACTGGTCGCTGTCAATGGTTTCCCATTCCAACAAGGCTTTCGCCATGGCATGTATCTTTTCCTGATTGTCTTCAATCAGTTTGCGCGCTTGACTGTACTGCTGGTCAATAATTCGACGCACCTCGGCGTCGACCTTTTGCATGGTCTGCTCGCTCATGTTGGTGGTCTTGGTTACTGAGCGGCCCAAAAATACTTCACCCTCGTTTTCAGCGTACACCATGGGACCCAGGGCATCGGTCATTCCGTAACGTGTCACCATGTCGCGCGCGATGTGGGTAGCACGCTCAAAGTCGTTGCTGGCGCCAGTGGTCATCTGATTCATGAATACTTCTTCAGCGATACGGCCACCGAACAACATACTGATTTGGTGCAACATGTATTCGCTGTCATAGCTGTAGCGATCCTGCGCCGGCAGACTCATGGTGACACCCAAGGCGCGCCCCCTGGGAATGATGGTTACTTTATGCACCGGGTCGCACTTGGACAACATCTTGCCGATCAAAGCATGGCCTGACTCGTGGTAGGCCGTATTGCGTCGTTCGCTTTCCGGCATCACCATACTCTTGCGCTCTGGGCCCATCAGGATCTTGTCTTTGGCTTTTTCAAAATCCTGCATTTCGACGGTTCGCGCACTGCGCCGCGCCGCCATCAAGGCTGCCTCATTGCACAGATTGGCCAGATCAGCACCCGACATGCCAGGCGTGCCGCGTGCGATGACACCTGAATTGACATCCTGCCCCAAAGGCACCTTGCGCATGTGAACATTGAGAATCTGTTCGCGGCCGCGAATATCGGGCAGCGAGACATAGACCTGGCGATCGAAGCGCCCGGGACGCAGCAACGCTGCATCAAGAATGTCAGGGCGGTTAGTGGCCGCCACCACGATCACGCCCGCGTTGGTCTCGAAACCATCCATCTCGACCAACATCTGATTCAGAGTTTGTTCGCGTTCGTCATTGCCACCGCCCAGACCGGCGCCACGCTGCCGACCGACCGCGTCAATTTCATCGATGAAGATGATGCAGGGGGCATTTTTCTTGGCGTTGTCGAACATGTCGCGCACGCGGGACGCGCCCACGCCGACAAACATCTCAACAAAATCAGAACCCGAAATCGAGAAAAAGGGAACCTTGGCTTCGCCGGCAATGCCCTTGGCAAGCAGTGTCTTGCCGGTACCCGGCGGGCCAATCAACAGCAACCCACGAGGTATGCGCCCGCCAAGCTTCTGGAACCGTTGCGGATCTTTCAGAAAATCAACGATTTCTTTCACCTCTTCCTTGGCCTCGTCACAGCCGGCCACATCGGCAAAGGTTACCTGGTTGGTGTTCTCGTCAAGCAGGCGTGCCTTGGATTTGCCAAAGCTGAAGGCGCCACCTTTGCCGCCGCCCTGCATCTGCCGCATGAAATAGACCCAGACACCAATCAGCAACAGCATCGGACCCCAACTGACCAGCAGAGTCATGAGCAAAGAACCCTCCTCGCGCGCCTTGACATCAAATTTGACGCCATTCGCGATCAGGTCACCGACCAGACCGCGGTCCAGGTAAGTCGCGGTGGTTCTGACTTTGCGGTCGTCGTTGGTCACAGCAATAATTTCAGTGCCGCCTTGACCCTCCTGGATGATGGCGCTCTTGATGCGCTTGCCACGAACCTCTTCAAGGAAATCGGAATAACCCAAATACCCGGCGTTGGCCGTTCCTCGCGTGTCAAACTGCTTGAAGACGGTAAACAGCACAAGCGCAATGACAAGCCACACGGCAATTTTCGAGAACCACTGATTATTCAAGCGAGGCTCCAATAAGGACGCAATTGAGAAGACTAGGCACAGTTGGGCTCTATTTTAGGCGTTTCAAGCCTTAAAGTGCGCTAAGCCTTACTTTGAGCTTTCTGTCGTCGGAAAACGCATCGGTTTCAGGATGACTTCAGACCCTGTCCGACTAGAAATGTCTCTGATGACTTGTCGCGGGAGGCTTTCGGTTTGAAAGGTTTGACAACCAAAAAAATTTCTTTAAACCGCTTGACCAACTGGTCGTAGGCGCCACCATGAAAAACCTTGGCCACCAGCGTACCTTGTGGTTTCATGTGAATTTGAGAAAAATCCAGCGCCAGCTCAACAAGACTTTCAATGCGCGCAGAATCAGCGGAAGCGATGCCTGACAAATTGGGCGCCATATCGGACACCACCACATCCGCTAGTCGACCCTTCATTTCGTCCGCCAATCGCTGCAAAACCTCCGGTTCACGAAAGTCCCCCTGCAAAAAGATCACGCCCTCCACCGGTTCCATTGGCAAAATGTCCAGCGCCAAGATGACGCCGTTGAGTTCCCCCGCCGCCGCCCCGCCAGCGGTCGCCGATTTAGGTGACATTTTGCGTCGCACATACTGGCTCCAGGCACCAGGCGTGGACCCCAGATCAACCACCAGTTGCCCCGGCTTGATCAGATGCAGTGTCTCATCAATTTCCTTGAGTTTGTAAGCGGCACGGGCGCGGTAACCCTCCAGCTTGGCCAGTTTGACGTAGGGGTCGTTGACGTGATCGTTTATCCACGCCCGGTTGACTTTGCTGCCTTTTGTTTGGACTTTCATTGTTACCTTCGTGACCGATAATACCGGTATGTCGCAAATTCAATTGACCCCGGCCCAACGCAAAGAACACCGTGCGTTAGCGCATCACCTTAACCCGGTCGTGATGGTGGGCGGTGATGGGCTCACGGCGGCCGTCAAAAAAGAGGCTGATGCCGCCTTGAGCGCCCACGGGCTGATAAAGATTCGCGTCTTTAGCGACGACCGTGCAGCACGTGAAGCCATGTTTCAAACTCTGACTGATGAACTCGGTGCAGCGCCGATTCAGCATATCGGCAAACTCCTGGTGCTCTGGCGGCCCATGCTGGAACATGAAAAATCGGTTAGCGACGACCGCATGCCAGGCCCGCGCGACTTCAAGGTACTCAAATACAGTAAGCGCGGTGGACAGCGCCCCGAAGTGAAAACACTGCGCGTTCTAGGTAATCAACGCCTCACTGCGGGTGGCCAGGTCAAGCGCTCCAAACCCAAGCAAATCAGCGTAAAAAAGCAAAGTCAAAGCTGAATATCGTCAGGACTGGGCAATCCGCGTTGTCGCACCGAATCGAGTTTCTTTATCCCCGACAGATTAATCTACTGTTTTCCGATCTGTCAACTTCCAAAACACAAACGCCGCGCAGACCCACTGCAGCACAAACATTGCGCTGCCGACACTGTGCCACAGGCGCAAATTTTCCCGCGCCACAATCCGTGGCGCTACCGCAAACTCCGACAGTAACGCCAGCAGCATGCCCCCTACTATAAAAAGCATCGCGTCTCGCGCAATGGATGGGCGTACCAACGACTGATCTGATCGCATAAAGAGCAGTAACGACAAAGCGCACACGCAAGATACCGAGGTCTGAGCCGTGAACAGCTTGGCAGCCATGCCACCCGCCAGCGCTGGTGTCGACAAATGCGCAAACAGCAAGGGCACCACCAAAAAGCCGATGGTGCTCAAACTGGCCCACCACAAAGCAGCCACCCAGACAGGTATGCGTAGCATCAGATCCGGCGCCAGGCCGTCCCAAGACGGATCAGCCCCCGCGGGGCTGAGTCCCGCGGCTCAGGGCCTGCCTGCGCAGGCCGGGACGGGCCGAAGAGACGCAGACTCTGGAAGCGGCCTGTACAGGGAGGACACGAAGTGCCGAGCGTGGGGGCCATCATGTTTATACGTAGCTGACCGCAACCACCTCGTAGTGCTTGACGCCCCCGGGGGCTTGAACTTCTGCTGTTTCACCTTCAGATTTTCCGATCAAGGCACGGGCAATCGGACTGCCGATGTTGACCAAGCCCAGTTTGATATCGGCCTCGTCTTCGCCCACAATTTGATAGGTCACCAGGTCCCCCGAAGCTTCATCTTCCAGCTTCACTGTGGCGCCAAACACAACTCTGCCGTCAGCATGGAGTTCGCCTGGGTCGATGATCTGGCACACCGACAATTTGCTTTCAACCTCCTTAATACGCCCTTCAATAAAGCCCTGGCGGTCTTTGGCGACTTCGTATTCGGCATTTTCACTCAGATCACCCTGAGCGCGCGCCTCGGCAATGGCATTGATGACCCAGGGTCGATCAACCGTTTTGAGCTTGTGCAGCTCAACTTTGAGCTTTTCAGCGCCACGTTTTGTGATGGGAATGGTAGCCACTTACTGCTCCGTTGGGGTTTTACAAATGGAAACCGCCGAGCGTTGCCGTTCGGCGGTTAGGCTGCGATTATGCCGCGATTGTCAGCTCACCGTCACGCAGTAGCAAGTTGCGCGTGCATTTCCTGCACAGAAATCACGCCCAGGTCATCCATGTGGCGCATGCCTTGCACCGCCGCCTCGGCTCCCGCGATGGTCGTGAAAGTAGTCACCCGTGCCAGTAACGCAGAGGTGCGAATCTGACGTGAATCGGCAATCGCGTTGCGCCGTTCTTCCACGGTATGAATAACCAAAGCAATCTCTTCATTTTTGATCATGTCCACAATGTGCGGTCGCCCTTCGGTCACCTTGTTGACGACCGAGCAAGCTACACCAGCAGACTGGATTGCCGCAGCAGTCCCCTTGGTTGCCACCACCACAAAATTCATCGCGACCAGTGCTCGCGCAACCTCGACGGCACGCGCCTTGTCATTGGTCTTGGCCGAGATAAAAACCTTGCCCTCGCGCGGTAGTTTTGTACCGGCACCGATTTGGGATTTCACAAACGCTTCGCCAAAGGTTTTGCCAACGCCCATCACCTCGCCGGTCGATTTCATCTCGGGGCCGAGGATCGTATCGACACCGGGAAACTTGACGAACGGAAAAACCGCTTCTTTCACGCTGAAGTAGGGTGGTGTCACTTCCTGGCCAATGCCCTGCGATGCGAGCGACTGTCCCACCATGCAGCGTGCCGCCACTTTGGCCAGTTGAATTCCGGTAGCCTTGGAGACAAAGGGTACGGTGCGGGAGGCGCGTGGGTTGACCTCCAGAACGAAAATAAGGTCTTGACCCTCAATGTTCTGGATCGCGAACTGCACATTCATCAGACCCACCACATTCAGCGCATGAGCCATGGCTGCGGTTTGACGCTTGAGCTCTGTGACTGTTTGGACACTCAGGCTGTAGGGTGGCAGCGAACAGGCCGAGTCACCGCTGTGCACGCCAGCCTGCTCGATGTGCTCCATGACGCCGCCGATGAAGGTAGCTCCTGGGACGCCATCGGACGAGGCATCCCGAATGCAGTCGACGTCGCACTCGATGGCATCGTTCAAGAACCGGTCCAGCAGCACTGGCGAATCATGGCTGACCTTGACGGCTTCGCGCATGTAACGTTCCAGGTCACGCTGCTCGTGCACAATTTCCATGGCGCGCCCGCCCAGCACATAGCTGGGGCGCACCACCAGCGGGTAACCCAATGCAGCGGCTTTTTCCAGAGCCTCAGGCTCGGTGCGGGCCGTCGCGTTGGGTGGCTGGCGCAGGCCCAGCGTATGCAGCAATTTTTGAAATCTTTCGCGGTCTTCAGCCGCGTCGATCATATCGGGCGAGGTACCGATGATGGGTACCCCATTAGCCTCCAGGTCCAGCGCCAGCTTCAAAGGCGTCTGGCCACCGTATTGCACGATCACCCCCAAGGGCTTTTCCTTGTCAACGATTTCAAGCACATCTTCTAGCGTGAGCGGTTCAAAATAGAGTCGGTCCGAGGTGTCATAGTCGGTCGAAACCGTCTCTGGATTGCAGTTGACCATGATGGTCTCGTAACCATCCTCTCGCAGTGCCAGCGCGGCATGCACGCAGCAGTAGTCAAACTCAATACCTTGACCAATGCGGTTTGGACCACCGCCCAGCACCATGATTTTTTTCCTGTCAGTGGGTGCCGCTTCGCACTCGGAGCCCTCGGATTCGTAGGTCGAATAAAGGTAGGCCGTAGTGGTAGAAAACTCGGCGGCACAAGTGTCCACCCGTTTGTACACAGGACGCACACCCAAGGCGCGACGCTTGGCACGAATGGCGCTATCAGTGGTCTTGAACTGGCGCGCCAGACGGCGATCGGAAAAACCTTTTTGCTTCAGGGCGCGCAGTGTTGCCGCATCGATATTATCCAGAGCAGTGCCACTGGCAGGCACCGGCAGGTGTTCAATTTCCAATTCAATCTTGACGATCTGTTCGATCTGGACCAAAAACCAGCGGTCGATTTTGGTCAGCGCAAACACTTCATCCACGCTCCAGCCAGCAGCAAACGCGTCACCCACGTACCAGATGCGCTCGGGGCCGGGCTCGCCCAGCTCTTTCTCCAGTACTTCGCGGTCTTGCGTCTTTTCATTCATGCCGTCAACGCCGACTTCCAGGCCGCGCAGCGCTTTCTGGAACGACTCCTGGAAAGTACGGCCAATCGCCATCACTTCACCAACCGATTTCATTTGGGTCGTCAAACGACTGTCGGCGGCCGGGAATTTTTCGAACGCAAAACGCGGGATTTTTGTCACCACGTAGTCAATGCTGGGCTCAAAGCTGGCCGGGGTGGCGCCGCCTGTGATGTCATTGCGCAGTTCGTCCAGCGTGTAACCCACCGCCAGCTTGGCCGCCACTTTGGCAATCGGAAAACCGGTGGCTTTGGAGGCCAGAGCCGAGGAACGTGAGACGCGCGGATTCATCTCGATCACCACCATGCGCCCGTCTTCCGGGTTGATGGCGAACTGCACGTTGGAGCCGCCCGTGTCAACGCCAATTTCGCGCAGCACCGCCAGACTGGCGTTGCGCAGAATCTGGTATTCCTTGTCGCTCAGGGTTTGTGCCGGCGCTACCGTGATGGAGTCGCCGGTATGCACGCCCATCGGGTCCAGGTTTTCAATCGAACAAACAATAATGCAGTTGTCTGCCTTGTCGCGCACCACCTCCATCTCGTACTCTTTCCAGCCCAACAGAGATTCTTCGATCAACAGTTCATTGGTCGGTGACGCCTCCAGGCCGCGCTTGCAGATGACCTCAAACTCTTCCGAGTTGTAGGCAATGCCGCCGCCGGTGCCGCCCAGCGTAAAACTGGGGCGAATGACGGTCGGAAAGCCCAAGGTTTTTTGTACCGTCCAGGCCGCATCCATGCTGTGTGCGATACCGGAGCGGGCTGAGCCCAGACCAATTTTGGTCATCGCGTCCTTGAACTTCAGTCGGTCTTCAGCCTTGTCGATGGCCTCGGGGCTGGCGCCAATCAGCTCAACTTTGTATTTATCCAACACGCCGTGATGCCACAAGTCAAGCGCACAGTTGAGCGCGGTCTGACCACCCATGGTCGGTAAAATGGCGTCAGGGCGCTCTTTGACAATGATCTTCTCGACCGTCTGCCAGGTGATGGGCTCGATGTAGGTCACATCCGCCGTGGCCGGGTCGGTCATGATCGTCGCCGGGTTGCTGTTGATCAGGATAACTTTGTAGCCCTCTTCGCGCAACGCCTTGCAGGCTTGCACGCCAGAGTAATCAAACTCGCAGGCCTGACCGATGATGATCGGGCCAGCACCGATGATGAGGATGG
>SESD01000652.1_pt1 | contig 21106 bp, 19 predicted proteins | sample 3171411 | NCBI WGS metagenome assembly SESD01 (sample SAMN06051880, study PRJNA518727) | freshwater metagenome | biome: subpolar coniferous forest; feature: holomictic lake; material: water; isolation source: holomictic Lake 442, 16.5 m depth | place: Canada: near Kenora, Ontario | collected...
CGTTATTCCCAAGGTCTCTTCGGTAGAGACCATCGAACTTGTGTCGTCCATTCTTCATGCGGCTGGGGCGCCCGAAAGCATGAACATCTGGGCGATGATCGAGACCCCAACCGCTATCTTCGACGTGCGCCACATCGCCGCACATTCACGTGTGACGGTGCTGGTGATGGGCACCAACGACCTCGCCCGCGAGTTGCGCGCCCGCCTGGTGCCTGGCCGCCAGCCATTGGTTCCACATCTCGCCGTGGCCTTGGCCGCCGCACGCGAAGCCGGCAAGGTCATCCTCGACGGCGTGTACAACGACGTGAAAGACCTCGACGGTTTCCGCGCCGAGTGTGTGCAAGGCGCCGAGATGGGCTTCGACGGCAAGACCCTCATTCATCCGTCGCAGGTTGAGATCGCCAACGACGTGTGGGCGCCTACGGCCGACGAAGTCGACCACGCCCGTCGTGTGATCGCAGCGTTCCAAGAGGGTCTCGCCGACGGCCGCGGTGTCATCACCGTAGACGGCCGCATGATTGAGAACCTGCACGTCGAAAACGCACGCCGGGCCATCGCTACCGCCGACGCCATCGCCGCGCTCTAACCCTCACACGCGCCCTCACCAACATCCGATCACCACTCACCATTTCGCTTCGACAAAGCGTTTGTTGAAGACAATTGGTCAACCCCCAACCTGAAGTCTTCAACAAACTTGGGAATGGGGACGCTGGGGGCGGGGCGCGGCGGCGCGAGGGCGCGAGGGCGCTGCGGCGGCGGGATTAGAGCGTGGTGCGGAACAGGTTGATGGTGCGGTCCCACGCGGTGGCCGCTGCCGAGGCGTTATAGACCTCGGGGCGCGTGTCGTTGAAGAACGCGTGGTCGCATCCGGCGTACACGTGCAGCGTGGCGTCCTTGCCGAGATCGCGAAGTTGCGCTTGCAGCGCTGCGGCGTTTTCGGGCGTGAAGAACGCGTCGTCGGCGGCGTAATGGCCCTCGACCTTGGCCGCCAATGCCGACCAATCGGGCTGAGCGCTTGCCCATGGGATGAGCCCGTAGAACGGAGCCACGGCTGCCACAGCATCGGGGCGGTGGCACGCAGCAACAAGCGCGAGCCCGCCACCCATGCAGAACCCCACCACGCCAACCTTGGCGCTACCGGTGCGCTGCTGCAACAGGTCGATAGCGCCAGACATATCTTTGGCGGCCTCACCGACGTTCAAGCCCATCATCAACTTGCCAGCACCATCGGGCTCGGTGGCCGAGGCTCCGTGATAGAGATCGGGGGCGAGCGCAACGAACCCCGCTGCAGCGACGCGGTCGACAATGTCTTTGATGTGATCGTTGAGACCCCACCACTCTTGGATCACAACGACTCCGGGTCCGCTGTCGCCAGCAAGGTACCCCTCGCATGTGCCGCCGTTGCTTGTGAATGTGATCAGTTCGCCCATGGGTGCGACTGTAGTGCGGCCAACTTGCCGCAAGATTCAACGAATCTTGAATGTCACATCTGATCGAACCTATGCGCATCACGATGCAGCGAATACGATGCAGACATGACTGCTCTAGAAGCTCCTCAATCAGACGCATATATCAACGACCGAAGCCACGTGTTCCACAGTTGGTCGGCACAGGGTGCACTGAAGCCAATCGTGGTTGCTGGCGCCGAGGGCAGCTGGTTCTGGGACGAGAACGGTAAGCGCTACCTCGACTTCTCGAGCCAACTCGTGAACGTGAACATTGGACACCAGCACCCCAAGCTTGTCGCTGCAATTCAAGAGCAGGCCGCCAAGTTGTGCACCATTGCTCCGTTCCACGCCAACGAAGCTCGCAGCGAGGCCGCACGACTCATTGCCGAGTTGGCGCCCGGCGATTTGAACATGGTGTTCTTCACCAACGGCGGCGCCGAGGCAACCGACAACGCGATTCGCATGTCACGTCTGCACACCGGCCGCCAGAAGGTGTTGGCGACCTACCGCAGCTACCACGGTGCCACCGGTGGCGCTATCGCTGTCACCGGCGACCCGCGCCGCTGGAGCGGTGAGACTGGTGTGTCGGGCGTTGTCCACTTCTGGGGGCCTTTCGCCTATCGCAGCCCGTTCCACAGCACCGACGAGATCCAAGAATCAGAGCGCGCTCTGCAGCACCTACGCGAGACCATCATGGTCGAGGGACCAGGCACCATTGCCTGCATCATGCTTGAGAGCGTGGTGGGTACCAATGGCATTCTCGTGCCGCCCCCCGGCTACCTGCAGGGTGTGCGCGACATCTGCGACGAGCACGGCATTGTGTACATCGCCGACGAAGTGATGGCCGGCTTTGGCCGCTGCGGCGAATGGTTCGCCGTGAACCACTGGAATGTCACCCCCGACCTGATCACCTTTGCCAAGGGTTCCAACAGCGGCTACATCCCCCTCGGTGGCGTGATCATCAGCCAGCGCATCGCCGACACGTTCCGCGATCGCCAGTACCCAGGTGGGCTCACCTACAGCGGCCATGTGTTGGCCTGTGCGTCGGCCGTCGCCAGCATCAACATCTTCAAAGAAGAGGGCCTCATCGACTACGCCCGCACGCTGGGCTCTGATGTCATCGGACCAGAACTCGCCAAGCTTGCTGCGAAGCATCCATCAATTGGCGAAGTGCGTGGCCTCGGCGCCTTCTGGGCACTCGATCTGGTGACCAACCGCGAGACACGGGCACCGTTGGTTCCGTTCAACGCCGCGGGTCCCGCAGCGCAACCAATGGTCGATCTCGCTGCAGCATGTAAGCAGCGTGGCCTGTGGCCATTCACGCACTTCAACCGTTTGTACGTGGTGCCGCCAATCAACACGCCAGCCGACGAAGCCCGTGCGGGCATCGCCATCATCGACGAAGTTCTTGAACTGGCTGACCAGCACTACACCGGCTGACGAGTGGTCAACCACACTCCTGCAAGCGCCACCACAAATCCGATCAGCGCCAGCAAACCAAGGCGCTCGCCAAACAAGATTGCGCCTTCGATGGTGCTGAGCGCTGGCGTAAGAAAGAACAGGCTGCTCACTCGCGCCGCTGCATGGCGCTGCAACAGCACCATCATGATCAGCACTGCTGCGATGGACAACACCAGCAGCGCCCACGCCAACGAGAACCACAGGCGCGGCGTCGAGTGGAACCTCCAGTGCTCGTTGCCGATGGCCCCGACGGAAACGACGACAGCAGAGGCCGAGTACTGAACTGCTGTGCCGCGAAGTAACGGCATCTGCGCGCCGCGGTACCGCTGCACCAAGGTTCCGCCAGCCATACCAACAACTGCAACGGTCATTGCGCACAGGGTAAAGGTGGTGATGCCGCCCGAATGGGCGCGCAAGCGATCGACGACCACAGCAAGCACGCCGACCATGCCCAGCGACACACCAAGCCATTGGGCAGGCCAGAGCCGTTCGTTGAGTAACAAGCGCGCCGCCACTGATGTAATGACCGGATGCAGCCCAGCAATGAGCGCTCCGAGCCCCGATGGCAGGCCATGAGCGACGGCTACAAACACGCCACCCAGATACATCGCGTGCATGCCGAGACCCGTAACTGAAGCCCAAGTGACCTGGCGTCGATGAATCGCTGGGGCGTGGGTGGCAGCGGCAACGATCCACAGCAGCACGGCGGCGACACTGAGGCGAACCGTTAAGAACGTGAGCGGGCCAGCGTCTTGTGTGCCGTAGCGGGCGGCAATAAATCCGGTGCTCCAAAACGCCACAAAGAGCCACGGCGCAATGCGTTCAAGCACAGCCCCGTTGGTGGTGGGTACCTCGGTACGAGCGAGAGTCACTCGGAGGTGGATGCCGAGTCGTCACCAATCGAGTTGTCGTCGGCTGATTCGGAGGAGTCGTCGTGCGAATCAGATTCGATGTCGTCTTCAACTTCGACCGCCGGAGCCCAAGCTGGACGCTCGCCGGTTTCGAACTCTTGCAGTTCGGCGAGAGCTACGCGATACGCGGCTTCGGCTTCGACACGGCGCTGGCGGGCGCGATCTTGGCCGCGTAGTTGCTTAATGAGATCGGCGGCGCGTTGCTTGTTGGCCTTGAGCGTTTCGTGGCGCTGCATCTGCTCGGTCTCGAGCCGCACTCGTTCGCGCTCGGCTTGGTCGGCTGCCTCGTGAGCACTGAGGCTCTCGGCAAACATCTTTGCGGCGCGGGTGACGGCGTCGTCGACAGGCTTGGCCACAACGACAGGAGCTTCATCGGACTTCGCCGCAGCGACCACTGGCACCACTGCTGCAGTTCCGAACTGTTTACGCTTTTCATTTGCCCTGTTGCGTTTTGGCATTGCCGTCTCCCGATCCTGATGGTGACTATCTCTGACTGTCTTGCGAAACGAAGGGCGGGCAGCTTGCGCTGCCCGCCCTCGGCTCGTCCTTGTCTGACCGGTTGGTCAGTTACCGCCCTCGGCCAACTCGACCGTGAGAGGAGCAAAGCTGCTTCCGGTGACATCAACGCCGGCATCCTTCAACTGCTTAAGTGCTTCGTTGACGATGTCGTTGGTGAATGCACCAGCGTCAGGAGCCTTGGTGAGCACTGCTGCGCCCTCAAGGTTCTTGGTCTCCTGAGCAATCTTGGCGGTGCGATCCCATGCTGCCTGATCGATGAAGCCAATGCCGCCGGTGGCTGGCCACACGAGCTTGTTGACTTCATTCATCTGCCACAGCTGGTGGCTTGCGCCGAGCTTTGAGCCCTTGGCAACAACGATGTCGCGGCATGATGCTGCATTGTCGCGGCAGTAGATCCAGCCCTGAATCGAAGCCTTCACGAACTTGACTGCTGTCTCCTTGTAGGTGGCATCGCTGGCGAGCTTCTTGGCATCGGCCCAGATGGCGTCCTGCAACATGCCAACACCCTCGGTCTCGTACGAAACAACGTTGAGATCATCGGCGGTGTAGAGCTTGCCAGTGGCTTCGTTCTTCGACTCGAGCACCTGTGCGTACTCGTTGTAGGTCATTGCCTCGGCAGCATCGATGTCGCCGCTCAAGAGGCCGGCCATGTCGAACTGCTGAGCCAACAAGGTCACGTCTGTGGCTGGGTCGAGGCTGTTCTTCGACAAAGCAGCGAAGATTTCGTACTCGTTGCCGAAGCCCCAGTTACCGATCTTCTTGCCCTTGAAGTCGGCAGCGGTCTTGATGCCCTTGTCCTTGAACGACACCTGCAAGGTGCCTGAGCGCTGGTAGATCTGGGCGATGTCGACAATGTCGGCGCCGGCTTCGCGCGAGGCGAGAGCCTTTGGAACCCATGACAATGCGAAGTCAACCTGGCCGTCGGCGAGTTGCTTCTGTGGGACGATCTCAACGCCACCCTCAATGATCTCGACATCGAGACCCTCGGCTGCGTAGCAACCCTGGTCAAGCGCGGCGAAGTAGCCGGCGAACTGAGCCTGAGTGAACCACTGCAACTGCAGTTTGACCTTGGTCAACGTGGCAGGAGCCTTGCTGGCATCGCAGCCCGCCGCGGCGACGCCCGATGTTGGTGTTGTTGCTGGTGTTGCTGCCTTGTCACTGCCGCACGCTGCGACGGCGAGGCCAGCGACTGCAAGCAGCACCGCGCCCTTACTGAGCCGATTGATTTTCATTATCTCCCCTTACTGTTTGCTGGTTTTGGATTTCACCCAGAGTTACGCGAACGCTGCCAAGGCACCGCCACATACTCAAGGACGTTAGCCGCTATGAAGAACCCGAGACCGAGTGCGCACGCAGCGCCCACGTAGGCCCAACCCAATGGGTCCTTCGAGTTCGCCATTGCGGCGGGAATCTTTTGGCCAAGACCATCTTGTGTGCCACCGAAATACTCGGACACAAACGCGGTGGTTACGGCCAACGGTGCAGCGATCTTGATGGCTGTAAACAAGAACGGCATCGCGTTTGGAAAGCGAACTTTCTTCATCACTTGCGACGGTGACGCCGCATACGAACGCATCAGTTCCATCTGAGTGGCGTTGCTCTGACGAAGGCCGCGAGACACGTTGACGAAGACCACGAAGAACACGACGATGGTGACCATCAAGCGCCGTGGCACCTCGGAGCCGATGCGGAACATGTTGTTCAGAATCGAGACAATGACCACGATAGGAATGGCGCTGATGGCGGCCGACAGCGGCGTGACGAGCTCGGCAAGAATCTTGAAGCGGTTGGCAATCATCGCAACGGCACAGCCGATAAGGATGCCGCATACCAATCCGACCAACGCATTGGTGCCGCTCACGGTGGCCGCAGAGCGCAGGAAGCCGGCGTTGCTCACGGCCTCCTTCCAGATCATCGACGGCCTCGGCAAAATGAATTGCTTGATGTCGCGCCAGCGAACGACGAACTCCCACAACAAGACGAAGCCAACGCCGAATGCCACTGGCACCGCAGCGTTGGCCACCTTGCGCTGCAGCGAAGCGGTGTTCAACGGTCTTCGATTCCGCGAGCGCCGCCAACGTGTTCGATACCGCGCAGTGCCTCGCGTACTTCGGTGATCTTGCCGTAGAACTCTGACGCCTCACGGGTGTCGTCGTCTCGGTTGCCGCCAAGGTTCACGTCGATGGTGGCGGTGATACGACCCGGACGCGGGCTCATCACGACGACGCGATCACTGAGATACACGGCCTCGGGAATTGAGTGGGTCACGAAGATGACGGTGGTCGATGTGCTGGCGCAGATGCTGAGCAATTCGGCCTGCATGTGCTCGCGAGTCATTTCGTCGAGCGCGCCAAAGGGTTCGTCCATCAACAACAAGGGCGGGTGCGCTGCCAGGGCGCGGGCGATGGCAACGCGCTGCTGCATACCACCCGACAACTGCCACGGCATGTGCGACGCAAACTCGGAAAGCTTCACCAGTTCGAGCATCTCGGCCGAGCGCTGGCGCCGCTTGGCTTGATCCCATCCGCGGATCTCAAGAGGTAGCTCGATGTTCTTGGCAACGTTGCGCCAATCGAACAAGCCAGCCTGCTGAAAGGCCATGCCGTAGTCCTGATCGAGGCGCGCCTGCGTCGCCGACTTTCCGTTGACCACCAGCGAGCCAGAAGACACCGAGAGCAGATCGGCGATGAGCCGCAGCAACGTTGACTTGCCGCAACCTGACGGGCCAATGAGCGACACAAACTCGCCGGGCTGCACCGTGAGCGACACGTCGAGCAATGCATCGACCTGTTGGCGACCACCGGCGTTGAAGATCTTCGACACGTTGTCGACGACGACCGCTGGCTGACCCAGCGATTGGTCGGGAGAGTGGGACTCGTGTTTCACGCTTGTGCCTCCGCAGGCCGATTCTTCGAGAGCATCCGGTCGACCAATGACACCAGCGCAGCCATGGCGAGGCCGAGAACAGCCGCCCCGACGACCGCTGTGTACACCTTGGCCGGATCGCCGGTGGCTTCTTGGCTGTACGACAAAATCAGTCGCCCAATTCCGAAACGAAGACCGATAGAGATCTCCGAAACAACAACGCCCACAACGGCTGCAGCGGCAGCGAGTTTGAAGGCTGGCATGAGATATGCGAGGGCTGCCGGGAACCGCAACTTGCGAAAACCCTGCCACCACGTTGCTGCGTACGAGTCCATCAACTCAAGCGAGGCTGCGGGCGGCGACGCGAAGCCACGAATGGCTCCGACGGCAACAGGAAAGAACGCCAAGAAGGCGCTGAGTAACGCTGCCGACATCCATTTCTGCCATTCGAAGCTGCCGAACTTGAGCCGCCCACCCCAGCTCACTGTGAGCGGGGCCAGAGCGATGAGCGGAACCGTCTGCGAGATGATGAGGTACGGCATGAGGCCCTTACGCAGCAGGTTGAAGCGGGCCATCAGCATCGCGATGAGTAGCCCAAAGCACACACCCAACACCAAGCCGAGCAGCGCTACGCGAAACGAGTACCAGGTTGCCGCAAAGACGGCATCGAACACGGTACGACTGCTGCCCCCGCCCACTTCAGGACGTCCAAATCGGCGCACCATTTCGATCACATGCGGCATTGCCCGATCGCTAGTGCGCGGAATCAATCGAACGCCAAACACATCGGCACCGTTCTCGGGCCCGATGGCTTTGTAGCCCTCCCACAACACGACCATCAGCACCAGCGCGCCGGGCACCATCAGTGCTCGACGAATCGAATGGCTACGAGGCGGCGACTCGATCGTTGCGTTGAAATCTGCAGCGGCGTCAGCGCTCACAAACTGGCCTCACGATTTCGCTTTCACGGTTTCGGCAATTGCTGGAATCACGGACTCACCGTATGCACGCAATGTTTCGTCTTTCGCGTCGTGTTGTAAATAGACCGCGAACTGATCGACGCCAAGAGCCTCGAGTTCGCGAAGTCGACGCACGTGTTCTTCGACCGGGCCAATGATGCAGAAGCGATCGATCACTTCGTCGGGCACAAACGTGGTGTGGGTGTTTCCGGTTTGTCCGTGCTCGTTGTAGTCGTAACCCTGACGATCTTTGATGTAGTCAGTGAGTGCCACCGGAAGGTCAGAACCTTGGCCGTAGCGGCCCACGAGATCGGCAACGTGGTTACCAACCATGCCGCCGAACCAACGCAACTGGTCACGGGCGTAGGCGAGATGCTCGGGGGTACCGTCGGTGACATATGCCGGTGCCGCCACGCACATGGTGACATCTCTCAGGGGGCGGCCGAGCGCCAACGCAGCGTCGCGAACCGCAGCCATTGTCCACTCGGCAATCGAGGGATCGGCCAACTGCAAGATGAAGCCATCGCCGATCTCGCCAGTGAGGGCTAACGCCTTGGGACCATAGGCGGCAACCCACATCTCGCAACGACTCTTCGAGGCCCAGGGGAAGCGAATCTCGGAGCCGTTGTACGGCGCGCTGCGGCCGTTGGCCAGTTCGCGAATGACGTGAATGCTCTCGCGCAAAGTCTTGAGAGTTGACGGCGCGCCGTTGGTGAGACGCACTGCGCTATCGCCACGACCGATGCCGCACACCGTGCGGTTGCCGTACATCTCGTTGAGCGTTGCATACGTGCTGGCGGTAACGGTCCAGTCGCGCGTGGCTGGGTTCGTGACCATCGGCCCGACAATGACATTGCGAGTCTCGGCCAAGATCTGGCTGAAGATCACGTAGGGCTCTTGCCACAGGATGTGGCTATCGAAGGTCCACACATGGCTGAACCCGTATGTCTCGGCCTTCTTGGCGAGATCGATCACCCGCGCCGATGGCGGGGTGGTTTGCAGTACGACGCCGAAGTCCATGGGTTAGCGGTTTGTCGGGAAGCCGAGGTCGACGGTTGACGTGGCCGGGTCGGGCCAACGCGACGTGATCACCTTCGAGCGGGTGAAGAAGTTGATGCCGTCGGGGCCATACATGTGTTGGTCGCCGAACAGGCTGGCCTTCCAACCACCGAAGCTGTAGTAGCTCACCGGCACTGGGATGGGCACGTTGATGCCGACCATGCCCACCTGCACGTCGAACTGGAACTGCCGAGCCACGCCGCCATCGCGAGTAAAGATTGCCGTGCCGTTGCCGTACTGGTTGTCGTTGATGAGGGCGAGGCCTTCGGCATAGGTCTTGACACGCGTGACCATGAGCACTGGGCCGAAGATTTCGTCGTCGTAGCACTTCATGCCTGGACGAGCGTTGTCGATGAGGCTCGGCTTCAAGAAGAAGCCGCCGTCCGGCGCGCCATCGCGGCCGTCGACAACGAGAGTGGCACCCTCGGCTGTTGCGCCGGCGATGTAGCCAGCCACCTTGTCGCGATGCTCGCCGGTGATGAGCGGGCCCATCTCGTTGCCGGCGTCTGCGGCCGGGCCGACCTGAATGTTCGGGATGCGCGCTTTCACCTTTTCGATGAGTGCATCGGCCACCGAGTCGATGGCGAGCACAACGCTGATGGCCATGCACCGCTCACCGGCCGAGCCGTACGCGGCGCTGACCGCGGCATCGGCGGCCATGTCGAGATCGGCATCGGGCAACACGAGCATGTGGTTCTTGGCGCCACCGAGTGCCTGGACGCGCTTGCCATTCGCTGTGCCGGTCTCGTAGATGTATTTCGCGATCGGGGTTGAGCCCACGAAGCTGACCGCCGCGATGTCGGGGTGATGCAGGATCGCATCGACCGCAACCTTGTCGCCGTTGATCACGTTGAAGCAGCCATCGGGAAGGCCGGCCTGCTTGAGCAGTTCGGCGATGAACATGCTCGCCGATGGATCCTTCTCGCTTGGCTTGAGCACGAAGGTGTTGCCGCATGCCAAGGCGTTCGCGAACATCCACATAGGAACCATTGCGGGGAAGTTGAAGGGCGTGATGCCAGCAACAACGCCAAGCGGCTGTTTGATGCTGTACACATCGACACCGCTGCTGGCCTGCTCGCTGTAGCCGCCCTTGAGCAAGTTCGGAACGCCACACGCGTACTCGATGTTTTCGAGACCACGGGCGACTTCGCCGAGCGCATCGCCGAGCACCTTGCCGTGTTCGGCCGAGAGCAACGAAGCGATCTCTTTGCGGTTCGCATCGACCAGTTCGCGCATATGGAACATGACCTCGGCGCGGCGCGACAAGTTGGTTGAGCGCCACGAGGCAAACGCTGCCTTGGCCACCGCGATTGCATGACCGGTTTCTTCGACCGAGGCGAAGTCGACGCTTGCCTGCTGCTCACCAGTGGCTGGCTGCCACACAATGCCTGAACGGCCAGAGGTACCTTCGACGACTTTGCCATCGATCCAATGCGAGATCTTCTTCATAACGTGACTTCTTCCAATATTCGAGGGGATTCGGGGTTGATCTGAAAACTAGGTGCTGCAGCGCTTTGGCGCAGGTCAGACCAAGTACTGCGACAGGCCGCGGCGCACGAACTGGCCGTGACCCTTGCGGCCGAGATATGCGTTGTTCTGAATGATGATGGATCCACGTGAGAGCACCGTGTCGACACTGCCGTCGATGACATAGCCCTCCCACGACGAGTGATCGATGTTCATGTGGTGCTTGTCGTTGATGCCGATCTTGGTCTGGGTCTTGGGATCCCACACCACGATGTCGGCATCGGCACCCGGGGCGATGATGCCCTTCTTTGGATACATGCCGAACATACGCGCTGGTGTGGTGCAACACGTTTCGACCCAACGCTCGAGCGACAGCTCGCCGTTGACCACACCCTGATACAGCAGTTCCATACGGTGCTCGACGCCGCCCATGCCGTTTGGAATCTTTGAGAAATTGCCGAGGCCGAGTTCTTTTTGATCCTTCATGCAGAACGGACAATGGTCGGTGCTCACGATGGCCAAATCGTTGGTGCGCAAACCCTTCCAGAGATCGCCATGGTGATTGTGCGTGTCGTGCGCCGAGCGCACTGGCGGCGAGCACACCCACTTGGCGCCTTCGAAACCGGGCTTGGCCAACGTCTCCTCGAGCGTCATGTACAGATACTGCGGGCACGTTTCGGCGAACACGTTGCGACCGGCGTCGCGAGCCGCAGCAATCTCGAGCAGTGCATCTGATGCCGACACGTGCACGATGTAGAGCGGAGCGTTGCCCGCAACCTTGCTGAGCACGATGGCGCGATGCGTGGCCTCACCCTCGAGCAGCGATGGCCGCGTGTAGCTGTGGTACTTGGGATCGGTCTCACCGCGAGCCAACGCCTGCCCAACGAGCACATCGATGGCGATGCCATTTTCGGCATGCATCATGATGGTGGCGCCGATGTCGCCGGCTGTCTGCATGGCACGCAGGATCTGACCATCGTCGCTGTAGAACACGCCCGGGTAGGCCATGAACAATTTGAAGCTGGTGACGCCCTCGTTCTCGGTGAGGTAGCGCATTGCTTTCAATGCTTCGTCATCGATGCCGCCAACGATCTGGTGAAACGCATAGTCGACGGCGCACTGACCCGCGGCCTTCTCGTGCCACGCACCCAAGCTGTCGATCACGTTCTCGCCATAACGCTGCACAGCGAAGTCGACAATGGTGGTGACGCCACCCCACGCCGCTGCTCGCGAGCCCGTCTCGAAGGTGTCACTGGCGTTGGTGCCGCCAAAGGGCAACTCCATGTGCGTGTGCACATCGATGCCGCCAGGAATGACGTACTTGCCAGTGGCATCGATCACCGTCTCGGCGGTGATGCCCTGCGCCTGCACCTGACCCGGCGCATACATCGCGACGATGGTTTCGCCGTCGATGAGGACGTCGATGAGTTGGCGACCAGTTGGGCTGATAACGGTGCCGTTGGTGATGAGTGTGCGTGCCATGGTGTGCTCCAGTGTGATCAGCGTGCGGTGAGGTCTGAATACGCGTCGGGACGACGGTCGCGATAAAACGCCCAACGGTCACGGATCTCGGACAGCTTGGTCATGTCGAGATCGCGAACGATGAGTTCGGGCTTGTACGCGTCGGCCACATCGCCGACGAACTTGCCCTCGGGGTCGACGAAGTAGCTCTGGCCATAGAAGTCGTTCTCGCCAAGCTCCTCGATGCCGACTCGGTTGATGGCCCCCACGTAAAAGATGTTGGCCACAGCAGCGGCTGGCTGCTCGAGGCGCCACAGGTACTCGCTGAGGCCGCGGTGTGTAGCCGATGGGTTGAACACGATCTGCGCACCGTTGAGGCCCAACGCACGCCAGCCCTCGGGGAAGTGGCGGTCGTAACAGATGTAGACGCCCACCTTGCCAACGGCAGTGTTGAACACGGGATAGCCGCCGGTACCGGGGGTGAAATAGAACTTCTCCCAAAACCCCTTGGTCTGGGGGATGTGCTGCTTGCGGTACTTGCCGAGATAGGTGCCGTCGGCGTCGATAACAGCGGCGGTGTTGTAATACAGGCCGGGCTGCACGATTTCGTACATCGGAAGCACCATCACCATGCCCAACTCTTTCGCCAGCGCCTGGAACCGCTTGGTGGTAGGACCATCGGGGATGTACTCGGTGTAGCCGTAGTACTCGATCTCTTGCACTTGGCAAAAGTAGGGGCCGTAGAACAGCTCCTGAAAGCAGATCACCTTTGCGCCTTGGGCAGCAGCCTCACGCGCCGCGATCTCATGCTTGTCGATCATCGCCTCTTTTGATCCAGCCCAATCGGTCTGAACTAAGGCTGCTCTGACGATCTCTGCCACATTTCCCCCTTGGGAAGACCCGTCGCCAGCCGACAGGCGTGCTGTGATCGTAGATCGCGACGGCCTTCACCGCCAACGATGCTCGGCCTTCGAGATGGATAGAGACGGTTGGAGCTAGTAGCCGCCACCGAGCTTGCGATGGTCCCAGCTGACCACGCGCTCAACATCGAAGATCACGCCAAGACGCTTGTGCGCTTGCGCCTCAAGAAACGGCAATGCAGCGTCGCTCAGAATGTCGGCGCCGTTGTATTTCACGCCGACTGCTTTGCCGATGGCCAAGATTTCGTCGAAGTCTTCGATGATGCGACCGCTGCCCACCAGCTCGACACCGCGCAGCTCGTTATAGGTCTCGCCGCTCTCGATGAGTGCGGTCATCTTTGCATCGCGACGCAGGTTGATGATCTTTTGGCTCTTGCCGAACGTCCAAAAGACAATCTTTCCTTCGACGACCTCGTACCACATCGCCACCACATGAGGGTGTCCGGATGGGCCGATGGTGGCGACGTTGAGCACCTTTTGATCGGCGAGATACGCCGTCACTTCGTCGTCGGTCATGGTGATGTTGCCGCGCTTGCTTGCCATGGCGGCGACACTAATAGCAGGTGCCTACATTGCGCTCATGCGGAGCAACTCATAGGCCATCGCGCATTCGGCGGCCATGCTGGTTGCGTCGGCTGGCATCAGTCCGGCCGGACCAAGCACGGCCGAACACACGGCCAACGGCACGACCTCAACATCGTGATGCCACGCCTGGCCGACGTTGGCCAAGCGCTCGACCATTGCTTTCCACATTGGCTCGGGCAAGCGGCGGGCACGCCCGGCCACCAACCACACCGGCACCTCTGAGCAGTAGGCCACCGCAGCGATTGGATGTGAACCCAACGAGCACAACGCCGCATCGGGTCCGCCAGCAACGGCCTCGATGAGCACAAGATCGGATGCCGCCACCGCTGCTGCCATGCCAGCCGCAGGCACCGTCTCGGCTTGAACATCGGCCTGACGCAATCGGCGTGCGAGACGCGAACCTTCGTCGTTGGCGTCGATAACCAGCACCGTGGTGTCGCCTCGGCGCATCACGGCTTCGCCGGCAAGGTCGGGCCAACCAACCACGCACACCGTGGCATCGTCGGGTAGCAGCTGCATCAGCTGGCCCGGAGTTGGATCATCGTCGACATAATCGGCCATGCCCCACGCTTCACGAAACGGGTCGTTGGCAGCGAGCAGACTGGCGCACAACCACCACAACGCCCCGGCCGTGGGATGACGCTCGACAATGCGACGGCAGGCAACGACAAGTCCAGCGGGGTCGAGATCGAGGCCCGCAATGGCCGAGGCGGTCTCGCGAACGAGCATCCGTTGGTCGCCACTTGAGGCGCGGGCCACATAGCGAAGCCGTTCAATCGGGTGCATCTCGCCAACCTAGCTGTGCCAGTTGCAGCATGCTGCGCTAGCGTCGCAACCGTGGCAAGCAATCCATCGCTCGATGTCGTACTCACCTCTCTCGACGGCGAAAGCCGACCCCTCGAGGATTGGCTCACCATGTTCAACTTGGCGAGCGTGGTTCTCGACCCCTTCACCAACGAGAGCTCGTGGATTCTCAAGACCGCGGTTCGCATTCTCGCCGGATTCCGTGGCGCCGACGCACGATGCAATTTCGTCGTCACCTGCACCGCCGACGAAGCCAAAGCGTTCCTTGGTCCGCTCGCCGATGAGCTGTTGGTGTTTTGCGATCCTGACCGCACGTTCGTGAAGTCACTTGGCCTTGCTGAGCTGCCTGCGTTCGTGTTCGTCGCAATGGACGGCACCGTTGCTGCATCGGCCGAAGGCTGGAACGGCGCCGAGTGGCGCAAGGTTTCCGACAAGATCGCGGTCGCCACGGCATGGGCGAAGCAGAGCATCCCAGCTGCCTCCGACCCAGTGCCGTTCAAGGGCACGCCAGCGCTGGCGTGATCAGCGCCACCTGTTGAGTCGCACTTCTGAACCAGGCGACGATCTTCCCGTCGCCGAGGTCATTGCCGATGTTGCAGCGGCGCTCGAATCCCACGGCTCGGCCGTGCTTGTGGCTCCGCCGGGTGCAGGCAAAACAACATTGGTACCACTGCGTCTGATCAACGAGTCGTGGCTGCACGGACAAAAGATCGTGATGCTCGAGCCTCGCCGATTGGCCACTCGGGCTGCAGGCCACCGAATGGCCTTTCTGCTGGGCGAAGACATCGGTGACACCGTTGGCTACCAGACCCGCGACGAACGACGCATCGGGCGCAACACCCGCATCGAAGTCGTCACCGAAGGTGTGCTCACTCGGCGCCTGCAGAACGATCCCGAATTGCCCGGCACGGGCTTGGTGATCTTCGACGAGATACACGAGCGCAACCTGCCCACCGATGTAGGTCTCGCATTCGCCCTCGATGCCCGACGCACATTGCGACCCGACCTCAAGATCTTGGCGATGTCAGCAACCCCTCAGGCCGGCACGCTGGCCGCGCTGCTCGGCAACGAGAACGGCCCCTGTCCAATCATCAGCAGCGAAGGTCGCACGCATCCCATCGAGATTCGCTGGTCGCCACCGGGCAAGGGCCAACGACTCGAGCAGGCAATCACCGAGACCGTGCTGCTCGCTTTGCGCAACGACATCGGAGATGTACTGGTGTTCTTGCCTGGAATTGGCGAGATCACCCGCGTATATCAAGCGCTCGACCCGCTCGTAGCGGCCAACGTCGATCTCTATCCGCTTGCTGGCGCGCTCTCGCTTGCCGATCAAGACCGCGCGCTCGCACCCTCACCCGCGGGTCGCCGGCGGGTGGTGCTCAGCACCGACATCGCCGAGACCTCGCTCACTGTGGCTGGCGTGCGCATTGTGGTCGACGCCGGCCAGGCCCGCGTGCCGCGCTACGACATTCGCACCGGCATGACCCGACTCACCACGGTCGCTACCAGTCGCGCCTCGGCCGACCAACGTGCGGGCCGCGCCGGACGCACCGAGCCCGGCGTTGCCTATCGGGCGTGGAGCAAGCTCGAACAATCCACTCGCCGCGCCCACCTCGAGGCCGAGATCACCCAGGTCGACCTTGCCGGGCTTGCGCTCGAACTCGCTGCGTGGGGAACCTCTGCAGCCGAGCTCACCTTTCCCGATGCTCCCCCGCCACGCACGTTGGCGCAAGGCGCCGAACTGCTCGAGCTACTGGGCGCGTTCGATGCCAACCAACGCATCACCGAAGTGGGCCGCTCAATGCTCAAGGTCCCGGCGCACCCTCGCCTCGCACGAATGGTTGTCGACGCCGTTGGCGCGGCCGACCAATCGTTGGCCTGTGTCATCGCCGCGTTGCTCGACGACCGCGACATTTTGCGTGGGCGCGCCGACGAACTGCCCAGCGATATGTCGTTGCGCATACGCGTGGTGATGGGGCGCGAGCGCCACGAGCGAGCCGACCGCGGCGCCGTCGATCGCTTGATCCGTCGGGCACGAGACATCGCGCAACGCGTGGGCATCAGCTTCGACCTCGATGCAATCAACCCCGATCGCGCAGGAGCAGTGTTGGTGCTGGCCTATCCCGACCGGCTTGCTGTGCGCCGCACCCAACCCGGTCAGTTTCAGCTGCGCACGGGTGTGGGTGCTTGGGTTGCCAAAGACGATCCGTTGGCCAACGAAGCGTTCGTCGTGGCGGCCGATGTAGATGGCGATCGCAAGAACACCCGCTTGCGCCTTGCGGCAGGCATCGACGCCGACGAAGTAGCAGCAACACTCGGTGCCGCAGTAGAGACCCGACACATTCTCGTATGGGACCGAGATCGTGGCGACATCGTCGAGCGTCTCGAGCGCCGTCTCGGCAACATGAAGCTCGACGAACGCGTACGGCGCCCAGGGGCCTCGGCAGAGACCACGGCTGCGCTCATCGATCGAGTTCGAATCACCCGGCTTGGTCCCCTTTCGTGGAGCGACACCGCGACGCAACTACGCCAGCGTGTCGAGTTCGTTCGTCGCGCCAAGCACACCACCGACGAGAGCACTCACGTGTGGCCCGATTGGTCCGACTCGGGCCTGGTGCGGTCGCTCGACGAATGGCTGGCTCCCTATCTCAACGGCATGACCAGCATCACCGATGTTGCCTCGCTCAATCTTGCGACCGTGCTGCGCGCAGGCTTGCAGTGGCCACTCGGGGCACAACTCGACGAGCTCGCGCCAACTCACCTTGAACTCGCATCGGGACGATCACTGATGCTTGATTACAGCGGCGATCAGCCTGCTGCATCGGTTCGGGTTCAAGACCTGTTTGGCACCAACGTGCACCCCACCGCCGCCGGAGTCGCCGTGGTGCTGCATCTGTTATCGCCTGCCGATCGACCCATTCAGATCACCGCCGACATTGTGGGCTTCTGGGCCGGGTCATGGACCGAGGTTCGCAAAGAAATGGCAGGCCGCTATCCCAAGCATCAGTGGCCCACCGACCCAGCCAACGCGGCGCCAAAGCGAATGAAAGATCGATGATGCGGCGTCACGCATGATCTTCGGATTCTCGATCTGGATCGTCCTTGCATGCTTTGTCTTGGCGGCCATCGGCGCCTCGGTACAGGGCGCAATGGGCTTCGGCATGGGCATGCTCATCTCACCGATTCTCAAGATGATCGATCACGGCTTTGTGCCGGGCGCTGTCTTGATTGCCGTCATTCCGCTCTCGGCTGGGGTGGCTATTCGCGAACGGCAGTGCATCAATTGGCGTGGCTTCGGATGGGCAATCGCCGGCCGCATCCCCGGCATCTTCGCCGCATCGGCGGCCTTGGCATACCTCAGCGAACGCGGCCTCTCCATCGCCGTCGGTTCCGCCGTGCTCGTTGCCGTTGCGGTGTCGCTCACGAGTTGGCGTATCCACCCCACGTATCCCAACCTCGCCGTTGCTGGTCTTGGCAGTGGCTTCATGGGCACAATCACCTCGGTCGGCGGGCCCCCGATGGCTATTGCGTACCAACATGCTGACCCTCGCGAACGGCAAGCCACGCTTGCAGCGTTCTTCGGAGTGGGATCGGTCATTAGCGTTTGCGTGCTGGCGTTCACCGACAAACTCGGAGGGCGACAAGTCACGCTGTCGGCGTTCTTATTGCCGGGTGTTGTGGTCGGAATCGTGGCCTCACGATGGCTGGTTGGTTTGATGGGATCTCGCTATTCGCGCCCCGCGATTTTGGCAATGTCAACGGCCAGCGCGCTGATTCTGCTCGCCCAACAGTTCTGATCGCGGATCAACGCCCCTCCACCACCGGCCGCCGAGTTTCGCCCCGCTTCAGCGCGCCGGTACGGTTGAGCCATGGCTGATTTCGAGTTCACCGAGTTGCTGCCCTTGGGCGCTGACGAGACCACATATCGCCTCATCGGTACCGAGGGCGTATCCACCTTCGAGACACCACAAGGCACGTTCTTGCAGGTGTCCCCCGAGGCCATCACGCAGCTCACCGAGCAGGCGATGAAAGACATCGCCCATCTGCTACGGCCCGCCCATCTCAAGCAGTTGGCCAGCATCCTCGACGACCCAGAGGCCAGCAGCAACGACCGCTTCGTTGCGCTCGATCTGCTCAAGAACGCAAACATCGCCGCCGGTGGCGTGCTGCCGATGTGCCAAGACACGGGCACTGCAATCGTGAAGGCCAAGAAGGGCCAATACGTATTCACCGGTGGCGGCGACGAAAAGGCCATCGCCCGCGGCGTGTTCAACACCTACCTCACCAGCAACTTGCGCTATAGCCAGATGGCGCCGCTGAATATGTACGACGAGGTGAACACCGGCAACAACTTGCCCGCCGAGATCAAGATCAGCGCAGTCGATGGCGACGCGTACAAGTTCTTGTTCATTGCCAAGGGCGGCGGCAGCGCCAACAAGAGCTACCTGTTTCAAGAGACCAAGGCGCTGCTCAACGAGAAGACTTTGCTGCCGTGGCTGTTCGAAAAGATGAAGACACTCGGCACTGCTGCATGCCCGCCGTATCACCTTGCCGTAGTCATCGGCGGCACGTCGGCCGAGTTCGCGGTAGAGACCGCGAAGATCGCTAGCACCAAGTACCTCGACAGCTTGCCCACCAGCGGCAGTAAGACGGGTCACGCGTTTCGCGATATCGAGCTTGAAGCAAAGGTGCTGAAGCTCTCGCAAGATACGGGCATCGGTGCACAGTTCGGCGGCAAGTATTTCTGTCACGACGTGCGCATCGTTCGTCTGCCGCGCCACGGCGCGAGCTGTCCGGTAGCAATGGCCGTGAGCTGCTCGGCCGACCGCCAGGCGCTGGGCAAGATCACCAAAGACGGCATCTTTCTCGAGCAACTCGAGACCGATCCGGCGCAATATCTGCCCGAGGTCACCCACGATGATCTCGACGAAAATGTGGTGCACATCGACCTCAACCGGCCAATGCACGAGATCCGCGCAGAGCTCACCAAGTACCCCGTGAAGACTCGCGTCATGCTCAACGGACCAATGGTCGTGGCCCGCGACATCGCCCACGCAAAGCTCAAAGATCTGCTCGACTTCGGTCAGCCGATGCCGCAATACATGAAGGACTTCTGCGTGTACTACGCAGGTCCAGCCAAGACACCCGCTGGCTACGCCTCCGGCTCGTTTGGCCCAACAACGGCGGGTCGCATGGATAGCTACGTCGACGAGTTCCAGGCCGCCGGAGGCAGCATGATCATGCTCGCCAAGGGCAATCGCAGCCGCCAAGTGACCGACGCATGCAAGGCCCACGGCGGCTTCTATCTCGGCTCAATTGGTGGCCCAGCGGCGCGACTCGCCCAAGACTGCATCACCAAGGTCGAAGTGCTCGAGTACGCCGAGCTCGGCATGGAAGCGATCTGGAAGATCGAGGTTCAAGACTTCCCCGCGTTCATCGTGGTCGACGACAAGGGCAACGACTTCTTCGATCTCGTGAACAAGCCAATGCCGGGCACCCCTGTTCATCTGCACTAAGCAACACGCTCAGGCTGTGGGCTCACCGAGCTCGCCGGCCAGTGCGCCCAGACGTAATTCGCCTTGCGGAGTCTGACCACCAGACGACATGAACCGTTGCATTGCTTCGCGGGCCCCAGGGCCACCAAGGGTTGCCTGAAACGCTGCTCCCTCAGCAATGAGGTCGGGCACGATCTCTTTGTCGGATCGCAAGACCGACGCCTTGGCCGCTGCTACGGCGTGCGGAGGAAACGACGCGATGCGTGCCGCCAAAGTGTTGACGTGCGGCCACAACTCGGCCGCCGACATAGAGCGGTTGACCCAACCCCATGACTCGGCAAGATCTGCCGATATGTCGTCGCATCCGAGCACCACTTCAAGCGAGCGCGAACGACCAATGAGACGCGACAAGCGCACCGTGCCGGAGCCGCCAGGAATAATGCCCAGCGCCACCTCGGGCTGGTTGAAGACCGCTTTGCCACTGAGCGCGAACCGCATATCGCAGCTCAGCGCAAGCTCGCTGCCACCGCCACCAACGCGTCCTTCGATGACCGCAATGGTGGCCTTAGGCATTGTGCGGAATGCCTCGCACATCACATGAAACGCATTGAGCTCGGTTGGCGAAACCTGTTGCCCCGTAGGGAACTGCAAGATCAGCGACACGTCGAAATGGGCGATAAAGAAATCGGGATTCGCCGACGACAGGACCACGACGCGCACGTTGTCATCGATGGCCAGGACACCAGCAACACGCGCCATCTCGCCGAACATCTTCCCGTCAAACAGGTTGATGTCACCGTTGTCGATGACCACGTGAGCGATGCCGTGAGCCACGGCAACGCTGAACGTGGTGTAGCCGTCGTAGCTCACAACAGGGTGGTGAGCACTGCCCGTGTACGCGCAACTTCGTCGGGGTTACCGCCGAACTCTGCTGCAGCAAAGTCGGTGACACCGATGTCGGCGAGGGCACTGATGCGGTCGGCGACTTCGGCCTCGCTGCCAACAATGGCAATCTCTTCGGGACCCTTGACGCCCTCGAGATCGAGCATTGCGCGATAGCTAGGCAAGTGGCCGTACATCTGGAAGATGGCTGCAGCGCGCGTGACCGAACCGGCCTTGTCGTCGGTGACACAAACCGGCAGCGCGGCGATG
>SESD01000653.1_pt1 | contig 21072 bp, 18 predicted proteins | sample 3171411 | NCBI WGS metagenome assembly SESD01 (sample SAMN06051880, study PRJNA518727) | freshwater metagenome | biome: subpolar coniferous forest; feature: holomictic lake; material: water; isolation source: holomictic Lake 442, 16.5 m depth | place: Canada: near Kenora, Ontario | collected...
ATCAGATTTTTACCTTTAGCCTTGTGCCTTTCGCCTGCTCTTCGTGTCTTCGTGGTGAAAATTTTTTACAGAATACTTAAAGCTTATGGAATTCAACTTCTCCACTTTTATCCTGGAAATCATCAACTTTCTGATTCTGATCTGGATTTTGCAGCGTCTTTTTTATCAGCCGTTGCTGGCGGTGATTGCCAAGCGCAAGCAGTTTATTGATCAATCACTGGCCGATGCAAAAGCGATACAACAACAGGCAGAAGAGCAGCGCAGCCTTTATGAAAATCGTCAAAAGTTGTGGGAGCAAGAAAAAAAAGCCGCTCTTACCGCACTGCATCAGCAAATCGAAAGTGAAAGAAGACGGCAAATGGACAGGTTGAATAGTGATCTTGAGCAGGAGCGGCAAAAAATAAATGTGACACTCCAGCGTCAACAAAGGGAGCTTCAAGTACAAGCCGAAAAGCAGGCTTTACAAAATGGTGCCCGCTTTGCCGGACTGCTACTGAAACAGTCGGCCAGTCCCGAGCTGGAGGCGCGACTATTTGAGATGTTGTTGGCCAATCTTAAAACGTTACCGGAAGCCTGTACGTTGTGTCTGCAATTGTTGGGTGCCAAAAAACCGGTGCCAATCAAAATAACCAGTGCTTATCTCTTAAGCGCTGAACAGCGGCTTCAACTGGAACAGCAGTTAGGCTCATTAATCAACAGCCATATCAATTTTCAATACTATCAGGATGCAGAACTGATCGCAGGTTTACGCATGGATATTGGTGCCTGGGTCTTAAACGCCAACCTGCAGCATGAGTTGATTGGTTTTGCCGAGATTGCCAATGACACCGAGTAACCCCGAAGCCTTTGCCAGTTTGCTGGATAAACAAGCCGATTGGCTGGTTAACTATCAGCCAGGGTTGCGTGTTACCGAACAAGGCACCGTGGTTGCTGTCGGGGATGGTATTAGCTGGATTAAGGGTTTGCCCTCGGCAGCCATCGAAGATATTCTGATTTTTGCTGATGGCAGTCGGGGCATGGTGTTTGACCTGAATCTCGACAGAATAGGCGCTATTTTATTGTATCAAACCGATGCACTGACTTCAGGGACGACTGTGTTTCTTGCGAGGCACTCGCTGGGTATACCGGTCGGTGACGAGTTTTTAGGTCGGGTTATTGATCCTCTGGGCACACCGTTGGATGGTCTGCCACCGCCAAATCCGGCGGGTCGTGAAAATCTGGAAAAAGGCTCGCCCGCCATTATTGCCCGCGATTTTGTCGATAAACCGCTTTACACCGGTATTAAAATTATTGATACCCTGATTCCCGTTGGCAAAGGTCAGCGACAATTGATAGTGGGTGATGAAGGCTTGGGCAGAAGTTCAATCGCCATCGACACGGTGATTAATCAAAAAGACCAGAATGTCGTGTGTATTTACGTGTTGATCGGCCAGAAGCGTTCGGCGGTTGTCAGTACGGTCGAAACCTTGCGCAATCAAGGGGCGCTGGACTACACGGTTTGCGTGGTCGCGGAAGCCAGTGCGTTGCCGGGATTGCAATACATTTCCCCGTTTGCGGGCTGTGCGCTGGCCGAATACTGGATGGGGCAGGGCAGGGATACCCTGATTATTTACGATGATTTGTCCACCCATGCCAGAACTTATCGGGAACTGTCTTTGTTACTGCGGAGACCACCGGGACGGGAAGCTTACCCCGGCGACATTTTCTTTGTCCATTCCCGTTTGCTGGAGCGGTCAACCCGTTTGAACGCAGAAAATGGCGGCGGAAGCATGACCGCTTTGCCAATAGTTGAAACCAAGCAAGGCGAAATTGCCGCTTACATTCCCACCAATCTTATTTCCATTACCGACGGGCAAATCTATCTGGATAACGATTTATTTGTATCCGGCTTTCGTCCGGCTATCGACATCACTAAATCCGTTTCGCGGATAGGCGGCAAAGCCCAGCATCCCAGCATCAGCCATCAAGCCGGACAAATGAAGCTGGATTATTTGCAGTTTTTGGAGCTTGAATCGTTTACCCGTTTTGGCCAACGCCTGGAAGCGTCTATGGAAGCGCGAATTAAACGTGGACGGCTATTACGGGAAATACTGAAACAGGATCGACTGGCACCACTGAGCAGTCTTTTTCAATTGGCTTGGTTGACCGCTTTTAATGCAGGCTTTTTTAATAACGCAGAGCCTAAAGATATTCCGGCTTGGCTTGAGCTCATTAATCAGGGTATTAACACCACGGACTTAACGCTGGACAGTCCCGCTGAGCAATGGCAACAAGCCCTGGGTGATTGGCTTAACAAAGATGACAGGCAATCTTTATGAGCCAAAGCCGCGAACTGCAATTGCATATCGCTCAAATGGACGAGATACGTAGTATTTTAAATTCAATGAAAAATCTGGCATTGATTGAAATTCACAAACTGGGGCGTTTTCAAATTCTACAGGGTCAGGCGGTGGCTAATATTGAAAATGCGGCACTGGATTTTCTGGATTTTTACCCGTTACCCGATGCTGATAAAAACGCCACATCGGTGGGTATTCTGGTGGGTGCCGAGCGAGGTTTTTGCGGTGATTTTAACGAAAGCCTGCTTAACATGCTTACCGCAGACGCTTATTCCGGTATTATTGTCATCGGTAGTCGACTGGGTAACCGGTTGGCAGATAATCCGGTTGAGGTCATCGCGTCCATTGCCGGTGCCAATGTTGCAGAAGAAGTCCCCGCTGTCCTTAATCGCCTGCTGGATGCTATCAGCGCATTACCGATTGCCAAGGACGATATTAATCGGGGGGCTATTGCCGTTCCTGCGCTGCAATTAATGGTTATTTATCATGATAATAGTACCGGTCAAATGACCAAGAGGCAGATATTTCCCCCGTTTTTTCGGCAACAACCAAGAGCACCGGCTTATGGAAATCCACCCTTACTTAATCTGGAGCCTGGCGAGTTTTTTTCTGATTTGGTTCATCATTACCTGTTTGCTGTGTTACATGAGATTTTTTATATTTCGCTCATGGCTGAAAATCAGCGTCGATTACAACATCTGGAAGGTGCAGTAAAACATCTGGATGATGAGACGGTTAATCTGCGCCGAAAATCCCAAATTTATCGTCAGGAAGAAATAACCGAAGAAATTGAAGTTATTTTGTTAAACTCGGAAATTAATTAAAAAGTAAAAGTCACGGTGTACATTAAACAATGGTAAAAAAAATCAAAACGGCGTTTGTTTGCGATCAATGTGGTGCCGATTATCCGCGTTGGGGTGGGCAATGCACCAGTTGTGGCGAATGGAACACGATCAAGGAGGTCCGACTGGGATCAGCGACCACCGAGCGTAGCAGTCGCAGCGGTTATGCCGGTAGTCGCTCCGAAGTTAAGCTATTATCCGATGTCAATTTGTCTAAAGCTGAACGTATTTCGACCGGTATTTCAGAATTTGACCGCGTTTTAGGTGGCGGTATTGTCAGCGGCAGTGTCGTGTTAATTGGCGGTGCGCCGGGGGCAGGAAAGAGCACACTGTTATTGCAGGCGATTGCCAATATTGCCGATCGGGCTATCAGTGTACTGTACGTGTCAGGCGAAGAATCGTTGCAACAAATTGCTGAACGAGCACATCGCTTAAAGTTGCCGGCCGCTAAAATGATGATGTTGATGGAAACGTCGGTGCAGCGCATTTGTGATGTTTTGGATGACATAAAACCGCAGATTTTGGTGATAGATTCCATTCAGGTCATGCACACACAAGACACCGATTCTGCACCGGGATCGGTTTCTCAAGTTAGGGAGTCAGCCAGTTATCTGACGCAATATGCAAAAAAACATCATGTATCCATTTTTATGGTCGGGCATGTGACCAAGGATCAATCGCTGGCAGGGCCAATGACCTTGAGCCATATTGTCGATACCCAGGTGATGTTGGGGTCAACCGATGATGCCCGTTTTCGGGTATTAAGAGCCGATAAAAACCGCTTTGGCAGCGTCGGTGAATTAGGCTTTTTTGCCATGGACAGTACCGGACTAAAAGAAGTCAAGAATCCTTCGGCCATGTTTTTAAATCGGGCCGAAAAGCCGTCATCAGGTAGTGTAGTGACCGTATTGTGGGAAGGTACGCGGCCTTTATTAGTAGAGATTCAGGCCTTGGTTACCGAATGTCAGTACGGCAATCCAAGGCGGTTGGCGGTCGGTTTTGACCAAAATCGTCTGGCCATGTTGCTGGCGGTGCTTTATCGGCACGGCGGTATTTTTACCGCGCAGGATGAAATTTATGCCAATGTTGTCGGTGGCATAAAAGTCACCGAAACCAGTTCTGATTTGGCGATTGTAGTCGGAATTGTTTCCAGCCTGAAGGATAAAGTCATTCCGCATGATGTATTCTTTTTTGGGGAAATTGGTTTAAGTGGAGAAATCAGACCCGTTGCCAATGGTCATGCACGTCTTAATGATGCCGCAAAACACGGCTTTAAAAAAGCCGTCATCCCCAAAGCCAATGCGCCCAAAACGCCCATTAAGGGTTTGGAAATACATGGCGTATCGACGCTTTCTGAAGCGTTGGATATTTTAGCCGAGATGTAGAAAAGCTATTTACCACGAACGACTGCATGGATGCAGTCGTTCGTGGTGATATTGTTTTTAAAATTTTTCAGGGTAGCTTTTGTATGTAAAGCCCAGCGCTTGTTCCCAGTCATGCAGCATTGATAAGGACACTTGATCGGCAAGCTCACTGGCAGTTAATCCCGAGTTTAATTTATCGGCAGGTTCTTCCGTTAAAATTTTTGCAGGAAGCAAATCAATCCCGGCTTTGTGCGCGGCAAAAACCTGCTGATGCCCCTCTTTAATATAGATAAAACCGTTACAGATAAAAACGCTGACCGGTTGATTTTCTTGAATGCCATCATTCGCGGGTTTGCCGGAAAAGTCTTTTATAGAGTGCGTCGGTAATAATTTTTTGGGTGTAATCCATAGCGATGAATATGACAGTTGGTTTGATCTGGCATCAAAGCAATCTTTGATTTTTTGGGCAATCGCTTCAGGGGATGTGTAAGAGGTATCAATAATTAAGTCATAATTACCGTATTTTCTAAAATGCACATTATATAGCTGGTTAAAGCGCTGGTCTTCGATGCTTTGGCGTTTTAGGTTATTTTCAAGCGTCACTTCCAGCGAGGGATTGTTTTCGTCATTGCGTGAGGCGTTAAATACCCGTTCGGCACCGACAACCGGATCAACGGACAAAAAAACTTTAAAGGCGCTTGGAATAAAGTGCCAGGCCAGTCGGGAGTCCATAATTAAGTGATCTTGGGTTTTGCCTGTTTCAATCACATAAGAATCGATTTCATCATCAATACTGCGGTCTGTTTGTGATATTTTATTCAGCTCCAGAGTGGTTAGGCCGCGCCTGGTTGCTATGGCGCGTTGTATGGTGCCGGTGCCAATGATGTCATAGCCGGTCAGCTGTTTTAGCGCAGTTGCCACGGAGGATTTGCCACTGCCAATATCGCCTGACATCACAATAATATTTTTCATATCCAATTAACCTTTCAAAAACCGCCATCCGTAAGCGACTGTAAAAAGCGCATATAGTAGCATTAATGCACTTATTAATACGCACTTGAGCGAGGTAATTTAGTGTAAAGCAGAGGTTATTGACATTCTTAAGTACGATAAACTGATAGCTTGGGTTTGCTGGGTGGCTTAAGGGGCTTGAACCTATGGTATTATTATAAAAAACTTCCCTTTCACCCAACCCAGTCATTAAAAATAATATCACCATGATCGACTTTATTAGGATAATTAAGAATAAGTTCGCCTTGATAGCGACGGATAAAGATGAGCTAGGCTTGTTTGCTTTTTTGGCGGTTTATTTAATGTCCTGGACACTGCTTTCAGCATTTCTGCTTTTATCCTCAGAGTTGGATAGTATTGAGCAAGTGGTTTGGTCGCAAAGTTGGCAATGGGGTTATTACAAACATCCACCGCTGCCCTCCGCATTGCTGCATGCCTTAAATTTTCTGTTCGGCGGACCTTCAGTTGGGTTGACGGTCTTTGCTGCACAAGGCTGTTCGGTGGTGGCGCTGTTTTATGTTTGGTTGCTGGCAAAACAAATGTTGCCAAAAAAGCGGGCGATTGTCGCGGTACTCATCACTTCGTTAATTGCTTATCACAATTCCAGGGCGTTTACGTTTAATCACAATACCGTTTCTTTGCCGTTCACGGCTGCGGCTTTGTATTATTTTTACGGCGCACTCCGGTGTCCCAAGTCGCTCTCAAATTGGCTGTGGCTGGGTCTTGCTTGTGGCTTGGCGATGCTGACCAAATACAGTGCTATATTGATAATAGCCGGTTTTTTTGTATTTGTAATCTGGCAACGCTTATGGTCAAACATGCGCATTATTTTGGGTTTGCTCGTCAGTAGCATTATTTTTATGCTGGTCATTTCGCCCCATGTGCTTTGGCTGGTTGATAATAACTGGATTCCGTTTACTTATATCCATGACAAATTGGCAGAGTCAGACAGTAGACTGGGCATTCTTGTTGGTTTTGTTGCCAACGTGATGGTTCGCTTGGTCTTTGCGTTACCGCTGCTGCTGGGAGTTTGGTTCTTTATCAAGAAAGGCACTATTAAGGTTGCGACGATTCCTGAGACCGGCTTGCCTGAATCAAAACATGATTTACGCTTCTTGCTGGTTGTGTTGTTAACGCCACTTATTTTGGCCATGATGGTGCCGCTGTTATCGGCAAGTCCGTTAAACAGTAATTGGGTGACCGCTTTTTTTCTGCCTTCGGGTATTTTGCTAACAAAATGCTTTTATAAGCAACTGGATGACACGCAACTTTTAAAAGTGGTTAGCTGGTTGGCATGGATAACGCAGGCCATTATTTTGATTTTTTTCTTTGTGGTTGCCTTAATCTACCCCAACGCTGTGGGTAGTGCGGCGAGGTTAAACTTTCCAGGTGAAGCATTAGCCAACAAAGTGACTGAAATTTGGTCTGCGCAACAAAAAGAGCCGTTAGCCATCATAATTTCAGATTCCTGGACAGGGGGTAATGTGTTGCTTTATGCTCGCCCCGAACCTACTTTGTTTATCGACAATAATACTCTGGAATCACCTTGGGTAAATGCACAGGATGTGGCGTCTTGCGGTGCTTTTATCATCCTGGTTAAAGCAGAAACAGTTCCTGACGCCTATTCATTGTTGTTTAGTCAAGCTACTGCGAAAGGCGAGTTTTCTTTGTCTTGGGGTCATGCGCCACGAGGAAAAGAGCTGCATTATAGCTGGGCAATCAAGCCGCCCATGCCAGGTGCAGCGCCTTGCCGATTTACCTCGCAATTGGATAAGTAAAAGAAACCGGAGATTAAAGAAACTTCCCGGGAGCACCGAGCCCCAGCTCGGTACGGGATAGTCAAGCCGATTACTGACTATTGGTGACTACGCCGAGCTGGGGCTCAGCGTTCCCGGAATCAATAGGCCACTTTTATTATCTGTCCTGGTTTAAATTGATAACCTATTTTTTTAAAGCCTGATCAACATAGAATCACTTATTCCGGTTTCTTGTCTTTGATGCCAACGCTGGCTTTAACCAGATAATGCGGTCTGGCTTTAACTTCTTCATAAATCTTGGCGATATATTCACCAATGATGCCTAAGCTGATCATAATAAAACTACCAATCAGTAACAGGCTAATGATAATAGTCGCAAAGCCGGAGACGGCTTGACCTTTAATTAAAGACAAAATGGTATCGCCGGCGACAAAAAAGCCCAGTATCAAGGTTGCAAAGCCTAAAAAAGTCACAATTCTTAACGGTAAAGACGTGAACGAGGTCAGTGCGGTAATCGCCAATTCCAACAGTGACCAGAACGACCATTTGCTTTCATCGCTTTGGCGAGTGGCGACATCGAAATAAATATATTCTTCAGCAAAGCCCAACCAACTGGTCAGACCGCGAAAAAACCGTTCCCTTTCAGGCAATCTGTGAACAAGGATGTCTACGATTTCCCTATCCAATAACTTAAAGTCAGACGAATTGTTGATATTGATGCCGCCAAGACTTGAGATTAATTGATTGATGCAATAAGCGGCGGCTTTTTTTCCGGCTGAATCATCTTTACGACTGCGTTTAACCGCATGAACAATTTGTGCGCCTGAACGCCATTTGTCTATCATCTCGGGAATAAAGCTCGGTGGATGCTGTAAATCGGCATCCAGAATGATAACCGCTTCGCCTTTGGCATATTCAAGCCCTGCCAGCATCGCTGCTTCCTTGCCAAAGTTGCGGCTTAGGGCAATACCTTTAATCCGGGGTTCGGCCTTGGAAAGTTGAACTACTTGCTGATAAGTTTGATCGCTACTGCCGTCATCCACGATGACAATTTCCCAGTTTTTTTCACATGCGTCCAAAATTGCAGCAATTTTAGTGATGGCTTCTTGTAAGCCTTGGCTTTCATTATAAGCTGGAATGACTGTGCTGATGACGGGGTTTTGTTGATTTGTTAAGTTCATGTTTTTTATTAATTTATATTATTTGCCCAAGGCGGTCAGTGTTTTACCTGAACCAGCTATTTGTTCCTTAAAACTTTCTGCTGAAATCTTTTGAACGGGAAACAAATGTTCAATTAATGCGGGTTTGTCTTGCCATTCAAAGGGTTTAAGCATGGGGAAATATTCTCAATTTTATGAGTTAAAAATGGCTACATTTACTTTAGAAGCTGCTTTTCTTAAATCTGCATCTAGTGTTGCTAATGGCACATGATGACGTAACGCCAATTCTAAATAAGCCGCGTCGTAAACTGACAAATTATGGTCGTAGGCTAGCGTAAATGTTTCTGTCATTGCTTTTTTTGCTGTTTCCAGATCAACTTTAAGGGGTAATTGCACCACTAACTCTAGAAACTCTTGCATTTTCTCTGTGGTTAACCATTGCCGTTTTTGTGCTCGAACGACTACATTTGCCGCTTCCAAATGCCAAAGGTTAGGTACTAAAAAAATAGTATCAGACAGACGGTCTAAAACTTTTTCTGCATACATTAAATCCGAATCACTGCCATCTTTAAAACACCAGCGCATGGCAACTGAATTATCCAATACTAAACTATGCACGCCCTTCATCGATTAATTCCTTAATTTCTTTATTAGACAAAGCCTGTTTAGCGCGAAATTTTTTAATGGCTTTAATCAAGTCTTCCGTATTTTTTGCTTGTAAATTGGGCAGTTCGTAAATAATGGCCACTTTGGCTTTACCTTCAGGAATATCATCAGGCAATATCAAATTAAGGTGGTGATTTTTAGGAATTTCGGTTTCTATTTCATAATAGGCTTGCATAGTTATGTCTCATTGGATTTTATGGGCTATTTTAATCGGTGAGTAGAGGGATAATAGTTTAAAAGTATAATTTGAGTCTGTATGAAAGTTTTTAAATATCGCCTATTTGATAATGGGTAACAAAACAGGGCATAAGTGATGATGACCTGAGAAAAGCCATTCTTGAAATAGAAAACGGACTGTGTGATGCAAGTTTAGGTGGCAATATTTATAAAAAACGTATCAACAGATTAGGGCAAGGAAAACACAGCGCATACAGATCTATACTTTTAATGAAACGGGATGATAAAGTTATTATTGCCCACGGCTTTGTCAAAGGCGAAAAAGATAATATCACAAAAAATGAACTTGATGGCTTTAAGATGATGGCAGAACAGGGCAGCCGCATATAAACATACCAAAATCCCTCTCACCTTTCGACAAGTTCAAGGCGAATGGTTAAGCCTTGCGGCTTGTCCCTGCTTAAATTGGTAGTCTCTTTTTATCATGGTTCTGATGGTTTTAATGTTGATAATGGCTTAAGCGGATGCCAAATTTCTCATACAGGGCGTATACTTTTTGGCTTTGTAATAACGCCAGCTCACCTTCCCAATCATGGTAAGACAAAAGTCTGGTATCTAAAATTTCATTGGGGTCAAAGCGTCCTGGATGACACATCAGTTCATAGGTTTTTCCCGGAATAAGCGTTGAAAAAATCGTTTTCAAATAATCATAATCAAGTTTTCCACTTCGACTCAGGCCTAAAAATACGGGTGTTTTACTGTTAAGTTTTGTTTTATTAACGGTCTGCATGGCTTGCATTAGCGTATTGCGAACCAGCGCCGAAACGCCAAAAGGCGCAAGCCATTCTGCTTGAGTGAGTCGTATATGAGGAATATCATATTTGTTGGCTAATTCTAACATCAACGGAAACAAAACCGGCAGCATGTGAATATGCTCATGGGAATTTAAAAACTGCAATTTTTTCCCCTGACAGGCTTCGATTTGCGCAGACCATTCTAGGCGGACATCGTTGATATTGATTTTACCGGTCAAGATCATCCCGCTCATGGCGTAAGCGCTTGGAAAACAGCCCTGCCAACGCGCCAGTTTTTCAGCCATATTAACGGTTAATGGCTGTCTGAACGTCAGATTAAGATGCACCCCCACCTCCAGATCATCAACAGTATCCAGCCATTCGAGTTGGGTTTTTAAATCAGGGCTGTTCGCCAGAATACCGGTCGCCGTCAGGGCACCCGAAGTCGCTGCCTCCAATATGCCTTGGCTGACACACGGGTAGTAGCCATAGTCATCCGCATTGATGATTAGATGGATCGGTTCACGATGGCTCATTGCTTGTCACCGCTATGGGCATGAAATAAGGTAAATAATTGATAGCTTTTAACCGGTTCAAGGCGAACTTTGATAGCTTCAGGCAGGCTGCTCACAGCGTCTTCTTTAATGATATAAAAGTCGTGATTCGAATCGGTCAAACTATTTTGCAACTCGGGTATTCCGGTTAATTGTAGCGCCTTGCCTTCCATATAAAATTGCGCTGAATAAGGTCTGTCATTTAAATAAATTAAACGCTCGTCAGGCTGTGATGCCTGCTGATAAGCGGTCACTAACGGTTTTTGTGATCTAAAAAATTCCGTGTTGGGGCAATGGTAAGCAATGACTAATCCTAAAAATGACAGCGGTACGCACAAGGCCAAAGCCTTTCGGTATTGGGGTTTATTGTTCAGCCAATCGGCAAGCAATAAGGCAAAACCGGCCAAGCCGGGTAACGTATAAGTCCAGATAATGTTGGCCGAGAGGGTGAAGAAAAGTAGTGGCGACACCATCCAAAGCAAACAATATAAGCGCCAGTCATCGTTTGACTTAAGTAAACTTAAGGGTACTTTTTTTACCATGGCAGTGATGAGTATTTTTAGAAAAATTAAAGACCAGGGAAATGCACCGCCCAGCCAGTAGAGCCAGATTTTTCCGTGAGGTTGAGCATGTCCATTGCCATAAAGATCGCCGGTCCAACCACTCTCAGTAAAGCGTTTCCAGTGTTCGCCGATGAAAAAATACTCCAGGAATCCGGGAGTTTTTTGTTCTGCAAGCAAATACCAGGGAACACAGATGCCCAGCATCAACAGCGTCCCTTTAATCCAGGGTATCCGCTTCCAGACGCGTAGCCATTCACCTGAAATGGCCGTCCAAAGTCCTATAGTTATGCCGGATAAGACAATGGCAATAGGCCCTTTTGCCATCAAGCCGATACTTAATCCAATAAAGAAAAGATAGGCCCAGAAAGATTGTCTGTCATCACGCATGGCCAGCCAGAACGAGGCGAGAGCCAGCGTGATGCCTAAATTCATACAGACGTCCATGGCCACCGTGCCGGACATCACAAAAAACAGCACCGTGCTTGCCAGAATAATGATGCTAGTCCAAGCGTTATCGCGACCTCGTTGCACGTTGGCCAGATGAAAAATAATCCAGATAATGCCTGCACTTAATAAGAGGGACGGTAATCTGGCAAAAAATTCGTTGACGCCACCCAGCCATAAACTTGAAGCGGTCAGCCAGACTGTCATCGGTGGTTTTCCCCAGAAAGGGACGCCATAATCAATCAATGGTGTTATCCAATTTCCGGTTTCCAGCATCTTGCGACCCATTTCCGCGTATCTTGACTCGGAAGGATCATAGAGAGGATAAAGTCCCAAGGTAATGATGCGTAGGGCTAATAGTGTCGTAAGCAAGCCAAATCCGGTCACTATTTTTCGGTGCATTGACGGTGTGTCTTTTGTCGGCTTTTTCGGACTATCTAGTTTAAAAGTCCAAAAACTGTTGGCCAAAAAATTCCAAATCAATACGACTCCCGTGGTTAAAACCTGCGCATAAAGATAATATAGATGAGGTGTTAATACCGTCATTAACACGATATTTAAACAAAAACCCAGTGAGGCGATTAACGCGAATTTTGGTAATGTTTGGGTATGTGACTGTTCGCTTTTGAAGGTAAGCGAATAGTTTAAAGCATAACTGATTATCAAGCCTGCCAATGCGCCATAACCTGACCCCCAAACCGGATTGAAAGCAAAGCCTTCAACCAGTGCATAGAGTATTGAATAATGCACCAGGGTACTGATAGCTCCCACTAGCGTAAAAGCCATAAATTTAACGACCATGCGATCCTTTGTTGTTTGTTTTTTAAAAGTGAATAATTAAGCGTAACGGCGTTTGTAACGCTATTAAAATCTTTAAGCGTTTCGGTCGGGGTTGCAAACCCCGACCGGCATTGGGAAGTCTTTAAACGTTTCAGTCAGGTTTGCGAACCCCGACCGGGACAGTAGGACAAAAAGTTTTTTCTTTGTGTCTTCGTGGTGAATAAAAACTATAAATGCTTGTTATTCCTTAACCAGTGTTTCTAAGCGGTATGGGCCTGCGCCGTCAATACCCAGAACCTTAGCCAGCCAGGGTAGTGCTTGTTGCATGTCGGGAACCAACGTCCACGGCGGATTAACCACAATCATACCGCTGGCGGTCATGCCGTGTTCATGGGTATCTGTTGTTATGCCCAATTCGAATAATTGCACATTTTTTAGTCCGCTGGTTTTTATCGATTTTTCCAGTTGTTGGTTACGGTTGCGTTCTACTACCGGATACCAGAGTGCGTAAGTGCCGCTAGCAAAGCGTTTGTGCATTTGTATCAAGGTTTCGATCACCTGTTCATAATCGCTTTTTATTTCATAAGACGGATCAATCAATACCAGTCCCCGATGTTCGTCTGGAGGCAATAAACCGACGACGTTTTTTAAACCATCCGCATGAAATACTTTGATGCGTCGGTCATGACGAACCGCCTCGTTTAATCGTTGTATTTCTGTTGAATGCAGCTCATACAAAAACAAGCGATCTTTTTTACGTAAATAGTGTTTGATAATTAAAGGCGAACCGGGATAACGGTTTAATTGTTCTGTCGTGTTAAATTGTTTGATCAAATTAACATAACCGGCAATGCTTTCAGGCAGGTCAGTTCGTTGCCATAACGCGGCAATGCCATTTTCAAATTCTTTGTTTTTTAACGCGTAGTCATCATTCAGGGCATAAGCACCGGGGCCGGCGTGGGTATCAATACAGCAAAAAGGTTTATCTTTTTTGTTCAGGTGTTCAAGGATTTTTATCAAAACAAGGTGTTTTAAAACATCGGCAAAATTGCCTGCGTGAAATGAATGTCGATAACTGAGCATTAAAAAAGCCTTGGGGGTCGAGTGAGAAAAGAGGGGTTACCAATAGCGTACAACTGGAGTAAAACAGCTTTAGCTGTTTTTTTACAGGCAATAGCTGAAGCGACTGCACTCCAGTTTTTTAAACAATTCGCGCTTAACTTAACGGCATTGGGGGTATTATTATTTAGAATACTTTGTCGTATATGGTCATGCCGATTTCAAAAGCGATTAGCCAGATAATAATCCATTCCAATATGGTTGAGTGCCGGTGTTTTTGTTCGTCCGCCAACATTTCAAATAATTCATGGATGGTTTCCAGCTTTTTAGACAACACCTGGGTGCGCGGCGCTATTTCCAGATATTTTGCGGTAATGCTGTAAAAGGCTTCATATTCCGGGTATTCCCAAAAGAAATCAGGCGTGTCCAGTAAGTCATAATTTAAGATAATATCGCTTTTGGTTAAAAACAATTGCCCGCGTATTTTTGCTATTTTATGACGACTTAGTTTAATGCTGCCATTTTCAGCCAATGACTTGGGAATGTAGTTGGTATTGTTGATGGTGGTTATGGCATTGGTTTCAAAAGAGGCCAGCTTAATCGACTGGGCCATGCCTTGAGATAAGGCAAATATTAAAATGGGATCTGACGACTCGATTTCAATATGGTCTTCAATAATGCGTGTGGTCAGACAATCAAGAGCAAACGTAAAGTTGTCTTCTTCTATGACGGTCAGCGGATTTTCAGCGTAATTCAATAATAAATGATGCAACTTACCTTGATCTTCCAGATCGACATTCCAATGTACAACAGCACCATAAGCAAAGACAACCGACCAAGAGTGAGTGTCCTCAATCAGTAGGGCGCCTTTAATAATCCTGATCAGCGTTGAATCGGACAGGGTTGATGCTAATTGATTAATATCAAAACGCAACGCCAAGCAATAAGCGGCACATTTTTTGACGGGATTTTTTACAGACATAAATAAATTTTAACCATTATTAATAAATGAAAGAGCCTCGCAGCGCTATCAACAGTATCAAGTTTTACAGGTCTGTTCTGCGTCAATTGGAAAGCCTGTTAGTACGGGTCACTTGTCAGTTATTTTTAACAGCCAGCCGTCTTCAGCTTCACAATGACTCGATTTAGCACTCACCTTGATATTAATTCGCGCTGCCGTGTTAACAAGGGCAGCCGGCAATTTTCCTTTTATCAGGTAAAAAGGGTCTTTAAATTCAGCAGTAAAATCCACTGGAATATTTTTTACCGTGATAGAAACCTGCTCTGGTTTATCAATATTGAACACCAAAAAAGAAAATTCGGCTTCCGGTAAGACAGTCGCTAAATGCGGTGGTAAAAATTTGCTTACGCGTACTTTCTCACAAGTCCCCGGGCTACTACTGCCTCTAGCGCCGCCACCATGGCCACTATGATGCTCCGAGGCATTAATGGCGTCACTATTTAAAAAGGCAATCATAAAAAACAGGCCGAGTAATTTCTTTTGTTTCATGGGTTTTCCCTCTTGTTGTTATAGCGTACGGTTATTATTTTTAGGGTAGAACAACACTAATTATATTCACAAATGATTGTATTATTACTATGGAAAATCGAATTGATTATGGGTAGTTGACTTAAAAGCCATATCGACTCATCGGAAATGCATTTATCAACCCGTAATGCATAGCCTCATGTCGTCAATAAACCCGCATATAATAGAGTGGCTAACAAGAAAAACTCTATTAATGTAAAATACATCCTTAACAAAGACTCACAAACGATTATTGCTTATAGCACACCGACTATAAAGAAAAAACAGGACAATGCCTATGTCGGGTGGTGAGTGTTAAAAGACTTTATTAATGACTTGGCAACTGCCATTACTTTAACTCTGGAAAAGCATAAAGCCTTATAAAAAGGCCTTATTGGACTATTAAACATGTTGAGAATCACTGAACTTAAACTCCCTCTGGATCATCCGGAAGACGCGCTCAAAACAGCCATACTTTATCGCTTGGGCATTGCTGTAGAGGAACTGGTTGCCTATACAATATTCCGGCAAGGCCATGATGCCCGTAAGCGCAGTGCGATCAGTCTTGTTTATACCCTTGATGTTGAAACAAAAAATCAAGATGCCATTTTAACACGGATGCAAGATGACCCTCATGTTTCTATAACTCCGGATACAAACTACCATTTTGTAGCCGAGGCTCCCAAAAATTTAACCAGTAGACCGCTGGTAATCGGCACAGGGCCTTGCGGGTTATTTGCCGGCTTGATTCTGGCGCAGATGGGATTTAAACCGATTATTTTGGAACGAGGAAAAGAAGTCCGCGAACGCACCAAAGATACCTTTGGACTTTGGCGTAAAGGCATTTTTAATCCGGAGTCCAATGTCCAGTTTGGTGAGGGAGGTGCCGGCACTTTTTCTGATGGTAAACTCTATACCCAGATTAAAGACCCGAATCAATATGGTCGAAAAGTACTGACTGAATTTGTAAAAGCGGGTGCGCCAGACGAAATTCTGCGAGCCAGTAAACCCCACATTGGCACCTTTAAATTGGTGACGATGGTGGAGCAAATGCGTGCTACGATTGAATCATTAGGTGGAGAAATCCGCTTTCAAAGTCGGGTTGATAACCTGGAAATTGAAAACGGTCAAGTACGAGGTGTAGCACTGGCCAGTGGTGAAACCATCCTAAGTAATCATGTCGTGCTGGCCGTGGGGCATAGTGCGCGTGACACCTTTAAAATGCTCTATGAACAAGGCGTTTATATTGAAGCCAAACCGTTTTCGATTGGTTTCAGGATTGAGCACCCACAGTCACTCATTGATAGTTGTCGTTATGGCACACAAGCCGGAAATCCCTTATTGGGAGCCGCAGATTACAAGCTGGTGCATCACTGTAAAAATGGCCGTTCGGTTTACAGTTTTTGTATGTGTCCTGGCGGTACGGTGGTTGCCGCCACCTCTGAGGCCGGACATGTAGTTACCAATGGCATGAGTCAATATTCACGCAACGAGCGCAATGCCAACAGCGGCATTGTGGTGGGCATTACGCCTGACGATTATCCTGGCGGCCCGTTGGCGGGTATTGATTTTCAGCGTCAGTTGGAAGCGCATGCGTTTAAATTGGGTGGCGAAACGTATCAGGCACCGGGGCAATTAGTGGGGGATTTCATCGCCAACAAACCCTCTGTCACCTGGGGTTCAGTGCAACCTTCTTACACCCCCGGTGTACATTTAGGTGATTTAAGCACCGCCTTGCCAGCTTACGCCATCGAAGCGATACGCGAAGCATTGCCGGCTTTTGACAAAAAAATCAAAGGCTTTGCCATGGCTGATGCCGTGTTGACCGGTGTTGAAACGCGCACCTCATCACCGATTAGAATCAAGCGCAACGAACATTTCCAAAGTATCAACACCCAAGGACTTTATCCAGCCGGGGAGGGCGCCGGTTATGCGGGTGGCATTCTGTCAGCCGCCGTCGATGGTATCAAGGTCGCAGAAGCCTTGGCTTTGGATATGATCAGTCGGTTGGCTTAGGCGCTAGCCGTAACTCATGTTCCAACTTGGGAATTGGGTAAGTATCAAGGTTAATACCCATACACTGCAAACCAGTTAATCTCAAAAGAAAGCAAGGAAATTACTTGATGTGGCGATCAGTTTTTTGTGTGATTGTCTTGAGTGGATGCACGTTGTTGCAACCATACCTTCATGTCGAGCAACTTGCGCAAGGCGCAAGTTTGCAAAAATCGAACTTCAACGCTGGCGGCTTTGTGTTGACTGCTTATTCGCGGATAGGCGACCTGGATCAGCCTGTTAATATTTATATTGAAGGCGATGGCTTGGCGTGGCTTTTACGTAATCAACTTTCAGACGATCCTACTCCGCGAGTCGCCACCGGCTTGGCGCTTGCCGCGCTTGATCCCTCAGCAAACGTGGTGTATCTCGCCAGACCCTGTCAGTTTAATGATTTTGACTTAACGCCTTGTGATAGTGCGTACTGGTCAAATAAACGTTTTTCGCTGGAAGTGATAGAGGCAATGAACCAAGAGGTCAGTTCGTTTATACAACAAACCCATGCCCAAAAAATAAATTTAATCGGTTATTCAGGTGGCGCGGCAGTAGCAGCCTTATTGGCTGTGCGACGACATGACGTGATCAGTTTAAGGACGGTAGCCGGTAATTTGGATCACAATTTCGTCAATCACTATCATCAAGTAGATGCCATGCCGGAGTCACTCAATCCTGTTGATATTTCAGAAAAATTAACGGCCTTGCCGCAACTGCACTTTGTCGGCATCAGCGATGAGGTGATACCGAAACAGGTGGCCTTGCGCTTTATTGCAAGGCAACAGTCGCAATCAAGCCCGACTCCTTGTGCCGGTTTAATGATGGTTGCAGCGGGGCATCAGGATAATTGGGTTCAGCAATGGCCACAACTATTGCACCAACCTTTTCCCTGCCAAGGGGCATTGCGTTAGCGTAACCTGATCCTGGTTTTCTACTGAGGTAACCGCTCAAAATATGACCGTAGGGGTAGGTATATCTGCCTGCCCTAAATTAAATGAATCTGTTGGATTGGGCAAACACACAGGTTAGCCCCTACGGATCCGAAAACTTCAGACTCTATCAATATCACGATTCTGTTTAGGGTCGCTTAGCGTCTGTTGTAAAAAAGAATCACTTTTGTCGTTTGAATTGATATTTGCAGATGTTTATGCTATAAAGTCATTTTTTTAATGGCATCCAGCTGTTTTCATTAAATCCTTCTGCTGTTACCCTTAATCGAAGTATAAAGTCGCAAAAATTATAGTCTGTGCGTTTTGTGCAAAGCAATTATTTCCTGGGACGCTGTTTTTATTTGAAACAAACTCAGAGGCATTAACAATGCTTAACAAATCCAATCAAGCACTGGCTTGCATCACGTTCCTTACACTGCTGTTCTCATTGGCAGATGCCAGGTTGGCTTTAGCCGAACCGAAGGGTGATGAGTCCATCTTCAAATATAAAAAAGAACTCGCCATCACCGAGTAGCAGGAAGCCGAACTCCGCAGCCTCATCTCAAAGATTCAGGACACCCTTAAGGAAAAAACCGAAGAACTCAACAAGCACAGGGCCGAACTCAATAAAATGCTGAAAACCAAGACTGACCTGTCCAAGATAAAAGCAAATCTTAGCACCATCGCCAGAATCCAGGTTAACGCAACCTACGAAGATATAGCCAGTATCAGCGACATAGAAAGCGAACTTACCTCCACTCAAATGACCAACTGATGAGGCATGCAGAAAAAATTCCGGAAGAGCCCGTAGAAAACCCAGGCGGTTTCATCTTAACAAAAAGGGGGGAAATCCAATTAAGAAATTAATTTTAGTCAACTTTATTATTACGCGGGTCTCGTCGCTTTCGATGCCTGCAGTTTGGGGTGTCCAATGAACCTTAAAATTCGCCTTTTACAGCTGGTCATTCTTGCCTGGATTTTTTTTCTGCCTATTGTTGTTGTAGCGGATACACAGAATTATGAGCAGTCGATCGTCAATGCCAAGGCCCACGCGGATAACCCGACGACATGGCTCGCGACTGATCTGCTCAATGTGTCCGAAGCCGGCTCCGTGGGGGCGAATACCAACGGTTTGCAATATTATGGTGTTGCGGCTAATAATCAATTGATTGTTCGGACCGCCAGCTCAAGCGGAGCTTATAACGGCGGGTTTGGCAGCCCTGTCGTTACCGCAGGAAGCAACTACACTATCTACGGAAACAATACCACGTTAAGTACGTGGGTCACTACCGGTAACGGGATGACTAATTTTATTGTCGGCCAAGGCTTGACCGGAAGCACAGTCACCAAGGGAATTGAGCGTGGTTTGGGTATGGATACTAAAGGCACCCACGATGCCATTTTCGAAATGGCGGTGACCGTTGGGGATACCGGTAACAATCCTTATCTTTTGCGCCCGGTGCGCAATCCCAATTCCGCTACTTTCAGCACGGATCCATCAATGTATGGCACTAGTGCTTCTTTTCCCGCTAACGCGACTGACGCAGGAATTGGCACTACCGATGCGGCAACTAAGGTCTTTAACAACTATAAGGCCGCTTATACGGCTTGGGCAGCCCAAGCGTACACTGACGATACGCTTACGAAAAGGTTTCCCTGGACGCAGTTGGGTTACACTTACTACTGGGGGCAAACGGCTAATCCCCCCACGCTGTTGAGCCAAGTGCAGGGCATGTCCGAGTTTACGCTGTTGGGCGGCACAGGAAGTAGCGAACCCAGCAAAACCCCATCCGGTACCAACGAATCGGGGCAAGTAAAAGTCGTCGGCATTTACGCAACGCAGTCTTATATTTACACAAAAAACAAAGGGGGCGTCCTTAGCAGTGACGCAGACGCCCAATACGGCAACGGCTTTGCCAGCTTTAAAGTCACCGGTCCAGCCAATACCCTCTGGGCAGGGGCCAATTTTCAAACCGGCGCCAAACTCGACGCCAGCACTCCCAATACCATTACGGTCGACTCCGGCGGAAGCATCAGTGGCGGGCAGGGCATCCTGGTCGGATCGCAGAACTATACCGTCAACAACGCCGGTACGATCACCGCCAATGCGGATACCAAAAAATTCAACATCGCAGGCACGGAAAATATCGCCCTGCTCTTTAAGGGTGATACGGCCACTTATGTCGGTGGCGCCAAAAATATTCTCAACAACTCCGGCAGCATTACCGGCCCAGGCACCAACGGCACCGCCGTCAAAGTATTGGCCGGCAACACAGACATCACCAACACGGGCACGATAACCGGCAGCGGTAGTGGTTATGCAGTCCAAACGGGCGCAGGAAACGACACGGTGACTGTTAATGGCGGTTCTATCACCGGCAACATTGATCTTGGGGCGGGTACGGATGCTTTTGCCGTTAACGCAGGAACCGTGGATGGCAAGGTCACAACGATTGGCTCGGTTATCGTTAATGGCGGTACACTGCGGGTAGGCGATGGCAGCACTTTTGGGACTGGAGAAATCAAGAACAACGCCACACTGGACATCGGTTCGACCACTCTGGCTATTGGCGGAACTTATACCCAAAGCGCAGCCTCAACACTCATGGTTGCGGTAAACGGAGCCACTAACGGTAACGGTTCACTAGTTGCAACCGGAACGGCTACCGCCACCACCGGCTACAATCTTGCCCTAAATGTCTCGAATTATATCCAAAACAACGCCACCTATAAGATTATACAAGGGGCGGCCTTAGGCAGCGCTATCGCAGCCCCGGCCATTTCCGTCCTCGGAAACCATCATGTGACTTTCGCTGCGACTTTCTCCTCCGATGAGTTGATAGTGACTGCGAGTCGCGTCGCGAATGCTTTCGCCAATGACGCCAATTCCGGTGATGCCAATGCCAGAAACGTCGGTAATACACTGGATACTATGACCAACCCCTTAGCCGATATGTCGTCCGTATTGAATACGATGGATGGCTTAAGCAAAAGCCAAACAGCCGCAGCGCTGGACACCCTGGTTCCGCAGGTCGATGCCGGCGTGATCAACACCGACC
>SESD01000654.1_pt1 | contig 21068 bp, 25 predicted proteins | sample 3171411 | NCBI WGS metagenome assembly SESD01 (sample SAMN06051880, study PRJNA518727) | freshwater metagenome | biome: subpolar coniferous forest; feature: holomictic lake; material: water; isolation source: holomictic Lake 442, 16.5 m depth | place: Canada: near Kenora, Ontario | collected...
TCCCAGTTGGGTTTTTTTGTATAAGTTTGCCGGTTGTTTCTTGTTTGTACCATAAAAAAATATGATTGTTTAAAGTTATACATTGATGTATAATAATACTGTCTTCTTTCGCTGGTTCGGCTCGGGACTTTAAAGGGAGAAAACCAGAACCGCTTACCGGCTTGACGGGTTTCAGGTTCGCAACCTGAACAAACAAAGCCGGGTTTTTTAAAACTTTGGAGTTACTAAAATGCAAGCGAGAACAATAAGTATTGAAACTCTGCTGATAGCATTATCAGCATTGGACAGCGCATCGAGTGCGCTTGCGGCAGCACCGGGAGATAAAGCCTGGGCGGCGTATTTGGAAGCGATTAAAGCGCGGGCAGCCTTGCGCGTTTCGCTTGGGCTTTGGGACGCAGTGGACATCGCAGAAACAGAAACGGCCAACCCGTTAAGGCTGGCCGCTTAATAAATTTTTCCCGGCGCAGTCTTGTACACCGCGCCGGGGATCACTAGCAGGAGTGCATATCATGGCAACTTTAGCAGCATCTTTCAAGAACATTTCCGGGCTTGTCCGCTCAGAAAGCCCGCTTTCAGACGATCAAATCAGCCGCGCCGCGCCGTCCGTGTTTGCGGAATCGGCGCACGGGTCGCGATCAAAACGCTACGCGTACATCCCGACAATCGAGGTTTTAAACGGCTTGCGCCGTGAAGGGTTCGAGCCTTTCATGGCTTGCCAAGCCCGGACACGCATCGAGGGTAAGGAGGCTTTCACTAAGCATCTGATTCGTTTCCGGCATGGAAGCCAGATCAATGGCGAGACGGCTAACGAGATAATTTTGGTAAATAGCCATGATGGCTCGTCAAGTTATCAAATGCTGGCCGGTTGTTTCCGTTTCGTATGCCATAACGGCCTGATTTGCGGCGATACCGTAGAAGATTTCCGCGTAAGGCATTCGGGTAATGTCGTCGGCAACGTCATTGATGGGGCTTTCCGTGTGCTTGACGAGTTCGGGCGAGTGGACGCATCAAAAGAGATCATGCAGGGGATCGTACTTAGGCCCGAGCAGCAACAAGCATTCTCCCGCGCCGCTTTGCAGTTGCGCTATGACGAAGACGAAAAGCCGCCGATTGAGCCGCACCAACTAAACGAAGCCCGCCGCTTTGATGACCGTGGCCCGGAACTTTGGCGCACGTTTAACCGTGTTCAGGAAAACATGATAAACGGCGGTTTGCGCGGGCAGAACGCCAACGGCGGAAGGATGACAACGCGCCAAGTTTCCGGGGTTTCCGAAAACGTCAGGCTTAACCGCGCCCTTTGGACCCTCGCCGATGAAATGGCGAAATTGGCAGCTTAGGGGGGTGTCATGGGCAGATTAAAAGATCATCTGATAGCGCAAATGGAATCAAGCCAAGAATTCAGGGAAAAGGCGGAAATTGAAGAATTGCGGAATCCAGAGCCGGATTTACCGGATCGCCCGGATTTCAACGCAAGGCTTGAATGGCAAGGGTTTCAGGAAAGCGAGGTAAGGCATTTAAAAGCAGCTTAAACGAGCGTGGCGCGGCCAAAAGCCGCGCCACTGCCCCAAGGTTTCCCTACCAGCACTCAACAAAAGTTAAGAGGTTTAATAACCATGTTTACAAAAGCAGAACGTAAAAAAGCAAAACTTCGCCTTGCACTGTGCGGGCCTTCGGGTTGCGGCAAAACCTTTAGCGCCTTGCTCATTGCCAAAGGCTTGGCCCCTAGCGGCAAAATTGCATTGATCGACACCGAGAATGGCAGCGGTGAGCTTTACTCCGACTTGGCCGAGTACGATGTGGCCACGCTTCGCCCGCCGTTTATGCCAGAGCGTTACATGGCCCTTATCCGTGGGGCGGAAAACGCGGGCTATGACGTGCTGATTATTGACAGCCTTTCCCATGCTTGGGTTGGCGAGGGTGGCATCCTCGACATGCACGACAGGGCAACGCAAGCCTCCAGGTCGCAAAACAGCTTTGCCGCTTGGCGCGAGGTGACACCGCAGCACAACGCCCTAGTGGAAGCGATGCTAGGGGCCAATCTGCATATTATCGTCACCATGCGCACCAAAACCGCTTATGACATGGTGGACGATGGCAACGGCAAGAAAAAGCCCATCAAGATCGGACTGGCACCGGTTCAGCGCGACGGCATGGAATACGAGTTTACGGCAGTGTTGGATCTGAGCGTCGAAGGCCATGTTGCCACAGCCAGCAAGGATCGGACTCGCGTCCTTGACGGCAAGCATTTTGTCCCTACCCCGCAAACCGGCGAACTGCTCAAGGAATGGCTGGATGCCGGCAAAGACCCTTGGGAGGCAAGCAAGGCGCAGCTTGAAAGCCTCAAGGCACAAGTCGATGAGATCGACAACACCCCATACCTCAACACTTGGTGGAGGAATCACAGTGCTGAATTTTCCAGTTTGATGCCTGACGATGGGGAAACCTTAAAGCTCCATTGCGCCAAGCGTAAGACTGAAATCTTGGGCAGCCTCAAAGCCGCCGCATGAACCCACAAAGCGCGGGTCGTTAGCGGCCCGCGCAAACCCGGAGTATCGCCATGTTGAAACTATACGAAATCGAAAAAAATTACCTTGCCGCCCTCGACCTGTTCACCGACCCTGACACGGACATCCCCGCCGGAGTCGTGGCCGACACGCTGGAAGCCATCGAAGGCGAGTTTGAAATCAAAGCCGTGCAAGTCGCCGCATTCGCCCGCCAGATGGAGGCCGAGGCCGAGGCCATCAAGCGGGCCGAGGAAGGCATGGAGAAGCGGCGGAAGTCTTTGGAGTCCCGCGCCCGCTGGCTCAAGGATTACGTCAGGATCGGCATGGAAACCATGGGCCAGAAAAAGCTTACATCGGCTTGGTTCGTGTTGTCGGTGCAAAAGAACCCCGCCGCCTTGGACTTGTACAACGAGGGGGCCATCCCCGGCGAGTACAAGCGCACCGAGACGGTTACAACCGAGTACATCGACAAGGCCGCGATCAAGGTCGCGCTCGGCCTAGGCCGGGAGATCCCCGGTGCCAGACTCACGAACGGCACCCGGCTTTCCATCCGGTGACAACTTGCGGGGGTGGTTCGCGCCACCCTCCAAATTTGGGTGTTAATCAACAAAAGGCTCTAAAGTTTCACGGAAATTTGGGGAAAGACCATGAAAAATGTACAATGCCCTTACTGCGGTCAACCGGCAAACCTAGTTGACAGCGTGACTATTTACGGTCGCAGCTACGGCATGATTTGGGATTGCCGCCCGTGCGATGCCTATGTGGGTACGCACAAAAATAGCAAAGACCATGCTCCGCTTGGTAGACTAGCGGACAAGGAACTTCGGGAGTGGAAGAAACGCGCCCATGCCGCTTTTGATCCGATATGGAAATCCGGGCAGATGTCGCGCCCAAACGCTTATAATCGCTTGCAGGAAATTATGGGTTTGACGGCGGACGATGCGCATATTGGCATGTTTGATGTTGCGGAATGCAAAAAATTGATCGATGCCCTAGGCTGTAATTAATTGATGTGTAAAGCTTATTAAGCAAAGGCCGAGGGAGTTTTTTCGCACAGCCTTTGATTGTTGCTTGTTTATGGGGTATACATTTATGTATCCTTTGTATTAAAAACGAGCAAACTATAGGTGGCCGAATGGGCACAGTTGAAAATATCGCCGAAAGGATGAAACAAAAAGGCTTGTCCATGAATCAGCTTGCGCACATGTCAGGCATCACACAAGCGCAGATCAGCCGGATAATGAGCGGGAAGTCGAGCAATTTGATGTTGACAACGCTTAGGGCAATTGCAGGGGCTTTGGGCTGCAGCGTTGTCGATTTGCTGCCGGAAGAAGACAAGCACCCTCGCCAGTGATGGCGGGTAGCTCTAAAAAGAATTCACAAATATTAACAAAGGGTGGTCGGGAGTGCTTTAACACTCCCGCGCCGTTTTCATCCCTCGCAACAGGGACAAAAAATGGAACAACAAAATAATAATAACACAAGCAGCAGTTCAAGTGTAGGCAACGGCAACGGTTGCGGCCACGATCCCGCGAACCCACGGTTTTTTTCGCCACCGGAAAGACACGCGCAACGCCCCGGCATATTGCGCAAGCTGGTCGCCAAAATCCGCGAATATTACGACGACCCGCGAAAAATCATCCCCTCTCTCGACTTGGCCAACGGCTCAGACCGCCAGCAGCGCAGCGAACGCCGCGAGGCTTGCCTGTCGCTACTTGGCTGCATCATCCATTACACCGATCTGGTCACCCTCAAAGTAGGCATCCCACAGGCTGACGGCGGCATGAAGGGGCTTACCATGCCATTCCTTGCCGGTCTTGCCGGTTTGAGCCTAGGCAGGGCCGAGCGGGCGATCCACGACCTCAAAGCCGCCGGCATCGTCACCGTCCACGAACTCTGCGTGGAGTTGGAGGACGGCGCGCACAAAGGGCTTGCCGCGATCCGCACCGTTTCGGCCAAAGTGTTCGCAGTCTTCGGGCTTGGGCAATGGCTCAGGCACGAACGCGACAAGGCAAGCGACCGGCGCAAGAAGAAACAGCGCAAGGATGAATTGAAAAACGTCGCTAGGATGCAGCTTGTCATGGGTGCGGCATCAGGCCGGAAGGAAGAGCCAGCAGTGCTAGGCCAGCCGCCCGCGCCGCGCAAATGCGGGATGACGCCCGCAGCCGAGTTTTTCGCAAACGCCCGCGCCGTTCTAAGCGCAAAGGGCGACACCAGCTAACCCCCGTTGACCAACGCACAGCCGATTTAAACCCGCGATAATGGCGCGGTGGCATATCCTATTGCCCACCGTCCCGGAAACGCCCCAGGTCGCCCACGATAGGCGCACAATCCACCCCGTTTTCAGCATCAACCTACCAGCGGCAAGCCGATAGGTATATAAAACAGCCATGTTTAGCGGTAGGTTTTTAAATAAGTGCGGGTACGTTTTGCAATTGGGGATAACCCTGTGGATGGGTTTTGTTTAAGTGCGGGTAAGTTAACGGTTAAGTGCTTTGGCTTAATCACTCTTTTATATATCAATACAAAAGATAAGACTAACAGCCTGTGGATAAACCGAAAAAAGGAGGGTACAAGATGTTCCGTTCGCGGACATGCCCAGCCCCGGAGGGGCTAATAACGCTTTTATCTTCCTGATTTTCTTCTGTTGTCGTCATTACATAGCATTTGACAATTCTCTGATGTTGTTTTTCCGCCTTTATGCCAAGGTGTTATATGATCGGCTTGCATTGCCGATATATCAAAATGCTTGTCACATACAGAGCATATCCCCTTTTGTCGCTCATAGGCCGAACGTTTCATCTTTTCTGAAAATGCTCGTATGCTCAAATGTTTTTCTTCTCCATCAAGAAGATACTCATAAATTCCAGCACTACGAGTTACGTCATCATCTTCAATAAGGGCAACAACCTTGCTTTCAAAAGCTTTCGGGTCATATTTTCCAGAGCCGAATTTGTTGAAATATAAACCCCAATCAAGCCCTTTCATTTCTCTGCGATAATTCGGAAATGTGACCTTTACCCAGTTTATAACAGAATTAAAGTAGAGCCACAGTTCATTTGCTGTTGCTGTCGGTTCGTGCTGATGTTTAGCCATGTAATCTTCAATTTGTTTGCCATCTTTTGCCGCAATCCAACAAATTGCGGCTTCGAGATAGTCTTGCCGGATAGCCGTTCCTTTCATGTAATCGCTGGCAATATTATAGGCAGGGCAACTGCTTTTACTGAAATATTTTTTAGCGTCTGTTAGCCACTCGCCTGTATAAATAGCGTTTCTCAATTCCTGCATTGTCAACTGCTCTCCAGCGATGTTGATTATTTTGAACCAGTCCAGCTTTTCCTTTTCTGCCCCGTCGCAAATGTAAATCATCAGTTTATAATCTAATATCTGTCGCTGTTCGTCTTCGGTAAGGTTATGAAAATACTGATAGTTTATCGAATAATCGCCATTGACATACTGGCAAATACTTATCGTTCGCTGTTGTCCGTCCAGCATCTCAAATTTGTCTTCGGCACTTTTTACCCAATACATGACGTTCAGAGGAAAATTATGCCGAACGGTGTTTAAGACTTCATCCCGCTGCTTTTCCTTGTAGATAAATTCACGCTGAAAGGCAGGGCGAATGTTAAGCAAACCGCCATAACCTACAACGCCATTTTCGGCACTGTCTGTATAGCCGTTTACAACCTCTGAGATCGTTATTTCATTCAATTCTATTTTCATGATTGTCTCTGCTTTCTCATTGTTCCTTAATCGTTGTGTGTCTTGCACCGTCTAATCAGAAGTCTCCTGTAAAGGGTTTTCCCATTTATGACGTTAATATCATCGGAAAAATCCTGCCCGTCATGGTATCGGCTATCACCAATTAGTTTAAACTGTTCGGGATTATGCTTGTCAATAAAAGTAATCGGAATACCCATAATTCCAAAGTAATCACATGGTATATCAACTGTTCTGTCTACATTTATAGCATCGTAATTATCATATTTAGGGTATTTATCCGGCGTGTAGTTTCTAAAAAGCGTCATATTTTCGTGGCGTTTTTCGATGTCGATATTTGTAAACCAACAAATATTCCCCATGCGCCGCCACTTCATGCCCACTTCATCAATTTTGAAGTCTGTTTTCTTTACTTCGTAATCGTTGGGTACTCTGAACCAGAAATGCCCGCTTATATAACCAAGCCAGATTTTGTTTTCAATGAAGTAGGGCAAAATATCTCTGTATGTAATTGCGTTCTGATTGCCGATTATAATAAAGAGCTTTCCATATTCCATTAGTTGAGCAACATATTCCCTGAATAGGGAGAATGGCGGGTTGGTAACAATCACGTCTGCGCTTTGCATTATTTCTTTGCACTCAGGGCTTCGGAAGTCGCCATTTTGCCGGAGCGGTGTATGCACAATGTCAAGAGCATTTACCTTGCCGTCGTTGTTGATGTCCCTTGTAAGTTCCAGTTTATAAGACGGAGTATCTGTTTCATAATGGGTTGAGATCAGTTTTTTCAATCCAAGCTGTTCAAAATTCAATTCAAAATATTTCCAGAAATTACTTTCTTCGGGGTCGTCACAATTGCAAAAAACTATTTTCCCTCTGAAAAAATCCTTGTAATGTCTGAGTTCTTTTTCAATGAGCGATATTTGCGTGTAAAATTCATCAGTCTTTCCATCTCGCGACAAATGCAAGTTGCTGTTTCCTGAGGTTTTTGCGTTTAAAATATGTGTATTTTTATTAGCCATAGTTAGATACTTCAAAAAAAGCGTGTTATTGGGTTGGCGTTTGGCTGTGCGCCCATGCAAATAGGCAAAGTCTACCCGAAAAGCCCGATTGTCGCCGGACTTCGGACTTATCCACAGTTTTTGTGGAAAAGAGTGTGCCTCAACGACCTAACCCCGCCAACACTGCGGCCTAAGCCACTTGGATAAAATATGACCAATCCCGAAATTCAACCAGTCCCGGAAGACGACGACCACGACTGGCCCCGCACCATCGCCGAGGCTGTTGACCGCCTTTTACTGACTCTCAGCACGGAAGAGAAAGAGGAAATAGCAGCCATGCCCGAGGGCGACTTGATAGACATGCATTTTGGCCTGGGTACATGGATCAGGGGCAAGTTTGGGCTGTGGGGGGAGAATCACCCGTTGTTGAAGGAGTGCCAGAAAGTGCAGTTAAAAGGCCGCGAGGACGTAACGGAGGACTTTATTATGATCCATGCGGACGATGCTTCTTGGGTCATCCTAAAGGCGTTGTGGGGGAGGCTGAGGCATTAGGCGGGGGTTTGGCAGAACGGAGCAAGGTGGATCGGCGTATACTTCCGCGAAAACGCATGTCTTGAACCATGGTTCGCTCGATTCAAAAAATCACCCAAGCCGAAAAAAAAGAAATGGCCGATAACATCCAACACTTCCGTGTCGCCCTATCTTTTCCAGGCGAACACCGCGAATACGTGCACCAAATTGCCGGACACCTCGCCGATGCCTTGGGCCGCGAACAAGTGTTTTACGACGAGTATTGGAAAGCAAAGCTTCCTTACATCAATTTTGATAGTCATTTGCAAGATATTTACCATAAGCAATCAGACTTAATCGCAGTGTTTCTATGCAAGGAGTACAAGGAGAAGCAATGGTGCGGATTGGAATGGCGCGTTTTGCGGGACTTGATAAAACAGGGCCGGGGCGAGGCACTAATGCCAATTCGTTTAGATGATTCTGACATGCCCGGAATCTATTCCATTGACCGCTATGAAGATGCCGACAATCAGCCGCCAGAAGTAATCGCTGATGCGATTCTTCATCGTCTGCAAGCCTTGGCAGATAATATTGTGTTGCCGGTGACAACTGGGTCAACAAGACTCCGCACCGCATACCTAAACCAAATGTCATTGGAATGGCGCGATTTGCCTTTACGGGTGTTGGAGTCGCGCAATTCAGATCCGACTGGGAAAACACCGCCTGTGGATTTGGAACAGGTGTATATCGCACTTAATACTATTATGTCACAGAGCCGTTTGGGGCGCGTAGCGGGAGGCGACCAACCCGAACGTGAAAAGCCGTTAACTGCCATTGAAGCCCTGTCCCAAGCCAACCAAGGCAGGCTTGTCCTGCTAGGCCAGCCAGGTTCGGGCAAAAGCACTTTTGGACGCTATCTGTGTTTGATGCTGGCCGAACACATTTTGGAGCCAGGCATGCGCCCCCTTTCGGTAAGCCTGCCCGGTTGGGAGGTGGGCCCAGTATTGCCTGTTTTCGTGCCGTTGCGTCGGTTGTCGGCAGGATGGGCAGCAGAAGCAAAGGAAAAGCGTGGCAGTGCCTCAGACTTGGAGAAGTTCATCACCGCCGATGTCGGGCGGCGGGACGGGTTGACCGGTTACGGCGGAACGCTACTCGAAGAACTTAAAAGCCAAGGCGGGCTGGTGGTTTTCGATGGGCTGGATGAAGTGGCTGCGCACCACAGGGAGCGTGCCAAGCAAGCCTTGGACGATTTTGCGAAAAGATACCGACTTTGCCGGGTACTTGCCACTTGCCGTGTGCATAGTTACCGGTTGGGGGATGGTTGGCAACTAGGCTGGGAAACGAATGAACTGGCGGACTTTTCAGAAGAACAGATTGAAAATTTCATTAAAGGCTGGTTTGCTGCCCTGGCATGCATCAACATTTCCGAACGTGAGGCTTTAGCTCGAAAGGCCATCAGCCTAAAGGGTGCCCTCGGCCCGGATGACCCGAGGGGTCTCCGGGAAATGGCGGGGAAGCCCCTACTGCTTACCGTCATGGCTATCGTCCACAACCACAAGGAACTGCCCGGTAGCCGGGTTGGTGTGTATCGGGAATGCGTGGACATTCTCTTGCAGCGATGGGAAGCGGCCAAGTTTGACGATGGGGACGGCCATACCCTTCTGGCTGCACTGTCCTCCTGCGGCCTTAGCGAAACCAAATTGCATTTGGCTTTGCGCGAGATTGCCTATTGCGCCCAACGGGATGGCGACCGGTTGGCTGGCCCGGCGACAGTGCTTGGTTCCGTCATAGCCGGGGTGCTGTCAGAATACCTACGTTCCAGTGAGGGCGTTGATCGGTTCCTTGAACATTGCCGTTATGCCAACGGTTTGCTCTTGCTGGATACCGTGGATATACAGAAGAACAAGATCGTTGAGGTCTATCGGTTTCCCCATCTTACTTTCCAGGAATACCTGGCCGCCCTGCATTTTATGGACATGGAAGACGAAATCGAGGAAGCAGTGGAGAAGGCTGGCGACCCTGCTTGGTGGGAGGTCGCACGTTTTTACGGTGAATACCTTTGTTACGACGAGGCCGCAAGTGGCAACTGGAGGAAAATAACTGCTTTGCTTGAAGGTTTGTGCCAAGAGCAACCCTGCACTGACGATGCCGATTGGCGACGGGTTTGGCTGGCTGGCATCTTAACGCCGGGTTGGGAGGCGAGAGTCAAGGAGAAACACCAAAACCCAAAGTTAAGGCAGCGCATTGTCACCCGCCTTGTTGAACTCATGCAAAGTGGTACGGCCCTGCGCAATGAACCTGCTGCGAGGGCGGCGGCTGGCGACACCCTTGGAACTTTGGGCGACCCCCGTTTCGACCCCGGCTTGTGTCACCTGCCATGCCTTTACCGGGGCGATGCCGAGCCGCTGTTTGGCTTCGTGGAAATCGCCCCCGGCCCTTTTTGGATGGGAAGCGAAAAGGGCGATAAAGATGCCCGTGACAATGAGTTCGGCAACAAGAACCCGCTAACGATCCCATACCCTTACCGGATCGCCCGCTACCCCGTCACCGTGGCGCAATTCGGCGCGTTCATCGAGGATGGGGGCTATGCTGATGCGGCTTTTTGGAAGAACGATGCCGCTTGGCGCTGGCTGAAATCCGAAACCCGCACGGGGCCGGCCGATTGGGACGGTCAGCGGCTACACCCGAACCGGCCTGTGTCTTCCGTGACATGGTACGAATCCATGGCCTACTGCGCTTGGTTGGAAACAAAGCTGCAAGCCATGGGGCGAATGCCTCAAGGGCATGTCATCCGTCTGCCGAGTGAAGCCGAATGGGAAAAGGCGGCGCGTTGGCGTTCTGGGGAGGCACCATCGCCGCTTCGCTACCCCTGGGGCAACGGAGACTGGTCGCCGGATCGTGCCAACATCAGTGAGAGTGGCATCAGCCATCCAACGCCAGTGGGGATGTACCCCGAAGGTGCCACGGATTCGGGGCTTTATGACATGGCGGGCAACGTCTTTGAATGGACTGTGACGGGTTTTGGGGATTACCCTTACGATTCTAAGCGCAATGGGGAACAAGGGAATGGCCTCGTGGTGCGCGGCGGCTCCTGTTACGACCTTTCCCTCAGGGCGCGTTGTGCTTACCGCTACTGGGGCGATCCGGGCGACTACTGGTGCGGCATCGGTTTTCGTGTTGTGTTGTCCCTGGCGAATGCTGGCTTCTGATTCCTGATTTCTGTGGCGTTTTGAATTCTGATACTGAACAACGGGTTATTTTTGGGGTTGCAGCATGGCGCGAACTTTCGATGGGCTTTTTCCGCAACTGACCTCGTTCCAGAACCTCTATCTGGCATACAGCAAGGCATCCCGTGGCAAGCGTGGGCAACCGGCTGTTGCCGCCTTCGAATACCGGCTGGAAAGTCAATTGTTCCGCCTTCAGGCGGAACTTCAAGGCCATTCATACCGGCCTGGGCCATACCAGTCGTTCCTCATTTACGACCCCAAACGGCGGCTGGTGTCGGCTGCGCCGTTCCGTGACCGGGTGGTGCATCACGCCCTCTGCAACGTCATCGAACCCTTGTTTGAACGGACTTTCATCGGCGATTCTTACGCCAACCGTGTGGGCAAGGGAACGCATGCGGCATTGGATCGTGCCCAAAGCTTGGCCCGCGTTTATCCCTACGTCTTGCAATGCGACCTCCGGCAGTTTTTCCCTAGCGTGGATCATGAAGTCTTGCGGGGCATTCTGGCCCGCAAGATTACCGATCCCGATGTCATGGGGTTGACCGATGTGATCTTGGCCGGTGGTGCGGGCATTCTCGATGACGAGTACGATCAAGTCTATTTTCCGGGCGACGATCTGTTTTCCGCGTTACGCCCCCGTGGCCTCCCTATCGGCAATCTAACCAGCCAGTTCTGGGCCAATGTCTATCTCAACGATTTGGATCAATGGGTGAAACGTCAATTGCGCTGCCGTGGCTATGTGAGGTATGTAGACGATTTCCTGTTGTTTGGCGAGGACAAACGCCAGATTTGGGAATGGAAAGATTCGGTGCGTGTGTGCCTCGACGCGCTGCGCGTGACCCTGCACGAAAGGGAAAGCACGGTTTACCCCGTTGCCAACGGCATACCCTTCCTAGGCTTTCGCATCTACCCGACCCACCGCCGCCTGAAACGCCGCAACGGGTTGGCGTTCGCCCGCAGGCTTCGCGGTTATCAACGCGATCTGGATCGGGGTAGGTTAGATTTAGACGGTTTGGCCTTGCGGATTCAAGGGTGGGTGGCACACGCCGCCCATGGCGATACTTTCGGGTTGCGAAGGGCATTGCTTCGCGACTCCGGCTTTTGGGCGTTCGATTCCGACACTGTAAACCAGATATAGGGCTTGCTCACTTGCAGGAATCACCCATATTCACACGCACCTATGATTTTATGCGCTGGCTGTTGCCGGTGACAATCAAGTTTCCCCGCCAGCACCGCTTTGTGCTGGCAGAGGCTTTGCAGCGGAAGGCTTTCACGTTTCAGGAATCCATCATCGCCGCAGGTCAAGGCAACGATGCCCGCGCACATCTGGCCCATGCAGATGCCGCGTTGGCAACTATGCGGCTGTACCTGAGGTTGTCACGCGATCTTGGCCTTATCGCAAATGGCAGTTATGAACACGGTGCGCGATTGCTGGAAGAAATCGGTCGCTTGTTGGGAGCATGGCGCAAGCGGCATAATACGCCATGACGACACCCCTTGGGCGTCGTCGGGGGCGGGGCAAACGCTCGTGGTGCGCGGCGGCTCCTGTAACAACAATTCCAACAGGGCGCGTTGTGCTTACCGCAACTGGAACAATCCAGACAACAACTGGAACAACATCGGTTTTCGTGTTGTGTTGTCCATAGCATCGTTCCGGCGGGTGATATTTATATTTCCGCGCCGGGCCAGTAAATCCTGAACTTCATGGAGTCAGGACGGGGCCAGGGAACGAAGCCAGCCCGTCTCGCCCCCGGTCGCGCCTAAGTCAATGGCCGGCCGAATATCAAACCGCCCCGAGTCCTGCGTTGCACGGCTCGGGGTTTCTTATGGAGGCTGAGGCATTAGCGTTAATCTGCTCAAAAACTCATTTACTTAAATCATCAATGTGGTAAAGTGAGTTATTGAGTAATTGTGTATCTACTCAACAACTCAGCGCATCAACCGGGAAGCCCCATGCATGTTATCGCAGTCCTGAACCAAAAAGGCGGTTCGGGGAAAACCACCATCGCCACCCACCTAGCGCGGGCCTTGCAGCTTGAAGGTTCCGACATTCTCCTAGTGGACAGCGACCCGCAGGGCAGCGCCAGGGATTGGGCAGCGGCCCATGACGACCAGCCCGTGCCGGTCATAGGTATCGACCGGCCCATCATTGAGAAGAGCCTAAAGAGCATCGGGCGGAAGGATTACATCGTGATAGACGGCGCACCCCAGCTTGAGGCCATGTCAGTCTCGGCAATCAAAGCAGCCGACTTCGTTCTCATCCCCGTCCAGCCCTCGCCTTATGACGTATGGGCGACTGCCGATTTGGTTGATTTGGTGAAGGCCCGCATCGAGATCATGGACGGAAGGCTACAGTCCGCGTTTGTCATTTCACGGGCCATCAAGGGTACGAAGATCGGCAACGAGATCACCGCCGCCTTGGCTGATTATGGCTTGCCGGTTCTAACCTCCCGCATCACCCAACGGGTCATTTACCCAACGTCGGCGGCAACGGGTCAGACTGTCTTTGAACTGGAGCCGGACGGCGAAGCCGCCCACGAAATCCGGGCGTTGACGGCTGAAATCAAGCAATTACTCAAATGAGTAAAAGAGTTAATGAGGAATTGATGTAATGAGTAAAGATACGGGCGTGGGCCTTCGTGCTGGCAAACCCAGTGCCGGTGACAAGCGCAAGGGTTTAGCCATGGATGCCCTTACCGAGAAAAATCAGACTGTGCGCGTCAATTTTGAACTTGACCGGGAGGAACACATCAGGTTAAAAGTCCATGCGGCAAGGGCGGGGAAGTCCATCGCCGTTGTGTTGCGTGATTTGGTCGCAACTCTTGAGTAGGTGAGTATTTAAGTAATTGAGTAAATGATTTAATGACAGAGAAATCTACGCCCGAAACACTACTGGTCGAACTGCGCGAACGCTACCCGAAGGCGTTTTTCGAAGACCCCGATGCGGTCATGCCGCTGATGCTGAACATTCATATGGATCTTATCGCTGCCGGTTATGAACGGGTTGCGGTCATTAAATCGCTTGGCCTGTACGTTGACGCCCCGGCTTACCTTGCGGCCTTGTCCGCTGGCAAGCCGCGCATCGGCCTTGATGGAGAACCAGCCGGGGAAGTGTCCGAAGCCCATCGCGACCGGGCCATGGCGAAATTGGAGAACCCCGGTGCCGTGCGTTTCGTTAACTTGGCTGGCAGGATCGACAAACCCCGCGAACAGAAGAAGAGAATACGCATGCACTCAATCGAATTAACCGCCGTCCAGACAAAAATAGCATTCACCATTGACCCCGAAACCTTCCGCGCCGCTCTGGATGTGGATAGCATGGGGGCAAAGACGGTGCCGGTCGCAATCGCGGTCGATGGCAAGAAGTACAGTGTGCAGTTAAACCCTAGCTCCTTCCGCAAGGCGCAAACGGCGTTCCGGGTAGCGGCAAACCCCGTGGTTTCGATCTCCGGCAACCTCAAGGGGAGTGTCATCGAGTCGGCGGGAATCCAAGTCTTCGACAGAGGGGTTAAGGCGGCGGCTGCGGCGAAATGATGAATCAGCCGCACAACATACGCTACCCCCGCGCCCGCCTGTCACCGGCCAAAGAAGAGCTTGTCGTGGTGGAATTCGCCCGCCGCCACATCGAGAGCGGCGACATCAAGGAAATCCTCAAAGATATACTGTCGCCGATGGCAAAGACCCGCGAGAATGCCGAACTTTTCGAGGGCCGGGTGACGTTCTTTTTCTCAGGATGGGACGACGACCCCCGCGAGACGGCGGAAATCCCCGAACTTCGCGCATGGTTCGGCTTATTGACTGGGGAGTTCCCATTTTGGCTGCACTTCGCAGAGAAGCAGGGCGACACGCTGTTTCATGTGCTGCGGCTGCTCTGTGATGGCTGTTATGAAAAGAAGCCGGAAATGGGAATGGTGATCTGGCGGTTCGACGATATGAAGGAGTTTTCCACGGTCACGAGGACGCTATTCGGCTACATGAACGGCCTGTATGTGCGGCTTGGTTTGCCGGAGGAGATGAATAGGCGGGTGACTGAGGAAGTTGGGCAGTTGCTGGAAAGTGGAATGGGGTAAGTCAAATCTATTTATACGCTGGTCTTCTTATGTCAAAGAATAACATTACTGTAAATGAAGTATGCCCAAGATGCGGGAATCCACTTGGGTTTTTCATTACGTCTAGTGGAATTCAAGTTTTGTCCTGTGCGCCTTGCCATCAAGCGTGGCATCTCTCGCCAGAGGAAGAATACCCTGTTTTTGAACAGACGGGATTGAAAGAGGGATCAAACCCTAAGTTGATTGAAGATGGCGAGTGATATTCTAACAAGACCCTACTGCACTTGACAGATGACCAACGACGTTTAAGGTTATTTCCCTCGATTTTTTAATTGCCGAATCGCATATAACAAACTTTATTCCTGTATTTGTCTTTGTAATTTCCCCGCTTGGCAAGAACCCTGTGCATGTCACATTTGCCGGAGTTGTATCTAATGTTTTAGCAGAAAATGTGGTTTTATTACTCAAACCTTCATGGACACGGAGGGTTGTGTCGGTGCCGGCATCTAATGTGCAATTCCCATCTGCGTCGGTGAATACGAGCCAGCCCTTATTCCATGCTCCTGTGCATAGAGTCATGGCAGCATTTCCTGCTTCTGCTTGGTCGCTGGCACATACCGACACCCTAACGCCTCGTTTAATGGCTTCATGTCGTGCGAGGTTCATCAGTGCGATGAAATTGTTGGATTGAGTGGTTAGCTGATTGCTGTGTATCGTGTGTTGAAATGCCGGAACTCCCATAGTCAGTGTTATAGCGATCATTGCTAACGTTACCAACAACTCAATGAGGGTGAATCCTTGTATTTTCATATAATTCCTTAGAAATCGTCAAACTCAATAAGCGGTTGCCCGGTTTTATCGAAAAATATAGTATAAATCCGCTGTGCATCAGAAACTATCGTTACTTCATGCATATGGGCCAGCGTGTCTAGTTTTTTTGTGTCAAAAATTACACGCCCTGCTGGTATATTAGTGCCTATCTTAACGCCATTGCCCCATTTGCCCGACAAGTGGGTTAGCTGCCCACCTTCCACAGTCCATCCGGTAGGGCCAATATTGACGCTGACCGGCTGGCCCGACCGCAAGGCCGCTTCCCGTGCCGCCACCAGTGCGCCGTGGTATTTTTCCGCCTCCCGCGCCAGTTCGTGTTTATGGTAGGCATCTGTTATCGCTTCTTTGGCTAGTGGTGCAAATTCATAGAAGAGCAAACCAAAAAACGAAAAGGCAAAGAACCAGTGTAGGTTGTTTTCCGTCTTCACAGCCATCTAAAACGGTTTTCCTTCCACTCCTTGCCGTCGATCAGCCCCGTCTTGTAGTAGTCGGCCCAATCCCAAAAGAACGGCGTATAACCGCCGTCATCGTGTCCCCATTGGCGCGTCAGCATGGCTAGGCTGAAACAAAAAATCACCACGGCCCCGGCTACCCAATATTCGCCCATCTGGCCCGTCCTGAGCCTGCCTCCGAACAGGTGGAACCGCCTGTCTGACCACCATCCTAACGGTACGCCTTGGACGGTTAAGGCATCGCAAAAGGTATGCAGAAGCCCACCCGCGCAGAATGCGGCAATCGCATGGTGCCAGTCCCACAAAAAAAGGCCGAAGGCTAGGCCAAACATCCATGAACTGACAAAGTGTGTGGTCGTCCTGTGTTTTATGTGCCGCCCGAAGCTTTGCATGCCCCATTCCATCCAGTCTGGGGCGGTGCTGCCCAAGATGGCTATAGGTACGAGTTCCGGTCGCCACACGGCAGTGACAGCACCGGCAATGGCAACGTGGTTGACCCATTTCATCAGCGGTTATCCTCGCACATATTCATGTTTCCTCGTATTGCGCAGCAAGAAACCAAGCCCGATTAGCAAAAGCGATAAGCTGCCGGGTTCAGGTACAGTCACAGCTAGGGCATCAATGTCCTCGTCTGCTGCAAAAATGCTTTCGGAAAGCCATAGAGAGAATCGGGAGCCGTCGTATCTGATGATATCGCCGTCGCGGAATGCCCATCCCCCGATACTGGCATCCGTCGCGGTGGAGAACAGCATCGTGGCATCCGGCAACAGGGCCAGCGCGTCTATGTTCTCCACAGCATCAAAGTGGTCCGCGCCTTTGAACCATAGGCTTGCTGTCCCGGTTGTGCGGTTGTAGCTCACAATGTCACCAGCAGTAAAGGCAAGCCCGCCTAGGTTCGCGTCTGTAGCCGTGGAAATTAGGATATGCCCGTCGGGGGTCAATTCTAGGGCATCTATATCCTCGTCCGTGCCGAACACACTTTCAGGCATCCAGAGCGTGGCTGTCTTCGTCGCCGGTTGCCAGAGTATCAAATCTCCGTCCAAGTACGGTGTCCCTTTGATAGTCGAGTCGGTGCTAGTCGAAATGATCCAGCCGCCGCCGTATTGAGCTATTGCGTCTATGTTCTCGGCACCATCGAAAATCGAGGTGTCGGCAATCTTGATACTGTGGGTCTCAACCTCGATAGCGTCTCCCGGCCCAAACGAAAAGCTCCCTGTCTGTGCTGCACTGGTGGTTGAAATTATCGTGCCAGCCCCGGCGTTTATGGTCGTCAGTAATAACATCAAAGTGATGAACTTATTCATTGTATGACATCCTTCAAGTAGTCGTTTACCTGTTCTGTAACCTCGTCCCGGCATTGTCCGATAAGCGTTAGCCTAGCGGCAGTGATCGACGCATTCGCGGTCACCAAGTCACTTGTCTTGCTGGCCACCTCGCGGAGCAGGGCCATTTGTTCTTCCGCAGGTGCCAAACCTTCCCTTACCCGCAGTTGGCTACGCGCCTCGGCGGCTTCCTCGATCCCCACCAAGCGAAGTGCCCTGTCCCTGTCGGCTAATGCTTTTAATAGTGCCGCCACGTTCGTTGCGACTTCGCCCCGCCGCTGGTATTCCTGTGTTCGCTGCTTGTTCAATTCCTCTGTCGAGTACAAAGGCATCTCGGCGACAATTCCAGCATAGTATTTAGATAACCCGGCAGTGTCGAATGTGCTGACAGTGTTATTTTGAGAATACCTAGCTCCCGCCACTGCCTTTAGTTCTATACCCCATTTTGGACGTTCTGGAAAACAATTCACTATCATGGTGAATAACGAATCGGCATCAATTATTTTCGACATTTTTATCGAAGGGACATAGTGGAAATCCTTTTTCTCCCCGCTTAGTGTGGGAATCTGGTAGGGCTGTATATCCGGGGGCGGCGGTGCCTTCTCGCGCTTTGGCGGCGGTGCTGGCGGTACTTCAAGTGCTGTTGTCGGCTTTTGGTCTTCTCCGAATGTGGGCCAGTCCCAAGCTTGGGCGGTCGGTGAGTAGGCCGCAAGGAAGGTAATTAGAATAAAAAACACAAGAAAGGCCATTGCCAGTAGCAAATTAGCAACGGCAAGTAAAATCCAGCAATTATCGGGTTCGGAATAAGTTCTAGTCTTATGCCTGTCTAGCCGCACGTCTACCACTCCCGAGCAATCTTAATCCGCCCATTGCCATAGCAGCCTCCCAATAGCCCAAGCTAACGAATACGGCAATTAGGAACCACATGAATACAGGTGTCGCATCATATGCTACCTCAGAACCTAGTCGGAATGTCTGCGGTTCTAGTTGCATGACATCTTGCCGGAGTCCCGGTGCCAGACGGCCCTCGTCAATCGCGGTTATCACCCACACTTTGGCAGCGCGTACACACTGCTGGACTATTTTAAACTTTCGCCCGCTAATTGCGTGTGCGTCGTCCACAAACAACACTGCGCCAGTTTCAGTCAGGTATTCCGGTAGCAGGTCTAACCGTTCCCATGCCTTTAGTTTTTTCCAGTGCCGGTCGTCTTCTTGGTTTTGCCGACCGGCCCACCAAAGTTCTAGCTGCTTAGTGTCTGTCCATGATGCAAGCGGCCTAGTTGCGGCAAGGTACAACGGCTCTGCGTCTGCCCGTGAAGCCCAGATACGCGCCGCGTCCTTCATCAGCCGATCCAGCCAGTAGCTTTTGCCCGATGCATTGGCCCCGGTAATCAGCACTGGCTTTTTGGTGCTGATGCCCTGCTGTGAAATCACCGGGCCGAACTTGCGTTCCTTCACAACGACAAAAGCCTGAGCATGGTCACGACCGTCCTTGCGTTCGCGCTGATGCTTCTTTATGGTCAGAAACTTCATCTTAACAACTCCAAAATTGAGTAAAAAAACGTCACGTTTGTTCGGATAACTTATAAAAAACTATGGGGAATACGGGGAGAGGGGGGCAAAACGGGCATTTATCTGAATTAAACGCTCCTTTAAATCAGATAAAATGGAGCCTCCAAAACCCAATCTGGCAATACAAAAATTATGCCCACCTACGCCTACATCCGTGTAAGCACGGACGCCCAAGACCTCAACAACCAGCGCCATGGCGTGATCGAGTACGCAAAGAAACACGGGCTGGAGCCTATGGTTTTTTTCGAGGACACGGCAAGCGGCAAGAAGTCTTGGCGGGAGCGCGACCTTGGGCGGTTGCTTGACCAGGCCACTGCCGGTGATGTGCTGCTCGTTGCGGAGGTTTCCCGCTTGGCCCGTTCCACATTGCAAGTGCTGGAAATCCTGCAAGAGGCGGCAAAGCGCGAGGTTGCTGTCCATGTGGCAAAATCCAACATGGTGATGGACGGTAGCTTGAATTCCCGTATCACGGCTGTTGTTCTGGGCCTTGCCGCCGAGATAGAGCGCGAGTTCATATCCGCCCGCACCACCGAGGCACTTGCCAAGCGCAAGGCCGAGGGTAAGACGCTAGGTAGGCCGAAGGGGGCTGTAAGCACCGTGCGCAAGCTGGACAAACGCAAGGATGAAGTATTGGATTTATTGAAGAAGGGGGTTCACAAAACCAGTATCGCCCGCATTGTCGAATGCACACCCGACACGCTTTATCGGTGGATGGAGGATAACGGGCTAGGATCTTATATCAATAGCAGGGAGGATAAACCGGTTAAGCCTGTGGAGAAAAAAAAGGGGGGTAAGGGTTCAAAGAAACGTGGCGTTTCTGGTGGGGTTGTGGTGCCTATTGTGGCGAGACGGGCAGGGAAGGGGAAATGATTGGGGTGTTCATGGCTTGGCGACCAATGCCGGGTTGCGGAATTGGTTGGTTTTTTTCTTTAGGCGGTATAAAGTTTCGCTTATTGCGGCAATGAGTTTTTAAGGAAAAAAGCAATTGCTTGGGTTTTTTCTTGTATGTTGCATTAATATTTTTCAAGCATTACCTCCATTTTACCAATATTTTCTGCTAATTTATCTACCGAATGACTCAATGAATTTAAATAGCTATTTGCCACTTCCGAAGCTTGTATATCATTAAATCCGTTTTTTTTATCAAGTGCGTAAGCCACAGATATTTTTGTGTGTGGGTTTTCAGGTGAATGCTGTCTTTCTTCATAGAATGATTGGTACAATCTTTCAACAATATCAAGAAGGCTATTTACAGTAAAGAAAACTGTATTGTTATCGGTTACTTCCTCATTGTTATTAGACTCTTCCTCTCGAATTTTTGTTAGTATACCTTTCCATTTTCCAAATGTCCCGCTATTTTTCTGCTTACGAGATAGCTCAAATATTTTTTTATAGACTAGATTTCGTTTTGTTGAGTCTTGTAAAAATGGAAAGAGCGTGTTTTGATTCTCAGAAAAAGATAAACGAGCTTGGTTATATATTATTTTTGAAAGTTTAAGTAGTTTATTAAGTCTGTCTTTTTTTGTTATTGGGTTATGCTTATGTTGGTAGTTATCAGTGGAAAGTGCAAATCTCTTTAGTATTGTAAATGATTGCTCTTTATGACTGGTTGGTTTTATGATATCAATATGACCTCGGTTCATTATTACATCTGGTTTGTCCCACCCTCCGCTGCCGCTATTTTCCTCAACAACCTTGTCGTCAATAGCAATTATATATTTGGTTGTTATCTCGTTTTCTAATTCAAATCTGTGCCAGTATTTTTCTAAGTCATATATAAAGTCTGAATCTGTAGAGATTTGGTGGATTTGAATATTTGTAAATGGTATATTACCTGCTAATTTTGCCAAGTCATTGCCGTTATTTGGTACTGAAAAAAATAA
>SESD01000655.1_pt1 | contig 21044 bp, 17 predicted proteins | sample 3171411 | NCBI WGS metagenome assembly SESD01 (sample SAMN06051880, study PRJNA518727) | freshwater metagenome | biome: subpolar coniferous forest; feature: holomictic lake; material: water; isolation source: holomictic Lake 442, 16.5 m depth | place: Canada: near Kenora, Ontario | collected...
GTACAAGGATTCCAAGGAACTATTTGTTCTGTCAAAGAGCGCGAATACCTGCTCCACAAAATCAATGGAACATCAGAGCCTCATGTTGCTGAAGCGCAACTTGCAATCGAAAAACTTGTGATGGCCGTAATCCCCATCATTAGAAATCTACATCCTAAAGATTTGGAAACACTAACCGACCTGATATTCAGGCAGGCTGGCTGGCAACGGACAGGTGTTGCAGGTGAGGTTGAAAAAGACATTGACTTAGATTTGTTGTCTCCAATCACGCAGGAACGAATCGCTATTCAGGTAAAATCAAAGGCATCGGAGGCGATGTATCGTTCCTACCAAGCCAAATACTCGGACATGCGCGGATTTTCAAGATTCTATTTTGTAACCCACTCGCCTGATTCTACATTGGCGAAAATATCACTGGAGTCAAATGATGGCTCCTTCGTATTTTGGGGCGCAGAGCAGTTGGCGCTTCAGGCTGTGCGCAATGGGTTGGTGGGCTGGCTAATTGATAAATCATCTTGAGATACGCAACGAAAATGCCCAACCCGACATTCAACCCGGACTCCGCAAAAGCGCCGAGCCGGTTAATTTTACGTTGGGCGTCAGAAAAATGAACGCTGCCGAGATAAGGTCTGCCCTTGAGAAAGCACTTAGCGGGGGACGGACCAATAAAATCCTCCGCTTCCTGCTTGGATGCTTGGGAGGGACACCGGTTGTGGGAGGCGCCATCGGCGCCGGTGCAGCGGCTTGGTCCGAAGCGAGGCAATCGAAAGTAAACGGCTTACTCTATCACGCGTTGAGAATTGTGGATGATCGGATCGATGAGGCTGACAAAAAGCTGATTGAAATAGACCAAAAGCAATGGGTGGCCGCGTATATCAAATTCAATCCCAATAGTGCCCAATTTGTCGATTCTTCAAACGTTTCGTCGTTAACTGATAACGGTCACCTGGATTTCACCATTAACTTCTCAGCGGCGTTGAAATCAAAGTTCACCTTGCAATACTTTGGTAGCGGCGAAGTCAGATTAGAGGGGGTCCTCGAATCACCGCATTCTGTTCGCGTGCGCTTTCTCGAACCGTGTCCGGACATTGTTACTTTCGTCTTCTTCAATCTTGAATAGTTGCAGACGCCCAACCCATCATTCCAGCGGACGCTGCGCGATAAAGCCGCGCAGCGCCGGTGAATTCAAACGTTAGCCACCTCAGACACATATGCCCGATACCGCCCCACTTTTCCGGTTTAACACTTCCCCGCGTGCCTTCCGCGCACGCGCACGGGCACACCTCTCCGCCTTTCTGATTAATGACGAAGTTGACCGTTTCTTTTATGCCGCTTTGGAACTTTGTTTTGGGATCGAAGCCCGTGTTACTGAATACCTGAAATCCGCATTAACCTAAAAACCTCAGTTAAGCGGTTCCATTGCTTGGGTTTGTAATCAATCTGACACTTTGAGGAGGCCCAATGCTGGCAATAATATGCTTGATATGGTCGCAGACGAGTATCCAAACGGTGGTTGGGTTTAACTGCTCCGTAACACGTACCACCCATTCCTGAAGCAAGGCAGAAACACGCATCAGAGCTGCCCGCGCCTTGGCGAAATCAGTATGATCCAGAATTACAATTCAAGCCACGCTGTATTTGGCAAGAAGACATCAAATAACAGAAAACTTTAAACCCCTAGTTAGTACCGTTACACTTACCACTTATTTGATGAATGATCAGGCAGGCAATTGAGCAACAACGACACTTTGCGGACCACTCCTACAACCACTGGTGCGCTCTCTGCTCACTTCACACCGCTAGGCCATCTTCGTTTAGTAGAGGATTTGGACTTACCAAACCTCCCGGCGGCGCTTCATGTGAGGCTGATTGCCGCATTCGATTCCGGTGTCGGACATGGCCTACTGCAATTAGGGGCCGCTGAGATTGGAACGATTTTACCGCCTGCGCTTGCCTGGTTGCGTGAGTTCGCAACCAGCTACGTTACAGCGCTATGCGCGACCGCTGAAGATGCTGAAATCGTCGTGCCCGCTCCGAGCGGTGATGCTCTTGAGGTGATCATCGGTAATGCTCCTTCCATACCGGGGAGCGAATACCTGACACCGAAAACGCTCATCGCAATCTGGGCTGAAATTGACACTGCGTTGCGAGTTGAGTTGGCCGCATCTGGGCTAACGCTTCAGGGATTCCTCAAGTCGCGTCATCAAGCTTGGAATCTGGTCGGCAGAGTGCACTTTAATTTGGCGGAAAATCGCAGAGATGTGGAATCACCATTTGCCTTTTTAGCCACTTACACACCGCGCCTGTCGGCGCACGGCAATGCTCAACACCTCCCTCTAAAACAGGCGTTGGCCGAATATTCCGATGGGAAGAGTAAGCCGCAACTGCTCTCCCTGCTACTTCCGGTCCAGCGTGCGGCCGAACATTGCGAATGGTTGCACGAAATGGTTGAGTCTGGTGAGATCTACCACCCATTGCGCTGGACGCCCGCGAACGCATGGCGCTTTCTAAAAGATTTTCAGCAACTGGAGTCAGCCGGGATTTTAGTGCGCGCACCTGGAAACTGGCAGGCCGGGCGGCCGGCACACCCACAAATAAAGAGCGTTATCGGAACGCGACCACCCTCTGCCCTCGGCATGGATGCTCTGCTTGATTTTAAAATGGAATTCACCCTCGACGGTGAACGTCTCAGTGCGGCCGAGGTCAAGGCGCTGCTCAAAAGTGTTGAGGGCTTGCAATTGATCCGAGGTCGTTGGGTTGAAATCGATCACAAGAAACTGAGAACTTTGCTCGAACGCTTCGAAGCCATTGAACGCTCTGCGGGGGAAAACGGCCTGCCCTTTGTTGAGGCCATGCGCTGGATGGCGGGGGCCTCGCTCGACAATCCTGCCGCTGTTGACGACGGGGACTGGGCGCAACTGAGCGCAGGCCCATGGCTTACTGAAATTCTAAGCGGTTTGCGTCAACCAGAGGGATTGGCACAGGTCGATCCAGGCACCGATCTCAAGGCGACATTGCGTCCATATCAGCAGGCCGGCGTACGCTGGCTGTATTTGCTGACCCGACTTGGATTGGGGGCCTGCCTAGCGGATGACATGGGCCTGGGTAAAACGATGCAAGTTCTTTCACTCCTGTTGGTCTTGAAGCGAGAACATCTAGGCGCAACCCGCCCTAGTCTTCTAGTGGCCCCGGCATCGTTACTTGCTAACTGGGCCGCTGAGGCTGAACGCTTCGCGCCGGGACTGCGTTTGCTAATCGCTCACCCCTCGGCCATGCCCCCCGCCGAACTACGGGCACTGGATAAAACAAGCCTGGATGACATCGATCTTGTGATCACCAGCTATGGCACATTGTTGCGTTTGCCGGTTGCAGAAACCATGTCTTGGCGTATGGCCGTACTAGATGAAGCGCAGTCAATAAAAAACCCCAACTCAAAGCAGACCAGGCAGGTAAAAAAGATACAGGCCGACGTGCGTATCGCGCTTACCGGAACGCCGGTTGAAAACCGGCTTTCCGATCTGTGGTCGATTTTTGATTTTACCCACCCGGGTTTACTTGGTTCGGACAAGATCTTCGCCAGCTTTACCAAGCGCCTGACCGAGCGTCAAAACTTCGGTCCGCTACGCGCACTTGTGCGCCCCTACATACTGCGCCGAATGAAGACTGATAAGCGCGTTATTTCAGACCTGCCAGACAAGACTGAAATCAAGGCCTGGTGTCACCTCTGCCCGACGCAAGCTGCGCTTTACCAGCGCGCGGTCAAAGACCTCTCCATTGCCTTGGAGGATGCCGAGGGGATCGGACGCAAAGGAATCGTCCTGTCCTATTTGATGCGGTTTAAACAGATCTGCAATCATTCATCACAATGGTTGGGGGACGGCTCTTGGAAAGAACAAGATAGTGGAAAATTCTCACGTCTTCGCGAGTTAGCGGAGGTTATTTGTGCCAAGCAGGATAAAGTACTGGTTTTCACACAGTTTCGCGAAATTACAGAGCCACTCGCTGCTTTTCTGGGCGCGATCTTTGGTAAAGAGGGCTTGGTCCTGCATGGCGGAATCCCAGTCGCAAAACGTCGTGCACTGGTACAGCGTTTTCAGGAGGATGAATTAACTCCCTTCTTTGTCCTCTCCCTCAAAGCCGGCGGGGCGGGATTAAATCTGACCGCGGCATCACATGTCATTCACTTTGATCGCTGGTGGAATCCTGCAGTGGAAAATCAGGCCACCGACCGCGCCTTCCGAATCGGCCAACAGAAGAACGTACTGGTGCATAAATTTGTCTGCCGTGGCACCATCGAAGACAGAATTGATCACCTGATCGAATCCAAACAACAGTTGGTCAAAGATGTACTGGAGGGAGGGGCGGAGCTACTGCTCACAGAAATGAGCGATAAAGATCTGCTCGATCTTGTCAAGTTGGACATTCATACCGCACAGGAAAACTGAGCGATAAAGGGAAAACAAATGGGTTACTGGGGTTGGAAGCCGTATGTGCCGGTTGCAGAACGACGCAAGAAAGCCGAAAAAGCTGCCGCAAAAGCAAAAAAAGGCAATCCCACGCTCACGCCCATTGCCCCATATCGCGGTGCCGTCGCCAAGACCTTCTGGGGCAAGGCCTGGTGCGATAACCTGGAACGCTACAGCGACTATGCCAATCGTCTGCCGCGTGGTCGCACCTATGTGCGTAACGGTTCAGTCATCGACCTGAAAATATCAGCGGGGGGCGTGCACGCTCAGGTCGTTGGATCAAGACTTTACCAAGTCGCGGTCAACGTAGTCGGGGTTCCTGACAAGCAATGGCAGGCGATCCGCGCCGATTGCTCCAACTCAATCGACTCTCTGGTGGAACTGCTGCAGGGAAAACTCTCGAACGCCGTCATGGAACGCATCTGCAAGCCAGGTTCGGGACTTTTCCCGGCGCCCGCAGGTATGCACTTCTCATGCAGTTGTCCTGACTGGGCCGATATGTGTAAGCACGTCGCAGCCGTCCTCTATGGGGTTGGTGCACGGTTAGATCATGAGCCAGAATTACTATTCAAACTACGCCGCGTCGATGCCAATGAACTTGTTACCGAAGCGGCAGTTAGCCTAACCAAGACGAAGCGAGCGCCCGCCGCAAGAAAATTGCTCGACGACTCTCTGCTCGCTGATGTATTTGGTATAGAGATGGCCGAACCTGCTCTGGCAGCGCTACCATCGAAGACAAAATCCAAGCCTCGCACTAATCCGGTAAGGGTTTCCAAGACGTCGCAGACCAGCAAGAAGAAAACCACCAGAAAGTCCTAAAAATAATTGTTGCTGGAGAAAAGCAGATATTTTTCAAGAGTTCACAATAAAGCACAACTTCAGGAAGAAATTTTACCCCCTAAAATAGTCCGATGTTCCCCCGGTTTTTCGTCTTCCAAGAGGTGGGGTTCATGCTACCAGTTTCTCTTTCTGTTGAGTCTCCCTCAACGCAACGTCTTGCTTTACATCATTCCTCTTCGCCTACCAATTCTCCAATCAAACCGCGTTGATAAGTCCGCATGTAATCTATTGAATTAACGAGGAATAAAAATTCGAAGATGCGGACTTCATCCAATGTAGAGGTTGGGGCACCAGAGAATAATGGCGAGGAGAGAGAGAATTGTGACCAAAACGTGACGGAATGCAGAAAATGGAAGTCCGAAAGAATCCTCACGAACCCGCGCAGGTACGCGGGAGTAGGTAAAAAAAGACCAACCGGATAAGTGGTTGGTCTTTTCTCATTGGTGGAGGCGGCGGGAATCGAACCCGCGTCCGCAAGTCCTCTACAGTCAGTTCTACATACTTAGCCATGTTATTTAGTTTGACCCGGCATCCGCCAACCGGCGGGCTGATGACAGGCGAGCCACCTATTTTTTAACGCTCTGTAAAGCGACCCTACTGAGCGCGATCCTCGTTAATGGCTCTGCTGTCTGTTGCCAGACCCGGCGTTGAGGCCCACCGGTGCAGAGTCCAGCCGGATTTAAGCGGCTAGAGCGTAACGTTCGTCGTTTGCGACTATTGCTTTTCCAGATGTATTTACGAGGTGACTGGTCCTCGGTATGCCCTGCGCTGCTTTGCAACCCACGTCGAAGCCAAGTCGCCCCCGGCATTCTCTGTATTAACTATAAGATGGTGATTAAACCGTAAAGTTCAACCACCACTGACCAGATTCTAACAGAATCAAGGATCTGCCGACTTAAAGATAAGCAAGTAGCTCATGAGGATGGTCAATCAGGTATCTGGCTCCCCAAGACTCGGGCGGATGACCATTTCCCAGGTATCCGTATCTAGCGATGACGGGCTCCATTCCCGCAGCCAGACTGGCCTCCACATCCCTCATGTCGTCTCCCAGATAGATGCAAGTATTAGGTGCAATGGCCAACGCGTGGCTTGCTGCTAGAAGGGGTTCTGGATGAGGCTTAGAGTGGGTGGTGTCGCCCCCGCTAATGAGGCACGAAGCCCGCTTGCTCAGTCCTAGCAGATGAATCAGGGGCTTGGAAAATCGAGAGGGTTTGTTGGTGACGATGCCCCAGGGCAGTTTGAGAGCATCAATCTGATCGAGTAGTTCAGATACTCCTGGAAATAATTGGGTATCGTGGCATAGTCGGGCCGCGTAAAGGTCTAGAAACTCCTCACGCATATCGGGATAATCTGAGTCGCCTGGGCCGATATTAAATCCCAGTCTCAATAGACCCCGTGCACCGGCCGATGCTTCGGTCCGGATCAATTCAAGAGGAAGGGGCGATAGTCCGCGAGCGATACGTTGCAGGTTGAGTGCATGACCCAGATCGGGCGCGGTATCGGCAAGGGTGCCGTCGAGGTCAAAGAGGACTGCATTGATCATCGGCAGATGCGTCACATCGGAACTACGCTCGGCATACCATGATGTAGTTCACACTCGAATCTGGGGAGAGTGAGTAGACTTGGGACATCGGGTTATAAGTCATACCGGTAATCTCCAGGGTATCAAGTCGAGCATTGCGTGCCATGCGTGCGAGTTCTGACGGCTTGATAAATTTGGCGTAATCGTGTGTGCCGCGAGGAAGTAGATTTAACAGATACTCAGCGCCGACTACGGCGTATAGGTAAGACTTTGGATTGCGGTTGAGGGTAGAGAAGAAGACCCAGCCACCGGGTTTTGCCAGTTTGGCGCAAGAGCGCACGATACTGGCTGGGTCCGGCACGTGTTCTAGCATTTCCATGCAGGTGACAACATCATAATGATGAGGACATTCTTCGGCCAGCTCTTCAACCGCAACATTCCGGTACTCTACCCGGTTGCCGGTCTCAAGAAGATGGAGCTTCGCGACCTTGAGGGATTTCTCGCCAAGGTCGATCCCCGTCACTTTCGCGCCACGGACGGACATACTCTCGGACAGAATCCCCCCCCCGCAGCCAACGTCAAGAACGACCTTATCTTTTAAGTTAGAGAACCGGTCAATATAATCTAACCGCAGCGGATTGATCTCATGAAGCGGCTTGAATTCACTGTTGGGATCCCACCAGAGGTGTGCCAACTGGCTGAATTTTTCCAGCTCTAGCGGATCAACATTTATACTGTCGTTTGACATACCTTTAACCTTCATTCATCGACCCAATCTGCTCTCTCCAGTAAGCCGTCCTGCGTACTAGATCCGGCTCATCCAGAGTGGTGAGTCTGCCCTCATCGAGAAGTATTTTACCATTTACCCAAACATGACTCACATGGTTACGTCCGGCAGCATAAACGAGGTGAGAGACAGGGTCATAGCAGGGTGAAAGTTCAATGCTTGAAAAGTCCACCGCAGTGATGTCAGCAGCCTTACCCGGGACTAGGGATCCGGTAATGTCACCCAGTCCCAAGGCCCTGGCACCATTGATGGTCGCCATTTGCAGTGATTGATGAGCCGGCAGCATCCCCGCATTGCCACTCTGCCCCTTGGCAAGCAGTGAAGCCAGTCGCATCTCCTCGAATAGATCTAGTCGGTTATTGCTGGCAGCGCTATCGGAACCGAGCCCGGTATTGATCTGATGACTCCATAACGTGGCAATCGGGGCAAACCCACTGGCGAGCTTCAGGTTGGAAGAGGGGCAATGGGCTACGCTACAGCCTTGTTTTCCTATTAATTCGATTTCATCGTTGGTGAGATGCACCATATGAACCGCGATCAAGTTGGGACCAATCAGGCCCAGTCTGCGCAGCCGTTCGATCGGGCGCAATCCAGTTGTTTCTAGTCCGTGTCTGATCTCATCATCAGTCTCATGAAGATGGATATGGATGGGCAGATCGAGCTGCTCGGAATAGGTCAGTATGCTGGTCAATGCCTTGTCATTTACGCTGTAAGGGGCGTGAGGGGCAAGGCAGAAGGATAAAAGGGGGTGACTCTGGTACCGGTCACGTAGCGACAATCCCTTTGCCAGATAATCATCGGCATCACTTGCATAAGCGGTTGGGGTGTTGATCACCATCATCCCGATAGAGGCACGCATTCCAGCATCTAAGGCTGCTTGGGCAGATGCTTCTGGAAAAAAATACATATCGTTGAAACAGGTAATTCCGCCCCTAATCATCTCTGCACAGGCTAACCGGGTTCCATCCAGAACAAAGTCTGATGTCACATGCCGAGCTTCGATTGGCCAGATGCGCTGGTTTAGCCAATCCATCAAGGGTAAGTCATCTGCCAGTCCACGCATCAGAGACATAGCTGCGTGAGTATGTAAATTGATGAGTCCGGGGATTAATGCGTGATGACTGAGGGTGATATGTTCAGATGGAGCGAAACGTGATTGCGCCTCAGCGTTAGGCAGAATCGCTAGGATCGTACCTCGGTCAATTGCAATGGAATGATCATTCAGTAGCGTTCCCGCGGGCTCTACCGGGACGACCCAACGGGCCTCCAACAAGGTATCAATTTTTATGGGGTGGGTCATTTGCTTGTTAGCTTATCAAAAAAAACCCTGCTCGGAGGCAGGGCCCAGTACATTTTAATTTGAATGGATCTGATTTATCTCGATTCTCTTGTCCCGACCACTTCAATCTCGACCCGACGGTCTGGTTGAAGACAGCTAATCAATCCCTCTGTCCTTCTGTTGCCTTTGCAGGTATTCCCGGTCACTAGAGTCGAGGTCCCTTTGCCTTCTGAGAACACGGTACGGGGGTCCATTCCTTTATTTTTTACCAGGTAACTCTTGACTGCTTCGGCGCGGCGTGACGAGAGTGATTTGTTGTATTCCCTGGAGCCAAGACGGTCTGTGTAACCGATCGCAATGATCAAATCGAACTTGACGCCGTGGAGTCTATTAAAGAAATTATCCAGTGCTTGTATCCCCTCAGGTTTCAGTACAGACCGGTCAAAGTCGAATAATGTATCAGCTGAGAGGATCACCTTTTCTAGTACGTTCTTGGCAGCTAAAGAGGGCGCAGCAGGGGCTACCGAGGCTACTGACTTGGCCGCTTTCTCAGGCCTTAGAACTAGGTCTGGTTCGCATTCGTAAATTGCCTGGGCGGGTGTCCAGGAGCTGGTATGCCAGCACAGGTTAGTGGTATTTCTAGCCGGCATCGAACGGCCATCAAGCAAATAGGATTCTATTTTTTTTACTTGGGCAGTAGCCGTCCCAGACAAGAGTATTGGCAGGATAGCGGCCGCGCACAAGAGGCTCTTAGTCAGTCTAATTCTCATGGTTAATAATTCCACTCAAAAAACTTTGATTAAAATCCGAGTTAATTATTGTTTGGGTAAGTATGAGCGAGCGTCTCAGGAGGGCATTTTATTGATTCAACCCGCGGCCGCATCATATTTGAAGGCCTCACACGGCAGAGACTATCACGACGGTGGTTAAAGTGTGGGATTGAGTTTTACTCTAATTCAGAAGGAATATGGCGAGGAATGGTCTGTGGATGGGTTGTAACCTATTCTCGTCATGGGTCATAGATAACTCATGTCGACATACCCCGACGCGACAGAGATGTCTTTCAGGGGCTATATCGTGCACGTGTTATAAAAAGGCCCCGCACAGTGGCGGGGCCTTCAGAGTGAGACTCGTTAGAATGGGGCTTATTTTGTGTCTCGTGTCCCGTCCACTTCAACTAGCACTCGACGATCGGGTTGGAGGCATGAGATTAAAGCCTTGCCTGCCTTGTTACCCTTGCATCTGTCTCCGGTGATTGAATCGGATTCGCCCCTACCTTCGACCTTGATTTTGCTGGCATCAACACCGTGGGATACCAGATGGTTCTTGACTGCATTGGCGCGTCTCAGGGAGAGACGCTTGTTATATTCTGCCGAACCAATCCGATCGGTATAGCCTATGACACTGATCGAGTTAAAGTTGAGTATTTTTACCCGGGCAGCAAACTCTTCCAACTGATCCCGTGATGGACTGTGTTTAATAACAGCCTTGTCGAAATCGAACAGCTCATCTGCGGAGAAATGCATTTTTGAAGGGACTGATACCGGTGCAGGGGCAGGTGCTGATACGGGTGCTGGGGGTGGAGTTGTTGCTGCCATTTTTTTAGGCACCAGATCGGGTTCGCACTCGTAAATCGCCTTGGCGGGTGTCCAGTCGGTGGTGTGCCAGCACAAATTAGTTGAATTCCTAGCGGGTACGGCTCGGTCGTCGACTAAATAGGCATCTGATTTCTTTGCTTGTGCCATGACCGCCCCGGAAAAACACAATGGCAGAACAATCGCGCTAATCAGGAGTTTCTTGGTTGATACATTCTTCATTCTAATACTCCTTCTTGGAAAAATTTAAGTCTAAGGTCAAGTAACCATTTACCTTCCTAGCCATGGACAAGTCCATGCTATCGTTCTTTGTATAGCACATTATCTCGAAAATACTTCATTCAAACCCCCGGCATTCGTGCTGGGCATAGTCTGGGAGCTGCGTTGTGGGCATTAGAATGCACGGAGTAACGGGTGACTACAGTAGGGGTAGCGTGATAGAATCAGGGGCTTTATTTCTTGTCGTCTACAGCAGAATTTCTGCCATAACTTACTGTCTCTGATAGAGAAATATCCTAATGGATCAATTCGCAAAAGAAACCCTTCCGATCAGCCTTGAGGAGGAGATGCGTCGCTCCTATCTCGACTACGCGATGAGCGTAATCGTAGGGAGAGCGTTACCGGATGTGCGTGATGGCCTTAAACCGGTACACAGGCGGGCGCTGTTCGCCATGCACGAGCTTTCCAATGACTGGAACCGTCCTTACAAGAAGTCTGCTCGTATCGTCGGTGATGTGATCGGTAAGTATCATCCCCATGGTGATACCGCGGTATATGACACCATTGTCCGTATGGCGCAGGACTTTTCGTTGCGTTATATGTTGGTTGATGGTCAAGGTAACTTCGGTTCGGTCGATGGCGATAATGCGGCTGCAATGCGGTATACCGAAATCCGTATGTCGCGTATTGCCCATGAACTGCTGGCCGATCTCGACAAGGAGACGGTGGACTTTGGTCCGAATTATGACGGGTCAGAGAGGGAGCCACTCATTTTTCCGGCAAAGATCCCCAACCTGCTGATCAATGGCTCATCCGGCATCGCAGTCGGTATGGCGACGAATATCCCGCCACACAACCTGAACGAAGTTATTGAAGCATGCCTGGTCCTGCTTAAGAATCCAGAAACCAGCATTGACGAACTGATCGAGATCATTCCCGCACCCGATTTCCCGACGGCCGGCATCATCTATGGAATTGCTGGGGTACGAGAGGGATACCATACCGGACGTGGGCGAGTGGTGATGCGTGCCCGTACCCATTTCGAGGATATGGAGAAGGGTAGCCGCCAGAGCATCATTATTGACGAGTTACCGTACCAGGTAAACAAATCTAACTTACTGATTCGTATTGGAGAGCTGGTACGGGACAAGAAGATAGAGGGTATCTCTGATCTGCGCGATGAGTCGGATAAATCCGGCATGAGAGTGGTGATTGAGCTGAAGCGCGGAGAAGTCGCGGAAGTGGTCCTGAACAATCTGTATAAAGAGACGCAGATGCAGGACACCTTCGGCATGAATATGGTCGCGCTGTTGGATGGGCAGCCCCGTCTGCTGAACCTGAAGCAGATGCTGAGTGCATTCCTGAGACACCGACGAGAAGTGGTCACGAGGCGTACGGTATTCGAGTTAAAGAAGGCGCGTGAAAGAGGGCACCTTTTAGAAGGTCTGGCGGTGGCATTGTCCAACGTGGATGATGTGATCGCGCTGATCAAGGCGGCACCGACCCCTGCTGTGGCTAAGGATGCTCTGATGGCGAAGGTATGGCGCTCCAAGCTTGTGGAGGAGATGCTCGCTCGAACCACAATCGATGCCAAGTCATTCCGACCGGATGGATTGGCGCCGGAATTCGGCCTTTCGAAAAAGGGTTACCGGTTGTCTGATGCTCAGGTGCAAGCGATTCTAGAGTTGCGCCTGCAGCGCCTGACCGGACTGGAACAAGACAAGATCGTCAGTGAGTACAAGGAAGTGATGGATAGGATCGCCAACTTTGTTGATATCTTAGCCAAGCATGAGCGCATCACAGAGATTCTTACAGAAGAACTGGCCGCCATCAAGCAGCAGTTCGGAGACAAGCGCCGAAGTGAGATTGTGATCAGTACTCAGGACCTGAGTATGGAGGACCTGATCGCGCCAGCGGATATGGTGGTGACACTGTCTCACAGCGGTTATATCAAGTCTCAACCGCTGGATGACTATCACGCACAGAAACGTGGTGGTCGCGGTAAGCAGGCGACAGGGACCAAAGAAGATGACTTTATCGATAACCTGTTCATTGCCAATACACATGATTACATTCTGTGCTTCTCCAGCCGTGGGAGGGTTTACTGGATCAAGGTCTACTCAGTGCCGCAAGGTGGGCGATCGGCCCGTGGTAAACCGATTGTGAATCTGGTGCAACTGGAGCAGGGTGAGAAGATCAATGCCATCCTTCCGGTCAAAGCATTCGATGAGAACCGCTATATATTCATGGCAACCTCCTTTGGTACGGTAAAAAAGACACCCCTCTCTGAGTTTTCTAGGCCTCGTTCGAGCGGGATCATCGCAGTCGGTCTGGATGACAGTGATTATCTGATTGGTGTTGCTCTAACCGAAGGCAAGAGCGACGTGATGCTATTTTCCGATGCCGGCAAGGCGGTACGGTTTGATGAGGATGATGTGCGGCCGATGGGTCGGGGTGCTCGCGGGGTCCGTGGAATGAAGCTCGGAAAGGGTCAGAAGGTCATTTCCTTGCTAGTGGCGGAGAGTGAGGAGCTGGCAGTGTTGACCGCGACCGAAAACGGTTACGGTAAGCGTACTCCGATCAGCGAATATACTCGCCATGGACGCGGTACCCAGGGAATGATTGCGATCAAGACCAGTGAGCGCAACGGCAAGGTGGTGGCTGCGAGACTGGTCAGACAGGATGATGAGATCATGCTGATTACGACGGGTGGTGTCTTGATTCGCACCCGCGTTAAGGAAGTTCGCGAAATGAGCCGTTCCACCCAGGGGGTCACTCTGATCAATCTCGATAAAGGTGAGAAGCTCGCCGGGTTAGAGAGAGTGGTCGAGACCGATGGAGAGTAGCAAGAGATTGCAGGGATAGTGAATGGACCGAATATTTAATTTCAGCGCAGGCCCTGCGATACTCCCTGAGGAGGTATTGCAACAGGCTCGCGAAGAGATGCTCGATTGGCATGGAAGTAGTATGTCTGTGATGGAGATGAGTCATCGCGGGATAGAGTTCATGTCCATTGCAGCGAAGGTCGAATCTGATTTACGCGAACTGGCGAGTATTCCCGCTAATTATAAGATTCTGTTCCTCTCTGGGGGTGCTTCCAGTCAGTTTGCAATGGTTCCGATGAATCTGTTGCGCGGCAAAAAAAGCGCCGACTATATCAATACCGGAGAGTGGTCTCAGAAGGCTATCAAGGAAGCGAAAAAATATTGCACGGTCAATATTGCCGCTTCATCTGAGGCTGAAAATTTCAGTTGCGCCCCGACACAGGACAGATGGACGCTCGACCCGGCTGCTGCATATGTTCATTACACGCCGAACGAGACCATCGGTGGCGTTGAATTCAACTGGGTACCCAACGTAGATGCCAAGGTGCCGCTGGTGTCGGATATGTCTTCTAGCATCTTGTCGCGCCCTCTGGAGGTAACCCGTTTCGGACTGATCTATGCAGGGGCGCAGAAGAATATGGGTCCAGCAGGGTTAACCATCGTGATCGTACGAGAGGACCTGCTGGGAGTGACTCTGCCAGGGACCCCGACCATGTTCGACTACAAAGTCCACGCTGATAATGATTCTATGTATAACACCCCTCCCACCTATTCAATGTATATCATGGGGTTGGTATTGGAGTGGTTAAAAAGGAATGGCGGATTGGTTGCAATGGAAAAGGTCAATATCGCCAAGTCCAAACTACTTTACGACTTACTCGATACCAGCGATTTTTATCATTGCCCGGTAGCCAAATCCGACCGTTCTCGGATGAATGTTCCTTTCACATTGAAAGACGCTGCGCTAGATAAAGCATTCCTACAACAGTCTCAGGAACGGGGTCTGATACAACTCAAAGGCCACCGCTCAGTGGGCGGTATGAGGGCTTCAATTTACAATGCCATGCCAATCGAGGGAGTGGTTGCGCTAGTCGAATTCATGCGAGAGTTCGAGATTAATCATGCCTGAGCGCGCACAAAAGGTCTTCCAGATACTTACGCTCAATGCGATTTCGTCGCATGGGCTAAAGCATTTTCCGGCCAGCCATTACGTGGTAGGGAATGAAGTTTCCCAACCCGATGCGATCCTGCTGCGCTCTCATAACATGTTAAAGATGGATATTCCTGCCAGCGTCAAGGCGATAGGTCGGGCAGGAGCGGGTACTAATAATGTCCCGGTTAAGGACATGAATTTAAGAGGTGTAGCGGTTTTCAATGCCCCAGGTGCCAATGCCAATGCGGTGAAGGAGTTGGTGCTGGCGGGAATGCTTTTAGCGTCTCGCAATCTGGTTCCGGCAATTCGTTTTACGGAAGGGTTGAAGGGCGATGATGCGGCTCTGCATAAACTGGCAGAGGAAGGTAAGAAGCATTTTGCAGGGATAGAGCTACCGGGACGCACGCTGGGTATCATTGGTCTGGGTGCAATTGGTCGGTTGGTGGCAGATGCGGCGATCCGGTTGGGCATGAGAGTGATGGGATACGATCCGGAGATCACCGTGGATGCGGCATGGCATCTTTCAGCAGAGGTGAAGAAAGCTCAGAGCATCGATGAGTTACTGCACAACAGTGACTTCGTCACACTGCACGTTCCATTATTGGAATCGACTCGACACCTCATTAATCAGCAGCAAGTGCAGAACATGAAGAAGGGTTCGATCCTACTCAACTTCTCGAGAGAGGGAATTGTCGATGAGGACGCTGTCCTGAAGGGGATTGAGTCTGGCAGAATCAAAAATTATGTATGCGATTTCCCCAGTCAGAAATTTCAGAATAATGAGTCGGTCATTATGCTGCCACATTTGGGGGCATCCACCCATGAGGCAGAGGAGAATTGCGCAATAATGGTGGTTAGCCAGATAATGGATTATCTGGAGAACGGAAACATCACCAATACTGTTAATTTCCCGAACGTGACCATGGGACGTGAATCACCCTACCGGATTGCGGTTGCTAATTCTAACGTTCCTAATCTCCTGGGGCAGATCTCTACCACCATGGCAAGTGCCGGTCTTAATATTCATAATATGATGAATAAATCGCGTGGAGAGATGGCCTACACTTTAGTCGATGTGGATAGCCCCGTTCCGCAGCAAACAATTGACGAGATTGCAGCGATTCCGGGAGTATTGATGGTCCGCTACTTGCCGGTACTGGCCGGGTAATTGTCACCAAGATGAGTTCAAATCAAATGACCAATCAACTCAGTAAATTGCGTGATCAAATAGATTCAATCGACAGCGAACTGCTTAAATTAATAAGCACACGTGCTGACCTTGCGCGACAGATTGGGCAACTGAAGAGTGGTGTCGTGTACCGACCTGAACGCGAGGCACAGGTTCTTGCACGGTTAAAAAAGTTGAATTCAGGCCCTCTTTCGGATGAGCAAGTCACGCAATTATTTACTGAGATCATGTCGGTATGTCGCTCCCTAGAAGAACCCCTGACCGTGGCATATCTTGGCCCCTGTGGGACTTTCTCTGAAGAGGCAACACTGAAACGCTTTGGCAGTATGGTAACGACCTCAGCGTGTGGTTCTATAGACGAGGTATTCCGTAAAGTCGAATCGGGTGAGGCGGGATATGGTGTTGTCCCGGTAGAGAACTCTACCGAGGGTGGAGTCGGCCGAACGCTCGACCTGTTGATGCAGACTCCACTAAAGGTCTGCGGAGAAGTTCAGTTGCCGGTTCATCAGTTTCTATTAGCGAAACATAACGATCTTACGCGAATCAAAAAGATTTACTCACACCCTCAGTCTTTTGCACAGTGTCACGAATGGTTAAACGCTAATCTTCCCCAGGTATCTGGACCGGCGCGTATCCACTCAGCGAGTAATGCAGATGCCGCCAGGTTAGCCTCAGAAGATGAGCATTCTGCAGCCATAGCAGGGAGAAAGGCGGCAGAGGTGTTTGGTCTTGCCATCTGTAGTGAGAATATTGAGGATGATCCCAAAAATACAACGCGCTTTTTGGTGATTGGTGCGCAAGATATTGCCGTATCGGGTAAGGATAGGACCTCTCTAGTGATGTCTGTCAAGAATCGTCCTGGAGCGATCCACGAGCTCCTAGAGCCGCTGGCACGCTATGGCGTTAGCATGAGCCGTCTTGAATCTCGCCCCTCCCGTACAGGGGGTCTATGGGAGTATGTATTCTTTGTTGATATAGAGGGCCACCAGCAGGATGAGAAGGTTGCGTTGGCACTCACAGGGTTACGCGAGCAGGCCGCATTCTTGAAGGTGCTTGGTTCTTATCCCATGGCATGATCGCATTCAGATCGAATGACCTTACGATTCCAAGATACAAAAATTATGAATATTTGTGACCTCGCGCCAGAATATATCCGAGCCATTCAGCCTTACCAGCCGGGTAAGCCTATATCTGAGTTGGCACGTGAGATGGGTCTGGATGAGCGTTCAATCATCAAGCTTGCATCCAATGAGAACCCATTGGGGCCGAGTCCGCTCGCGCTGGAAGCGATGTCCGAAGCGCTTGAGGGAGTGTCATTGTATCCAGATGGAAGCGGTTTCGAGTTGAAGGCGGCCTTATCGAAACGGTATGGAATTAACAGTGATCAGATTGTCTTGGGTAACGGATCCAATGATGTGTTGGAACTTGCTGCTAGGGTATTCTTGAAGCCAGGTGCATCGGCGGTTTATTCGCAACATGCATTTGCAGTGTATCCGCTAGTGACACAGGCAGTCGGTGCAAGTGGTATCAAGGTTCCTGCGATGAATTATGGTCATGACCTTGATGCAATGCTGGATGCAATTACACCTGAGACTCGCGTAGTATTTATCGCCAATCCAAATAACCCTACTGGAACATTGTTGACGGCAGCTGATTTGTTGCGGTTTCTACATCGGGTATCTCAGGATGTGCTGGTGGTGCTGGATGAGGCTTACAATGAATACTTGCCAGATACAGCCAAGGCCGACAGTATCACTTGGTTGACTCGGTTTCCTAACTTGCTCATCACACGTACCTTCTCTAAAGCCTACGGACTGGCAGGGATACGGGTTGGATTTGGTCTGGTAAATGAAGAAGTGGCTGGATTGATGAACCGAGTACGGCAGCCGTTCAATGTGAATAGCATCGCTCTGGTCGCTGCAGTCGCTGCGTTGGGAGATGTGGAATTTGTGAAGCGTTCTTATGCCCTCAACTGGGCGGGGATGATGCAGGTTACAACAGGTCTTCGTCGTCTGGGCATCGAATACATCCCGTCTTATGGGAACTTCATCAGCTTCCGCGTAAAAAAAGGAAATGTGGATTCGATCTATCAGAGCCTATTAAGACAGGGTGTGATTATCCGCCCGATTGGGATCTATGAAATGCCAGAACACTTGAGAGTTACAATTGGTCTTGAGTCGCAGAATCAGAAATTTCTACAATCACTTGAGGTTGCACTAGGAGAATCAGATTGATCATCATCATGGATAGTGGCGTCACTGACGAACAGGTAGACGTAGTAGTAAATAAAATAAAGAGCTTTGGTCTGGATGCCAATATTTCACGTGGTACCGAGAGAACGGTGATCGGTGCGATCGGTGATGAGCGTAAGCTTGAGCCGGAAATGTTTAATAACTTGCCTGGGGTTGAGTACTCCATGCACATCGTCAAACAATACAAGATTGTGTCCCGTGAATCACATAAAAATGACTCAGTGATCAATATTGGTGGTACCCGTGGAACTCATTCAGTTGCATTGGGAGGCAACCGGATTGAAGTGATCGGAGGGCCGTGTTCGGTGGAGACTCAGCAGCAGATGGACTTGGCTGCTCAGCAGGTGGCCGATGCCGGTTGTAGATTGATGCGTGGTGGTGCCTTTAAACCACGTACCAGTCCTTACACCTTCCAAGGAAAGGGGGAGGAGGGTCTGGGAATATTTCGTAGAGCCGCAGATAAATATAACTTACCCATCGTTACTGAACTGATGGATGCACGGATGCTTGATACCTTTCTAGAAAATGATGTGGACGTGATCCAGATCGGCACACGCAGCATGCAAAACTTCGAACTATTGAAAGAGGTAGGCCGAACCAATAAGCCGATCATACTTAAGAGAGGGATGTCTGCCACGATTTCAGAGTGGTTGATGGCTGCTGAGTACATTGCCGCAGGCGGTAATCACAACATCATTTTCTGTGAACGAGGTATTCGTAGCTTTGAGACTGCATACCGCAATGTTATGGATGTGACTTGCATTCCGGTCCTGAAAAAAGAGACGCACCTACCTGTGATCGTCGATCCTTCACATGCCGGTGGCAAGGCATGGATGGTTCCGGCGCTTGCGCGTGCGGCGATTGCTGCTGGTGCCGATGGTCTTCTGGTGGAGATGCACCCCAATCCTTGTGAAGCTTGGTGTGACGCTGATCAGGCTTTGAACCCACAGGAGTTTAAAGATCTGATGGGGTCCCTCAGGGGAATTGCGCAAGTCATTGGGCGTAGCATGTAGTGAATAACCTGTCGCTAGTAAAATAGAACCTATTTGAGATGGCAAGCGCTGTGATCAATAAACTGGTGATTATCGGCGTCGGCCTGATTGGTGGCTCTTTCGCGTTGGCGCTGAGAAAAGCAGGACTCGTCAATCACATCATTGGTATTGGCCGCAGTCGTGAGAATCTGTGTCGAGCATGTGAGATGGGGGTGATAGATGAGATCACCGATGATCTAGCGTTGGCATTGAAGGGTGCTGACTTGGTATTTCTTGCTATGCCGGTGGGGCAGACTGGTAAAGTCATGGCACGGATTGCACCTCACCTTGAGGGTAGAACGATCGTCACAGATGCTGGCAGCACCAAGCAGGATGTGATCTTGGCGGCACGCTCCTTTATGCCTGGAATGCTCAAGAACTTTGTTCCCGGTCATCCCATCGCAGGTGCTGAACTGAGCGGAGTAGCTGCAGCCAGCGTCGATTTATTTTGTAATAAGAATCTGGTGCTGACACCGATGGATGAGAGCAGTGCCGATGCGGTCACCCGAGTGACCGAGTTGTGGAAGGGTTGTGGTGCACATGTCTCACTGATGAAAGCCGAGCAGCATGATACTGTCCTCGCTGCAATGAGCCACCTGCCACATGTGCTGGCATTCACACTGATGAATTATATCTGCGCCAGTGCCGGCGACAAGCCGGAAGAGTTGTTACGTTTCGCAGGAAGTGGTTTTCGGGATTTCACCCGTATCGCCGGCAGTTCTCCAGAGATGTGGAGAGACATCTGCCTCGCTAACCGTGAAGCACTTCTCAATCACATCGACGGATACCAGAATGAGTTGACTGAACTTCGCGAGATGTTGGCTCAGAACGACAGTCAGGGATTGGAAAGTATTTTTACCGATGCTCGTGATGCGCGGAAGCAGTGGTTGCAAGATAAGTCTTGATTTGTAGAATATGGCGGGCATGGAAGTGCATGCCTGATGATCCGTGAAATCAATCACCTCTAGTGAGAATCCTCTCTTTAAGCAGCTCATCAAGCTGTCGGAGTCTGCCGTACAACGCAGAGAAAGCGGATTAACGTTGTTAGATGGAATGCATCTAATTACAGCGTATCGCGCATCACTAGGATCCCCTCAAAGAGTGATCATTGGTGAGTCTGCACTTCAGAATGAAGAGATAAAGGACTTGTTGGCGCAACTGGAGAAAGAGCAGTCAGTGCCGGTAGTGGTAATGAGTGATTCCTTGTTTCGTGCAATCTCCCCAGTCAAGACCCCCATCGGTATCATCGCTTTAATTTCCATCCCGTTGATGGATGCCATTCCCGTATACCAGGGAGAGAGTTTTAGCGTGCTGCTAGAGACGATACAAGACCCTGGTAATCTGGGTTCGATCCTACGTTCTGCCGCTGCTGCCGGTGCAGTCGATATCTACCTATCCACGGGCTGCGCAGATGCGTGGTCCCCTAAGACATTGCGCGCATCGATGGGAGCGCATTTCCAGCTGCGGATTCATGAGCAATCGGATCTGATAAAGGTAGTGCGAGAATTCAGCGGTAAGGTGATTGCAACGACGCTTCATGCAAAGACTCATCTTTACCAGGCCCAGTTGACTGGACCGGTAGCATTCCTATTCGGCAATGAGGGGACCGGTCTATCGAAGGAAGTGCTTCAATCATCCAGCGATCAGATGAGTATTCACATGCCAGGTGGGACAGAGTCCTTGAATGTTGCAGCAGCTGCCGCAGTGTGTTTTTTTGAGCGGGTGCGACAGAGCGCAGACATCATAAAATAAACAAAGATACTGCATAAATCATCTGGTCGCATTTCTTGCGGCCTGTCACAGTGCATCATCACAAAGATCTTCTGGATTAACTCAATTTCGTCACAAACATCGCGGGTCGAATAGCTCTATGGTGGAGGGGACGG
>SESD01000656.1_pt1 | contig 21012 bp, 19 predicted proteins | sample 3171411 | NCBI WGS metagenome assembly SESD01 (sample SAMN06051880, study PRJNA518727) | freshwater metagenome | biome: subpolar coniferous forest; feature: holomictic lake; material: water; isolation source: holomictic Lake 442, 16.5 m depth | place: Canada: near Kenora, Ontario | collected...
GTCTAACGTCGTTAAATAATCATCAACCAAAATTTCTTGTTCAAGCATTAACGTTTTATTTCCAAACAAAACGGGCTGGTCTTTCCATTGACCGATTACGCCACGTCCTGCAATTGCTTGAAATTTTTTGATTCGATTTAGTTTTAAATCCTGCGATTTTGCAGCATTTAAAATACTACCCGCGAGTGGATGCTCTGAACCCGACTCTAAACTTGCAGCAAGTTGTAAAACGGCTTTTTCGTCGAATTCCTCAAACGCCAAAACTTTCGCAACCGTTGGTTTTCCTTGTGTGACAGTGCCTGTTTTATCCAAAATAATGCAGTTCAATTTCCCCGCCGTTTGCAACGCTTCACCTTTACGAATCAAAATGCCCGATTGCGCCGCACGCCCCACCGCCACCATCACAGAAATCGGTGTCGCTAGCCCCAACGCACACGGACACGCAATTACCAAAACGGTCATCGAGGTGACAAACGCATACGCCAACGCGCCATCGCCTCCGAAAATCAGCCACATTAAAAACGTCACCGCTGAAATTCCGACCACCGTCGGCACAAAAATACTCGCAATTTGATCCGCCAAACGTGCAATTTGTGGTTTGCTGCTTTGCGCTTGCCGAACGCTTTTAATGATTTGCGCCAACGCGGTATCACGTCCAATGCGCGTCGCGGTAAATAAAAAACTGCCTGTTTGATTCATTGTGCCGCCCGCGACATTTGAACCAATTATTTTTTCAACGGGCATAGATTCGCCAGTCAACATCGATTCATCAACGCATGAATGTCCTTCAGTCAACACGCCATCGACGGGGATTTTTTCACCAGGTCTAACGCGCAATGTTTCGCCTAAACCCACTTCTTCAATCGGTACGTCGAGTTCTTCGCCATTTCTAACCACTCGCGCTGTTCGTGGCTGCAAACCGAGTAATTCTCGAATTGCACCCGATGTTTGTCCACGAGCTTTAGTTTCGAGAGCATTGCCTAAATTAATAAACGCTAAAATTACCACTGCCGCTTCAAAATAAGCGTGTTGCGAAACCGCTGGAAATGAATCGTAATAATCAATCATAATCGTCGAATACAACCACGCACTGCCCGTTCCAAGTGCAATTAATGTATCCATGTTGTATTGTTTTAAGCGCAAAGATTGATATGCACCCGTATAAAAATGCCCACCACAATACGCCATAATACCTAACGACATCGCAGAAACAGTCGTCCAAAACCATTTATTATGCGACATTCCCATCATCGGCATCATGTCAATCATTTCTAACATCATCAAAAACGCGCCAAACCCACCTGCAATTTTGGCTTTTTTTATTAGCGAATCGTAACGCGCTAATTCTTGTGCTTCTTGTTCGGCTGGGTTTTCAAAACCTTCCATAATTGCGGCATCAAAACCTGCCGCTTTCACCGATTTTTTCAAGGCATCAATATCGGGATTGCCTTTGATAATTGCAGAGTGGTCGGCAAAATTCACATTGACCGATTCCACGCCAGAAACAGAAGTTAATGCACCTTCAACCGACGCAATACAGCCAGCACAGCGCATTCCTAAAATAGATAAACGTAATTCTGAAACGTTAGAATTGGTCGTCATGATTTTTACTCCACGCCAAAACCAGCGGCAATAATCACATCTTCTAAATCATCAATTTCAATTTTCTCAGCATCGAATTCAACGCTAACGTGATTTTTTTTACAATCTGCAACCGCACTAATTACGCCATCTAATGCGGTTAATTTTCCAACTACGTTACTTTCGCAACCGCCACATTTCATGCCCGTAACGGTAAAATTTTCTGTTTGTGTCATGTGATTTTTCCTCATCAAAATTTAAAAAAAAGCCTATTTTTTAACCTTTTCCGCGTGTAATTTTCAACACAATCGATAACTCTTTTAATCGCCGCATAATTTTCGCTAAATGCACTCGGTTTTGTACCGTAAGCATAATCAAATCAACACTCACTTGAGCATCTTGATCAACGACGGTTACGTTTTCAATGTTGGAATCTAGCGTTGAAATAGTCGTCGCTATCGTCGCCAATGAACCGCGTTGATTTAAAATTTCAATCCGAATTTCAGTGACAAAATCGCCTTTCGTCTCTTCGCCCCATTCAACATCAAGCCAATTATTTTGCTTCTTTTTAATGAGAGCGTGATTACGACAATCGTGCTGATGAACGACGATGCCTTTACCTGGATTGAAAAAGCCAATAATTTCATCACCTGGAATTGGGCGGCAACATTTTGCTAATGTCACCACCATACCTTCCGTACCTTTAATCATCAACGGACGATTTTGAGCTTTTGCATCGTCATCTAATTTGATATGGGTATGAACGTCGTCTTGCGTCAGTTGTTTTGCTACCAAAAAGGGCATTTTATTTCCCAACCCAATATCTTCTAACAACTTTTCAAACGTTTTAATTCCCAAAACTTTCAGCAACGTGGTAATTTTTTCACCATCAATTTGCGCTAATTGCACGTCCATTTTTAGGAGTTCATTTTCTAGCAAACGCTGTCCTAAATTGTAGGCTTCTTGTCCTTCAATATGTTTCAACCGATTACGAATTGCTAAACGCGCTCTTGCTGTAATTACATAATTCAACCATAACGGATTTGGACGAGCATCTTTGGCAGTAATAATCTCAACTGTTACACCGCTTTCTAATTCAGTTTGTAACGGAATGAGTTGTTTATCAATTCGTGCCGAAACACACGCATTGCCTAAATCCGTATGCACCGCGTAAGCAAAATCAACGATTGTTGCGCCACGAGGAAGTTTAATAATCGCGCCATTTGGTGTAAAAACAAACACTTCTTGTGGAAATAAATCGACTTTTAAATTGTCGATAAATTCGAGCGAATCCCCCGCACTTTTTTGAATTTCCAATAAATCTTTAAGCCATTCATTCGCTAAGGCTTGCACATTGCGGGTTTTATCCATATCGGTTTTATATAGCCAATGCGCGGCAATACCCGATTCTGACATTCGGTGCATTTCATGTGTTCGCACCTGAATTTCAATCGGAACACCATAAGGTCCCATCAGAATTGAATGCAATGATTGATAGCCATTTTCTTTAGGTAACGCGATGTAATCCTTAAATCGCCCTGGAATTGGTTTATACAAATTGTGCATGATTCCCAAAATACGATAACAAGCATCGACTCCATCGCAATAAATCCGAAACGCATACACATCAAACACATCGGCAAGTGGAATTTTTTTGTTCACCATTTTTTTGTAAATGCTGTAGATATTTTTTTCTCGTCCAGCAACATCGCACGGAAATGAGGCTTCTTTTAACCGTGTCCGAATACTACTTTCGATGGTATCAATCATTTTGCGACGATTGCCTCGCGCTTTTTTAATCGAATTACTCAATACCGCATAACGAAGCGGATACATCGCTTCAAAACTTAATTCTTCCAAGCGATGACGAATCGAATTCATGCCTAAACGATTAGCAATCGGTGCATAAATATCTAAAGTTTCGCGGGCAATACGGCGTTTTTTAGGCGGTTGCATGACACCGAGCGTTTCCATGTTATGTAAACGATCGGCGAGTTTGACAATAATCACACGCAAATCTTTTGCCATTGCCAAAAACATTTTACGCACATTTTCAGCTTGGGCTTCAGCGTGTGATTGATCTTCGATTTTTGATAATTTGGTTACGCCATCAACAAGTTCAGCCACTTCATTATTAAATTGAACAGCTAGTTCTTCTTTGCTAATACCTGTATCTTCAATGACATCATGCAAAATGGCTGCACTAATTCCGTCGGCATCCATTCGCATTTCTGCCAACGTAATTGCCACCGATAATGGGTGGCAAATATAAGGTTCACCACTTTTGCGAATTTGCCCAACATGAGCAGCGGCACCAAATTCATACGCGCGTAAACATTGAGCAATTTGTTCGTTATCTAAATAGCTCTTCAAAATGTTGCTTAAACAAGCAACGAATTCTATTTCTAAGTTTTTAAATTGTCCGTCTTTCGGCAAACAAACAATTTCTGTCGCGGCTAAGTTAGACATTCAAAAAATTAAAATAATGGATTTTCAGGAACATGATGATCGTGAATTTCACCAACTCGATGTAATGCGGCAACATTTGTTTCGGTGACATGACCTGCGGCAATTTCACGCAAAGCAACGACTGTATCTTTATCGCGGTCGCGTGAAACAAATTCTGTTGCGCCGTGACTTAATTGACGTGCGCGGGTGCTTGCTAATAAAACCAATTTAAAACGGTTTTCAATGTTTACTAAACAATCTTCAATCGTTACTCGTGCCATCTTTGTCTCTCCAAAATTAAAAAAGTAATTGTTATTTTTGCAAAATCGTTACAGCAGGAAGCTCTTTACCTTCCAAAAATTCTAAGAACGCGCCACCGCCAGTTGATGTGTAAGAAATTTGGTCATTGATGCCATATTTATCAATTGCCGCGAGCGTATCACCGCCACCTGCAATCGAAAATGCGTCACTGCCTGCAATCGCGTAAGCGAGCGTTTGCGTGCCGTGCGCGAATTGTTCAATTTCAAAAACACCGACTGGTCCATTCCAAACAATGGTTTTTGCGGATTTCAAAATGTTGGCGTAATTCGCCGCCGTTTCAGGTCCAATGTCTAAAATCATGTCGTCATCAGCAATATCCGCCACATTTTTAATCGTTGCTTCAGCCGTTTCCGAAAATTCTTTTGCACAAACCACATCTGTAGGAATTGGAATATCTGCACCTGCGGCTTTTGCTTGGGCGATTAGACGTTTTGCTTCGTCAATTAAATCCATTTCAACTAACGATTTTCCGACTGAAAAACCAGCCGCCGCGATAAACGTATTCGCAATGCCACCGCCAACAATCAATTGATCAACTTTTTTAGAAAGCGATTCTAAAACGGTTAATTTTGTCGAAACTTTCGAGCCGCCAACAATCGCAATCACAGGTTTTTCAGGTGTTTCCAAAGCGCGACCTAATGCGTCTAATTCACTGGCAAGCAAAGGCCCTGCACAGGAAATCGGGGCAAATTTCGCAATCGCGTGCGTTGAGGCTTGAGCGCGATGCGCGGTGCCGAATGCGTCCATTACAAAAATATCGCACAACGCCGCCATTTTTTTGCCGAGTTCGTCATTGTTTTTGCCTTCGCCGACATTGAAACGCACGTTTTCGCATAATACGATTTCACCCGCGTTGATTTCGATACCGTCGAGCCAATCTTTTTCTAATCGAACGGGCTTATTTAATAAGGCAGCTAAATGTTCGGCGACAGGTTGCAACGAGTATTCGGGATTGTATTCGCCTTCGGTTGGGCGACCGATGTGTGACATCAACATCACTGCCGCGCCAGCATTCAACGCAAATTCAATTGTCGGCAAACTCGCTTGAATGCGTGCGTCACTGGTGACTTTGCCATTTTTAACAGGCACGTTTAAATCTTCACGAATTAAAACGCGCTTTCCAGCTAAATCTAAATCCACCATGCGTAAAATTGTCATCTTATTCTCCTTCTTTCCATTTGATTGAACAGCCAATGCTGCTTAATTGTTCTCGCGGTGCTTCGCCTGTTTCTGCGACGAGTTTCATCGCTTCAAACAAATCACGCGGCGTGTTATCTGGGGTAATTTCACGACGACTTGAATCTAAACGTCCGCGATATTGCAACTCGAAGTTTGCGTTGTAACCAAAAAAATCAGGTGTACAAATTGCGCCATAAGCCTTTGCGACTTCTTGCGTTTCGTCTAACAAATACGGAAAACTGAAATTTAATTCGTCTGAGAATTTTTTCATGTTTTCAAATGAATCGTCTGGATAAGCAACAAAATCATTCGGCATAATTGCCACTGTATTGATGCCAAGTGCTTTGAGTTCTAACGCATCGCGGACAATGCGTTCTTTTACCGCTTTTACATACGGGCAATGATTACAAATAAACATAACGAGCAAACCTTTTTCACCCATGCAATCTTTGAGCGTCCATGTTTTACCGTCCACACCGCGCAATGAAAAATCAATTGCAGGTTTGCCAAAATCACAAATTGGCGTTTCTAAAGTCACCATTTTTTAAACCTCGTTTGTTTTAGAAATCAGTGGCGTGATTATATCGTAAATCACGTTTCAAAGGGGGCGGGCGTTGGTGTATAAATACCAAAAATCTGGCAACCTTTAGATTTTAAAATTGAACCGTCCAATAATTTTCATTACAAAATTGCTGAAAAATAGTGGTGGCTTAAATAATTTTGGCGAGTTTCGTTGGCGTATCGCTACGATGAATATGACGACATATTTGGAGTTTTTAATCAAAGTGGCTTTTCATGTGTCAATAACTGTTCAAGTTGTAGAGGCAATGGCGCGGTAATTTTCATTGAATCACCCGTTGTCGGGTGCGAAAACGTCAAAGTTGTCGCGTGTAAAAACATACGTTTATAGCCTTTGTGTTTGAATACTAAATTTATATCATCACGCCCATAACGTTCATCGCCAATAATGGGATGTCCTAAATGAACAGCATGAACACGAATTTGATGGGTACGACCTGTTTTTGGTGCTGCTTCAACCAGCGTCGAATCTTCAAAAGCGGTTAAACGTGTAAAAACCGTTTCTGCCTCTTTTCCCGCCGCGTTAATCGTCACCATACGTTCACCGCCTTTTGCGACGTTTTTCAAAAGTGGCGCGTTAATCACTAATTTTTTCTTTTTCCATTGACCCGCGAGCAACGCCGTATAGGTTTTGTGAATTTTATTATCTCGAAAAATTGTATGAAAAGCGCGTAACGCACTACGTTTTTTAGCAATCACTAAACAGCCCGAAGTATCTTTATCTAAACGATGCACGAGTTCTAAAAAATGCGCGTCGGGACGCAATAAACGTAAGCCTTCAATAATTCCAGAACTCACGCCGCTTCCACCATGTACAGCAAAACCTGCGGGTTTATTTACAATCAAAAAACCGTCATCTTCGTACAAAATACTGTGTTGCAAGGCCTCTTTTAAATTGGTTGGAACGAAAACTTCTTCGCTACGTTCTGCAATACGAATTGGCGGAATTCTAACAATATCGCCTGTTATCAATCGATAATTAACTTCGACTCGACCTTTATTAACACGCACTTCGCCTTTACGAATAATCCGATAAATGCGTGTTTTTGGCACACCTTTTAAACGAGTAATTAAAAAATTATCTAATCGTTGATCGTGGTTTTCTTCTGTGATTTCAACTAATTCAACTTTAGTTGGGAGTTGGTTATTCGATTCGTTTGTCATTTTAAACCTTTGGCGTGATATTGTTTTTTAAGTCTTATTTCCAAATGTTCACTATATTTGTGAAATCATCCGTCCATGATGACATATAGGGATAATAACTCACTTCAACAGCTTTATAATGAAGAATTGAATATCGACATAGAAAGCCGTCCTGACTTTCAAAAAATTAAGGAATTCATGGTTGCAAGGCATTTATATAAACGTAATTTTAGATTGCTTGATGAGAAATTTGTCAACGATTGGAAGTTATTAACCAATAACAATTTAATGAATGATTCAGAAATTATAAATAGCGACAATCCAGCAGATACGAAACTAACAAATAAAAAATTGTCGCATTAAAAACTTAGTGTTTGAAACGTGTTGTGTTAGATTTGGAAGCATATTTTATTTTTAATTTTTGGGAGAAAAAAATGATGTTTTTGATAACGTTTGGCGTGATGTTGGCAGTAATTGCGATTATGGCAGTCGGTGTAATTTTCGGACGTAACGCGATTAAAGGTTCGTGTGGTGGTGGAAAATCTGCGGCTGAATGTGTGTGTACTGAAAAATGTGAGAAACGTAAAAAATTAGATGCGGAACAAGCCATGCAATCAAGTTCACAAGCCTAAAAATGCTCGCTCAAACCTATACTTGGCGTTATATTCTATCGATTGCGCGGCAACATAAAAAACAGTTGATTTCGGCACATTTAATTGCGATTTTGGCAACAATGATTAGCGTACCGATACCATTGTTGATGCCTTTATTGGTTGATGAAGTGTTGTTGAAAAAACCATCTACGGTGGTGCAAACTGTCAACGCATTTGCGCCCATCGAATGGCAATCGCCTTTGCTTTATATCGGTGCAGTTTTATTGTTAACTGTGATATTGCGTTTACTCGCAATGGTTTTAAATGTGTTGCAGTCGCGCCAATTCACAATGATTGCAAAAGATATTGTGTTTCGGATTCGTAGCGAATTGATTGGGCATTTACAAACCATTTCAATGGCAGAATACGAAAGTTTAGGTTCAGGAACGGTCAGTACGCATTTGATTAAAGACTTGGACACGATTGATAATTTCGTCGGCACAACGGTAGCGAAATTATTGGTTGCGGTATTGACGGTGACAGGAACCGCGACAATTTTATTATGGATGAATTGGCAATTAGGTTTATTTATTTTGTTACTCAATCCCGTCGTGATTTATTTCACTCGTGTGATTGGCGCGAATGTGAAACATCTCAAAGCCAAAGAAAATTCAGCGTATGAAATTTTTCAGCAATCACTCACCGAAACGTTAGAAGCGATTCATCAGATTCGCGCCAGTAATCGTGAACGGCATTATTGTGAACAGTTAATTGATTTAGCGCAAAACGTGAAAAATAATTCCAGTGCCTTTGCGTGGAAAAGCGAAGCCGCATCACGGTTGAGTTTTCTGGTGTTTTTATTTGGCTTCGATATTTTTCGGGCTTGCGCGATGTTGATGGTGTTTTATTCCGATTTAACCATTGGGCAAATGTTGGCGGTGTTTGGTTATTTGTGGTTCATGATGGCACCCGTACAGGAAATTTTAAACATTCAATATGCGTTTTACGGTGCGAAAGCGGCTTTAACGCGCATCAATAAATTAAACGCTTTGCTCCAAGAACCACATTATCCGCATCATAAAAATCCATTTTTAAATAAACAAACTGTGTCAGTTAGCGTTGAAAATCTACATTTTAGTTACGGTGATAAAAAAGTTCTCAACGGCATTCAATTACACATTAATGCAGGTGAAAAAGTTGCGTTGGTCGGTGCGAGTGGTGGTGGAAAATCGACATTAATTCAAATTCTCATCGGTTTATATCCAGTAACGTCGGGGAAAATTTGTTTTAACGGCGTGCCGATTGAACAAATCGGTTTAGACGTGGTGCGTGAAAATGTCGTGACGGTATTGCAGAATCCGATTTTGTTTAACGATTCGATTCGCGCCAATTTAACGCTCGGCAAAAAAGCCAGTGATTCGCAGTTGTGGAACGCACTGACGATTGCTCAATTATCTGAAACGGTTAAAGATTTGCCACAGGATTTGGACACAATTGTCGGGCGCGGTGGAATGCGTTTATCAGGTGGACAACGCCAACGATTAGCGATTGCGCGAATGGTCGTTGCCAATCCGAAAGTTGTGATTTTAGACGAAGCCACTTCCGCATTAGACAGCGAAACGGAATTTAAAGTTCACGAAGCGTTGCAGGAATTTTTAAAAAATCGAACTACGATTATCATCGCGCACCGATTAAGCGCAGTAAAACAAGCAAATCATGTTTATGTTTTTGAAGATGGCGAAATCTGTGAACAAGGAAAACATGAAACTTTACTCAAACAAAGTGGTTTATATGCGAAGTTATACGGTGATTATCAATGAGCTGCCAATAAACGGGCTTTTTGTTGTCGTAAACGTGCCGTTTTTTCTATGGTTTCTATTTCTTTTCGTTTAGTTTTAGCTTCATAACGTTGTTTAGCGTGTAAATTTGTGGGCGCGAAATCGGGGTTTTCTAGCGGAATTATCGAAATACAATCAATCGGACACGGCGCAACACACAATTCACATCCTGTACATTCAGCTGCAATCACGGTGTGCATCCATTTCGCCGCCCCGACAATCGCATCAACTGGACACGCCACGATACATTTCACGCAACCGATACATTGCGCTTCATCAATCACCGCAATACTTTTAGGTTTATGCTCACCAAATTGTGAATTAAGCGGTTTGGGTGCAACGCCTAAAAATTCTGCAAGTCGCGCAATTCCTGCATCGCCACTCGGTGGACATTGGTTAATATCGGCATCGCCTGCAATAATCGCTTCGGCATACGGGCGACAACCGTTAAAACTACATTGCCCACATTGGGTTTGCGGCAATAAATTGTTTAGTGATTCAAGCACGTTGATTTAACCTACTTAAATAATCGGTTACGCCTTGTTGAACATTCATAAATTCTATTTGATAACCCGCTTCACGCAAATTAGAAATATCCGCTTGCGTAAAACTTTGATATGCCCCTTTCAAATGCTCTGGAAAAGGAATGTAACTAATTTTTCCGCGTTTGTGCCAATCGACAACCGCTTGCGCCATTGTGTTAAACGTTTCCGCTTTTCCTGTACCGACGTTATAAATACCGCTTTGATGTGAATTTTCCAAAAACCACAAATTCACCGACACAACATCATTCACATAAACAAAATCACGTTGTTGCTCGCCATCTGCATAACCGTCACAACCTGCAAATAATTTAACTTCGTCAGATACTAATAATTGATTATTGAAATGAAACGGCGTGCTGCTCATACTTCCTTTGTGTTGTTCGCGCAAACCGTAAACATTGAAATAACGCAATCCAACAATTTGACTCGTGGCACGCGGTAAAATACGGCGTACATATTGATCAAACTGGAATTTAGAATAGGCGTACATATTGATAGGTTTTTCGCAGTTTCTATCGACAGAAAACCCCTTTTCACCCATGCCATAAACCGACGCAGAAGACGCATAAATAAACGGAACGCGTTTGGTTTGACACCACGTCAACAGGCGTTTGGAATACTCATAATTATTTGCCATGACGTAATGCCCGTCCCATTCGGTGGTCGCTGAACACGCGCCTTGATGAAACACACCACGAATCTGTGTCAAAAAATTCGGATTTTCAAGGCGTTCGATAAATTCGTTTTTGTCCATGTAATCGGCGATGTTCAAATCCGCGATATTGTGCATTTTGTGACCATTGGTCAGATTATCGACTAACAAAATATCGTCTTCGCCTTGTTTGTTGAGCGTGTGAATAATGTTACTTCCGATAAAACCCGCGCCACCTGTAACTATAATCATGTTTTTACCTTCTCTTAAAAATTAAACGTCAGAATAAAACTGCACTTTACCCGTTTCAACATCATACATTCCGCCGACGATATTGATTTTTCCTGCGTGTAATAATTCATTTAATACTCGACTACGCTGTTTAATTTGCTCAACCATAAACTGTACATTTTTATCAGCAACTTGTTGAATTAAATCATCGTCATGCCCAATTTCTGTCACGTTATGCTTTGTGCAAACACACTCCACCGCTGGTTGAATTTTATTGAGTAAATCCGTCAAATGATCAAGTTTTACTTGAGCGCACGCGCCTTTAATCGCGCCACAATGTGTGTGTCCTAAAACCACAATCAACTTTGAACCCGCCACTTGGCAGGCATATTCCATACTGCCTAAAATATCGTTATTTACTACATTTCCTGCCACGCGTGTACTGAATATATCACCTAACCCTTGATCAAAAACTAGCTCTGTTGAAGTGCGTGAATCCATGCAGCTCAAAATAATCGCAATCGGGAATTGCCCGTCACTGGTGTCATTAACTTGCTCAAGAAAATTGCGATTCGATTCCAAATTATTCACAAAATTCGTATTACCATCTTTTAGAATTTGCAACACTTCGTCTGGCGTAAGTGCTTGCTGGCTTTCGTAAGTATGCGCTTGAACATTTTTAATGGGTTTCAAAATTCCAAAACCACGCACATTTTGCAATGTTAATTGAATATTTTTTAACGGGGCTTCTTTCTTGAAATCACGAATAACCTCAAAAACATCATAATCCAAATACTTCGAGTGCGTCGCGTCAATCACGATTTCAGAATTCGGTGGAAGTTGATCAAACGTTCGTTTTAATGTCGCTTTATTTAAAAATGAAACGTGTTCTGATAATCGAAAAATCGTTTTATTGCCAATGTGTGTTTCTCGAAAATATTGCGCGGTTTTGTAATTCTCCAGCACAATCGATAACAACGCCGTCGCCATTCCAATCACAACGCCAATCATCAAATTAGTGAAAATCAATCCCAAAATGGTCGTAATAAACGGAATAAAATGATAAATCCCTGCGCGATACATTTTTTTAAATGTTTTAGGGCGCGTTAATTTATAACCAACTACTAACAAAATACTCGCCAAACTTGCTAACGGAATTTTATTTAAAAATTCGGGGATGAAAAACACAGTCAAAAATAGCAATCCACCCGAAATAAAACCCGACGCTTTGGTTTTCGCGCCCGATTGCACATTGATTGAACTACGAATAATCACCTGCGTCAGAGGCAAACCGCCCAATAATCCTGAAGCCATATTGCCAATGCCTTGTGCAATTAATTCACGATTTGGCGGCGTAACACGTTTATAAATATCCAAACGATCAACTGCTTCAACAGAAAGCAATGTTTCTAAACTTGCCAAAAATGCTAAAAATAAACCACTCACATAAATTTCGGGATTTGCAAATTGCGAAAATTCTGGGCTGTGCATTTGAGAAAGCAATTCACCCATATTTGTCGCAACAGGTAAATTAACTAAATGTGATTCTTTTAATGCAAAATCAGGATAAAAAATTTGCAAACCCTCATTCAACGCTACGCCAACAATGACCGTCACAAGCGTACCGTGTAAAACTTGAAAGAAATTACTTTTTTTCAAATTGGGACGTTCCCATACAATTAAAATTAGCAGCGAAACTATTGCAATACAAATCGCCGTTGGCGAAATAAATTCCGTTACATGCGATAGTTCGCTAAATGATGAATAATTGCCGGATTGAAAAAACTCTAAATTGCCTTCGTAATCACTGTCATAACCTACTGCGTGTGGAATTTGCTTTAAAAAAATAATGATACCAATGCCCGATAACATTCCTTTAATCACAGAGCTGGGGAAATAATGAGCAACCGAACCCATTTTTGCCAATCCCATTAGAATTTGAAAAATACCCGCCAAAATCACAATACATAAAAATGTGGTAAAACCGAATTTTTCAATATCGGTGAGCATTAAAATAACCAGTCCCGCCGCCGCACCACTAACGCCTAATGCTGAACCACTTAATGGCGCAACGATTAAGCCGCCAATGATACTTGCAATTACGCCCGAAAATAATGGTGCGCCTGACGCTAAAGCAATGCCAAGAGATAACGGAATGGCAATAAAGAAAATCGCAATTCCAGCTGGAATATCGAGCTTTAGGCTTTGAGGTAACATGAAAATCTCGCTATTTAGTAGTTGAAAATACTTGTGTGTAGGCAATTTTATCAGCTGATAAGTGAACTGAAACTTAATTTAATTTTATTTCTCGATTAACACAATTAAAAAAATAGCGCACAAATGGAACTTAGTGTTTAAAATTCTGCGTTCAAATTAACGGATTTGAATCATTTGAAATTCAAGCCATTGCAGTAAACAGAGAGGGAAATTTTGAGCATAGAACAATACCATGCAGTTGATAGAGATCAACTCGCAAAAGACATTGATGAAATTCAACGCGATATTTTGGGTAAAACCGATATGAGTGATTTTGAACATCTTAGAAAAATAGAAAGTTGGGGGCGTATTTGCACGACTTTGGGTTATGCCACGGCATGGATTATTCCGAACCCAATTTCGGCTTACCTGATTAGTCAGGGCAATTTCACTCGCTGGACAACTGTCGCTCATCATGTTTTACATCGCGGTTATGACAAAATTGAAGGCATTCCTGAACGTTACACCAGTAAAGGTTTTGCGAAAGGTTGGCGACGTTATTTTGATTGGTTAGATTGGATTTATCCTGCTGCATGGGATGTGGAACATAATAATATCCACCACTATCATTTAGGTGAAGAAGTCGATCCTGATCAAGTTGAATTTAACATGGAAGCATTACGCAATTCCAACATTCCAACATGGGGACGTTATGCTTTATTGGCTGTCATGGCGGCAAGTTGGAAAATTATTTACTACGCATCTTCGACATTAACCGAATATCGCGCTATTCAAGCTAAAGAAGCAGCGGGGAAGCGTAATCAAGTTTCACGATTAGATATGTGGAACCCGTTAAAACCCGAAGGAAAAGATTTGTGGTTAAGTTGTATGTTGCCTTACGGGATTGTTCAATTTGCAATTATTCCACTATTGTTTTTGCCAATAAGTGCGATTGCTGCCACGAATGTTTTTATTAACGTTTTAATGGCAGAAGTATTTACCAATTTACATTCATTCTTAGTCATTGGTCCAAATCATACAGGTGAAGACGTGATGATGTTTGATACAAAAGCGAAAGGCAAAGGTGAGTTCTATTTGCGCCAAATTGTTGGTTCAGTCAATTATCCAAATGGTACAAATACGTTAGATTTTTTACACGGTTGGTTGAATTATCAAATTGAACATCATTTGTGGCCAGAAATGGCAGCAAGCCAATATCAACAAGCGCAAGCACGGGTCAAAGCAGTATGTGAAAAACATAACATTCCATACATTCAAGAATCTGTATTTACTCGTTTGAGAAAAACACTCGATATTATGGTGGGTAAAACATCAATGTTACGTCCTCAATCGATTTAAAAAGTGGACGTTAAAAAAGCTCCATTTTTCAATATGGAGCTTTTTTTAATCGTTTTTTTGCAACTAAGATTCTGATTTTTGTTCGCGAGCTAGTAAGTTTTGAACTGCTTCACGCGGATCTAAACCTTCATAAAGCACTTTGTATGTTTGTTCGGTAATTGGCATTTCAATCCCAAACTTTTGTGCTAATAAATAGGTTTGTTTTGCGGCGGAAACGCCTTCGATTTCTTGACCAATTTCAGCTTTCGCTTCGTCGAGATTTTTGCCTTGACCTAATGCTAAACCAAATCGACGATTACGCGATTGATTGTCGGTACAAGTTAAAAGCAAATCGCCCAAACCTGCTAATCCCATAAATGTATCGGGTTTACCGCCGAGTTGAATACCTAAGCGCATAATTTCACTCATGCCGCGTGTAATTAAAGCAGCACGAGTATTTGCGCCGAAACCTAAACCATCTGCGATACCAGCCGCAATTGCCATGACGTTTTTCACCGCGCCACCGACTTCCACACCAATCAAATCGTTGTTGGTATAGGCACGAAAACGATCACTGTGCAAAATTGTCGCAAGTTGTGCAGCAAAATCCGAATGTGTCGAAGCAATCGCAATCGCAGTCGGTAAATCTGCCGCCACTTCTTTGGCAAAACTTGGTCCTGAAACTAAGGCGGCGGGGGTTTCTGAACCAAAAACTTCCGCGACGATTTCATGCAATAAGCCACCATTTTCTTTATTAAAACCTTTAGTTGCCCACGCAATTTTCACGTTTTCAGAAACCAATGGTTTTAATTTTTGCAGCGTATCTTTGAAAGCGTGCGAGGGAACGGACACTAAAATTAAATCACTAAATGCTGCGACTTCTGCTAAATCCGAGGTCAATGTCAAATTATCGTTAAATGGTAAATTCGGCAAATAACGGCGATTTTCACGGTCAGTTTTTAGTGTTTCGATGTGCGTAGGATTATGTCCCCATAATAGCGTTTGGCAACCATTTCGAGCTGCCAACATAGCCAATGCCGTTCCCCAAGATCCTGCACCAAGTACCGCTATTTTGTTCGTCATTGTCTTAGTTTATCGAGTCAGAACTTGGCGCGTTGCCAGCTTGTTCTTGTTGTGACTGTGCGTGCTGTGCATAAAGCGCGTCGAAATTAACAGGCGCAAGAATAAATTGTGGAAAACCACCTTTTGCCACTAAATCCGAAACAACTTCACGAGCATACGGGAATAAAATGTTCGGACAGAAACTGCCTACCATGCCGCCCATTTCTTGTTCAGTAAAACCACCCAAAACAAAAATACCTGCTTGCGTGACTTCAACTAAATACGCGACAACTTCGCCACTTTTCACAGTGATGGTTAATTTAATTGCAACTTCCGCTAAATTTTCGTCCAATTGTTGAACATTTGTTGCTAAGTTAAAATCAACATTGGGTTCCCATTTTTCAACGAAAACTTGGGGTGAATTTGGTGTTTCAAACGAAATATCTTTGGTATAAATTTTTTGGATTGCGAATTGTTTTTCTTGTTCAGCCATGATTTTTCTCTCTGTTAAGTTAAATTTGTGAAAATGTTAAACATTAAATTCGGATTAAGAAACAACCCGATTTTTGCTGGTGATTTTGATTGGTAATTTGTATTCGTCTTGCCACGCATTCATTCCACCAGTGAGAATCAATACGTTTTCAAAGCCCGATTTTGTCAATAATTTTGCTGCCGCTGACGCACGCGTTCCTGTTTGGCAAGTAATTAACAATAAGTTTTTTTGATATTTTTGTAAACCTGGTAATTGATCCGCTAATTTACTGAATGGCGCGTTTATCGCGTTTTCAATATGACCAAGGATAAAATCAGGAGATTCACGCACATCAATAACAACGGTTTTTTCGTCATCAATTTTTTGCACTGCCAACATCGGTGAAATGGAGTCAAAACGCTTGAATGCTGTGTCAAAAAATTCTTGGATAAGCAAAAACGTCACAATTGCCATACCAAGTGACAAAATATAATGGTTTAAAATAAATTCGAGGTAACGATCCATAAGTGTTTTCTGTAAAGTGAATAAAAAGAATTTGAAGTAACGGCGGTTGAAGTGTGTTGCTATAATGCCGTTTAACAACCGCTCGATTGCGCGAAATCATACCTTAATTTGCGGCATTACCGTTATTTGAAAAAGGAAAAATCATGACACAACGAATTAAACCGTTAGTTTTACTAATTTTAGATGGCTTTGGTTATTCGCCAGAAATGGAAAATAATGCTATTGCGATGGCAAAAACACCTTGCTGGGACAAATTGCAAAAAACGTATCCAATGACCTATTTGCAATGTTCTGGTCACGTTGTGGGCTTGCCTGATGGACAAATGGGAAACTCTGAAGTTGGGCATTTACACATTGGCTGCGGACGCTATATCCCACAAGATTTTTCATTAGTAAATGACGCAATTGTTGATGGTAGTTTTTTTGATAATGCCGTTTTATGCCAAGCAGTAGACGAAGCGAAATCAAACGATAAAGCGTTGCATATTTTAGGATTACTTTCAGCGGGCGGCGTTCACAGTCACGAAGCACAAATTGCCGCTATGGTTGAACTCGCTGCAAAACGCGGTTTGCAAAAAATTTATGTTCACGCATTTTTAGACGGACGCGACGTGCCACCAAAAAGTGCCACCAGTTCATTTACCTTTTTAGAAACTAAAATGCGTGAATGTGGCGCGGGACAAATCGCGTCAATTACAGGGCGTTTTTATGCGATGGATAGAGATAATCGTTGGGAACGTGTCACTCAAGCCTACGAAATGTTAATGAAAGCCAATGCGCCACATTTTGCAACATCGGCACAAGCGGGTTTAGATGCAGCTTACGAACGGGGTGAAAGTGACGAATTCGTGCTACCAACGTTAATTGCACAAAATCAAGAATCGGTGGTTTCAATCGGTTTAGATGATTCGGTGGTATTTATGAATTTCCGCGCCGACCGAGCGCGTGAAATTAGCCAAGCGATTACCGAACCGACTTTCGATAAATTTGAACGTAATCACGCACCACATCGTGGATATTTTGCGACGTTGACGCAATATCACGAGAAATTTAATTATCCGATTGCGTTCACGTCGCCCGATTTAAAAAACAGTTTAGGCGATTATTTGTCGCAACAAGGTTTGACGCAATTGCGTATCGCTGAAACCGAAAAATACGCACACGTTACGTTCTTCTTCAACGGCGGACGTGATGAGCCGTTTGAAGGTGAAGACCGCATTTTGATTCAATCGCCAAAAGTAAAAACCTACGATTTGCAACCCGAAATGAGTGCGCCAGAAGTGACTTATCATTTGGTGAAAGACATTATCGAAGAAAAACATGACGTGATTATTTGCAACCTTGCGAATTGCGACATGGTGGGACATACGGGAAATTTAACGGCGGCGATTGCAGCAGTTGAAGTGATTGACCAATCATTAAACTGTATTGTTGATGCAGTAATATCAGTCGGTGGTCGAATGCTTGTCACGGCAGATCACGGCAACATTGAACAAATGACCGACGAAATCACACACCAAGCACACACCGCGCACACCACGAATGTTGTGCCATTGGTTTATGTTGAAGGAAATGGCGCGTTGGCAGAAGGTGGAAATTTAGCAGACATCGCACCGACGATGTTAGCAATTTTAGGACTTTCACAACCTGTCGAAATGAATGGCAAATCGTTGTTGCGTTAATGTTTAAATACGTTTTTGGATTATTTCTAATGTTCAGCGTGGCGAATAGTCACGCTGAAATGTCTATTGATAAAACGGCTTTGTTGAATAGCCAACTCGCCGAACTCGATAAACTTTATGGCAATACATCAGCGTTATTAAAAGCGTTGGAAAATCACACCGCGAAACAAAAACAAAATTTGGCAAAAATTCACGTTGAAGTCCAAGCGTTGACGTTAGAAATTAGTAAGCAAAACGATGAACTCGCTGGACAAGTCAAAACCATGTATGCCATGGGGCATAAAGAACGCATTAAATTATTGCTCAATCAACAAGACCCGATTTTGACCAGTCGTATGATGGCGTATTACGATTATTTGAATGCGCGACGTGTGAACCAACTAACGAATATCAGTGAAACTTTGCGTCGTTTGGAGCATTTAAAAAAGCAAAATGAAATTGAAACGGCACAACTCGAACAAAATTTGACGCAAAAACGACTTGAACAAAATTCGGTAGAAGCGATTAAAAAACAACGCGCTCAATTATTAAAACAAGCTACGCCTGATTTTTTATCGAATGAACAGCAAATCAATCGTTTAAAAGACAGTGAATCTGCGTTGAAAAATTTGCTTTCTACCTTACAATCATCAAATAGTGATTTAAGTTCAGAAATTGAAAAAGCCCGCACTTTACGAAAAAAACGCTTGAAAGCTGAAGAAGAAATAGCGATTGTCGCCCCAAAATTAGCTGATGAAGAACCTGCGATTACAACAATTCACAAAAATAAAAATATCTCGGCTGAACCCATAATTCCGCCTTCGCCTGATGACTTCCCAATGTTAGAAGGCGATTTTGCAAAATTAAAAGGGCAATTACCTTTTCCAGTCGCTGGCGACTTGATTAAAAAATTTGGTTCGGCGCGTGATGAAGGAAAGTTAGACGGCGTTATTATTGCAGCTCCAGAAGGTACAGAAATTCACAGTATCACTGATGGAAAAGTGATTTATGCCGATTGGATGCGTGGTTATGGCTTGCTTATTATTGTCGATCACGGCAAAGGCTACATTAGTCTTTATGCGTTTAATCAAAGTTTATATAAAAAAATCGGTGACGTAGTAAATTCAGGCGATGTCATTGCATCCGTGGGATTGAGTGGTGGTCACGATAGAGCAAGTCTGTATTTCGGAATTCGTAAAAAAGGCAAAGCGGTCGATCCCGTTGAATGGTGCAAATAAAAATCAAACAAACCAAATTTAAAAAACTAATTGGATAAAAAATAAAATGTTGAAAAATAAAAAAACGTATTTGTTAAGCCTCGTTTTGAGTGGCGTGATTGGCGGTATGAGTGGCAATGTATTTGCCGAAAAAAATCCGCCTGTCGCAGCTGTTGATGCTGAATCGACAGCTTTACCTTTAGAAGATTTAAAAACGTTCACCGAAATTTTTGGACGGATTAAACAAGATTATGTTGAACCTGTTTCAGATAAAAAACTTTTAGAAGACGCTGTTAAAGGAATGTTGAGTGGTTTAGACCCACATTCTGCGTATTTATTGGCTGAAGAATATCAAGAATTAAAAGAAGGAACGACGGGGCAATTTGGTGGTTTGGGCATTGAAGTTTCAATGGAAAATGGTTACGTCAAAGTTGTGTCGCCTATTGATGATACCCCTGCTCAACGTGCAGGCATTAAAGCAGGCGATTTAATTATTCGCCTAGATGACAAACCCGTAAAAGGCATGACGTTAGCAGATGCAGTAAAAATGATGCGAGGCGAGGCGGGAAGCAAAATTTTATTAACCGTCGTGCGCGAAGGTTCAGATGCACCGTTAAAAATTTCGCTGACTCGTGACATCATCAAAGCAAAAAGCGTTAAAAGTAAAATGCTTGATAAAAACTACGGTTACGTTCGCATTAGTAGCTTCCAATCGGGTACTGGTGAAAGTTTAAAAGAATCGTTGGCGGCGTTGAAAAAAGAAAATGGCGGTACATTAAAAGGACTTGTTTTAGATTTACGAAATAATCCTGGAGGCGTTTTGAATGCAGCCGTTGATGTGAGTGATGCGTTTTTGCGTAGCGGTTTAATTGTTTATACCAAAGGTCGAATTCCAAATTCTGAAATGCGGTTCAATGCTGCCGCAGATGATTTAATTGATGATGCACCAATGGTGGTTTTAATTAACGCAGGATCTGCATCGGCTTCTGAAATCGTGGCGGGCGCATTACAAGATTCAAAACGTGCAATTATTATGGGTGAAAAATCATTCGGAAAAGGTTCTGTTCAAACGATTTTACCAACCAGCAACGGTTCTGCTGTAAAACTTACGACGGCACGTTATTACACGCCATCAGGACGCTCAATTCAGGCAGAAGGTATTGAACCAGACGTAGCGTTGGCGCAAATGAAATTAGAATCGGTTGAAAAATCAGAGTTTAAACCCGTAAAAGAATCGGACTTATCGAATCATTTGCAAAATAAAAAAGAAAAAGCAGCTGAAATTAAAGAAACCGAAGCAAAAGAAAAAGAGGCTTTAGACACAAAAGATTATGCGTTGAATGAGGCATTGACGTTGTTGAAAGGTATCAGCATTATGAAGCGGTAAACTTTTTCTAATTGCAAAAGGGCGTGATTTACAAAATCACGCCT
>SESD01000657.1_pt1 | contig 20971 bp, 11 predicted proteins | sample 3171411 | NCBI WGS metagenome assembly SESD01 (sample SAMN06051880, study PRJNA518727) | freshwater metagenome | biome: subpolar coniferous forest; feature: holomictic lake; material: water; isolation source: holomictic Lake 442, 16.5 m depth | place: Canada: near Kenora, Ontario | collected...
CGTGGCGGCGATGCTATCGAACAGTCGCGCGATCTACCTCTTTCCAGTGCTGGCGTTGGCATTGCTCGGAACGGCCATCGCGGTGATGCGGCTATCCGGTCCATCCCGGACAGGTAGGGATCCATGCCCTGGCTGACAGCCAGCGGTAGTCACAATGCCGCATTCACCATGATCCACCACCATTGAATTCACGTACAGCTTCGACCATGGCGACCACATTGGCAACGGGGGTGCACGCCTGGACATTGTGGATGGCATCAAAGACAAAGCCGCCGCTCTTCGAAAAGATCCTGCATCGCTCCAATACCTGTGCACGGACTTGGGCCGGAGAGCCGAAAGGCAGAACCTTCTGGGTGTCAACCCCGCCACCCCAGAACACAAGCCGGTCACCATACCTATCCTTCAGCACCTCTGGATCCATACCCGTAGCAGAACATTGGACGGGGTTAACAATATCGAAGCCGGCCTTGATGAAATGCTCCATAAACGGTTCCACCGCGCCACAGGAGTGCTTGAAGGTCTTCCAGGTGGTGTGGTGATGAACCCATTCGTTCATCTTCCTGTAATATGGCAACCAGAGTTCGTCAAAAGCATTTGTCGAGCAGAACTGCCCGCTCTGCGTCCCGAAATCGGTGCCGCACAGGAACACCGCATCCACCTTATCCCCCACCACGGCGTGGATCTTCGCCATGTTGAGCAAGGCGAATTCGATCTGCTTCTGAAACACCGCATGGACGTAGTCCTGCCGGATCGCCGTTGTCACGTACCATTCCGCAATGTCCCGGATGCCTTTGGGACATTTCATGAAGGGGCCGGGAACCAGGGCAATGTCCCCGAAGGCGGTTCCGCCGAAATTGGCAATGACACCCCGCCCTGAGGCCGCTGCTTTGTTGGCCTCCCGCGCGAAATGTGCCAGTGCCTCTGGGGAGACAGGACCGAATTCCTCCGTATTGTCTTCGGGGTTCAGCCGATCCTCGTCGACGGGCTGCTGCCGAATGATGGCATCGAAGAAATAGCCCCCTTCCGGCATGTGACCACTCGGCGGAACCGTGGTATCGCCCTCGGGATAGATGTAGACATCCTTGCCTTTAACCGTGACGTTGAACTGACCGGGCACCAGCAAGAGTTGCCCCCAAGGCGCTTGCCATTCCTTCCAATGCTCGAGTTCAAACCCGAACAGGGTGGTCCGCCCGAAGATGCCAGTCGTGTCGACGCCCATGGCGTCCTTGAGATCATCCTCGACTTCACCCAGCATCTGATAGGGTTCGAGCACCCGGATTGGCCGTTCCTCAAGGCCGTAGTGGGCACGCAAGGCCGCCACCACCGACACATGGATGCCCGTGACGGCTGTTCCGCCGAAATCCACTGGAACTGGACCGGCCTGATGATCTACTGCTTTCTGCAGCCTCTCGCGACGGCTCATGTGCGCCCCCTTCCCGTGTTCTATTGCATGAAGCTCAACACCATTACCGTTGCACTACGTGGCGGAAGTTCGCAGGTGAGCGCAGCCTCGGTCGGTTCCTGGCCGCAACGGACGAGAACCTTGTAGCGGCGAGCAGGACGCTGCGGATAGTTGCGCTCACTTCAATCGGATTCCTTCAAAACCATCTCTGCGGCCAGCAGGACGACGGCGATGCACCAAAGGGTGGAATAGCCCGCCATGTTCCCCTTCTGTCGATGATCCGGCCCGGGATCCCAGTTCCCCTTGTACCCATCGGGTTCCAGCGCGCGGGTATCCTGCCCGAAGACGGACCAGTTGCACCAGTAGAACTGCTCGGCCAGGGCGCCGCGGAACCCGTTGAACTGCCCGTCCACGCGCACGAGCATCTGCTGGGCGAAGCGCCAGTGGTCGTCTGCGCGTTGCCGGTAGTAGTCGTTCCCGGTCCAGCGGCTCAGGTCGCGCAGGTGCGCCGTGATCATGACCTCGAAGATGTGCAGGTGGTTGTTGCAGGTCGAGGCATAGTCGCCGCCCTTGGTGCGCAAGTCATAGGCACCGATCAGTGTCTTGGGATGAAATCGGCCGTTGAACGCCTTGCGGAACGAGAGTGTCCAGTCGGCAGCCAGGCGCATCAGGCGGAGGTGGCGCGGGTCGTTGAAGCGGCGATAGAGATCGCCGTACGCCAGCACGGCATTCAGCCCGTCTTCCGAGGTGGGCGCGTCGACATCCTCAGGCGCGCCCCAGATGTACTCGTCCTCCACGGCCGCGGCGTAGGCGTCCCCGGCGCGACGCACCGACTCATCGAGGCGTCGCACGAACGGCAGGTCGGCGGCAAACACTTCGCAGGCGGCGAGCAGCGCAGGGATCCACAGGAGTCCGCCGCACCCCTGTTCGCGCTGCATGCGCCCCTCGACGGCCTGATAGACGGCGCCGTAGCTGCCGCCGGGAAGTTGCAGTTTGAGAATGGCCTCGAGATTGCCGCGCAGGGCCCGCTCCCAGAGCGCCAGCGACGGCGCGGGCAGGGACTGCCGTCGCTCCGAGAGGATCAGGTTGGCCAAGGCATAGTTGGCGTCGGCGATGGTCCGGGCGTGCACGCAGTCGGGTTCAGGCCACCAGCCGTTGCTCCATTGGTCGCGGCCATCCGGCGCCAGCGGGTTCGCAAACCGACCGTTGCGCTCCTCGATCGCGCCAGGCCGGAAGTCCGCCCAGAACAGGCCGCTGGGCGAGATGCCTTCCGCGCAGATGCGGTCGGCCACGCGACGCGCCACGTCGCGGGCGCGGTTGTCGTTCAGATGTCGGGCCGCCACGCTCAGCGCCCAGCAGACCGGCAGCCCGCTGACGAACCCCGTGTTCATCTGGTGCCATTCCAGGGTCACGCTGCGGTGGTTGGCGATCTGTTCCGAGACGCGATCGAAACAGCGGCTATACACGAAGTAGTTCTTCGGCTCGTTGTAATGCCAGTTTACGATCCCATGCACACAGTCGCGCATGAGGGCGACAGGGTCGTCCGGCGTGGCCGCCTCGTCCTCGGCGCCCACGGTCGCATAGAAGAATTCCAGGATCCGTTGGTAGTCATGGCGCGTGCCTTCAAACTCAATGCGCCAAGCCTCGCCCGAGACTCCCGCGCCCGGCGGGATCAGGACGCGCCGTACGGTTGGCCCGCTCTGCGTGCTGCCGGCGTAGGTGAACGGCGTCTCGCAGGCCGGAAACACGATCCGCGCCTCGCCACCGCGGCCGTCGCAGGTGAACCCCATGGCGACCTGCGGTTCCCAGTCGTCGCTGACGCACCCGGGATCGAGCGTCACATGCGGCCGGGACGCGAGGGCAAAACAGCGCTCGCCCTCTTGGGCAAACACCAGCGTATGGCTCAGCCGGTCGGCGGCGAAGTCCCAACTGTTTGAAGTCATGCGGGCGGGTGTGGTTGCTGCGGGGTCGAAGCGCGGAAAGGCGGCCTCGCGCGCGCCGTTCCCTACGCGCCGGTTCTCGTCGTAGAGCATTCCCGGCAGCATGATCCAGGGGCGCCGCATGGCAGCGGGAAAGAGTTCGACAAGTTGAATTGTCCCGTGGAACGCGCCAGCGCCCGTATTGACGATGCGCCAGCACAGGCGCATGGCGCCGGGAAAGTCGGCCACCGCTTCTTCCGCGAGGTCCAGTTGCAGCGGACTATCGGCCAGGACATGCGTCTTCTTCACAACCATGGTTAGGATCTCTTTCCGTAATTCCAGGCTTCGTCGTACATGGCGATGATGTTCGCCACGGGGGCATTCACCTGCAGATTATGGCATGGCGCGAGGATGTACCCCGTGCCGTCCACGGCCAATGAGTCGATGCAGTGACGCACCTCGGCGCGGACCTCCTCGGGCGTTCCGAACGGGAGGATGCGCTGGTTCTCGACGGCGCCATGGAAACAGACTCGATCGCCGAATGCCTTCTTCAACTCCGTCATGTCCATCCCCGGACAACTCCATTGAACCGGATTCAGGATGTCGATCCCCATTTCAACCAGCATCGGCAGGAACGGTCGGCAACTGCCGTCGTCGTGATGAAACACCTTGATGCCGAAGCCGTGGCACAGATCGATGAACCGCTTGTGGTGTGGCGCGTAGAATTCCCGATAGAGTTCCAGACTGATCAGAGGGCCGGTTTGACTGCCGAGGTCATCGGTCACCTCGGCAACATCGATGAGGCCGTCACAGGCCTCGAACATCCGCCGGTGGTGGTCGAAGAAGAAGTCCGAGACGCGCCCAACAAGATTGTGCGTGAACTCAGGATCGATCAGGGGGTCAACCAGAGACTGCTCCAACCCCCTGAGGAGGTTGTGGAAGTAGAAGGGCGCCATGTAGCCGCATTGCACGGCTTTCGTCTTGCGCCCTTCCCGGGCTTTGGCCCGCATGCCGGAATAGTCGAACCAATCGGCCTGCGGCCATGCGTACTTGTTCAGATCGTCGATCGTTTGGGCGCTGGCGAGGGGATAGAACGATTGCTCGTCATACGCTCCACCCTCGTGGGGTACGCGCTTGGTGCGGATACCCCAGAAACTGACCGATTCATCGCTGGACACCAGCGGCAAGGCCGGCCCAATGTATTCCGGCCCGACTCCCGCAAAACCGTCAATATGCAGTTCCTGTCCAAGGTCGGCCGATTCGCCAAAGTGGGCGCGCAGCTTTGCCCAAACCTCGCTGGTTGCCCATATGTCCGTGGGAATTCGATCCACTGGCTTCCGGTCGATTGCGGCAAGTATGCGTTCTCTTGAGTTCATTCTCTTGTCCTATCTGATTTCCACGGCCCTGTACGTTGTGCGGTCCTCCGCGAACCGCGTCTCGCCGTCCTTCGAGGTGCGGAGCAAGAGTCGGAACTCGCCCGGTCGGTCCGGAACCTTGAAGGAGATTTTCCGGGTCATGTGTTCGCCGAGAGGGATGCGAAGTGTCAGGGAACCCGAGTCCCCGCGCGGGCCGGCAGGTCTTCCCTCGCGGACCTCCCAGTCGAGTTTCACGGTCTCGCCCGAGAACTCGTCGTTGAAGACCGCGACGGACCTCGTCTGAACCGACTCGCAAGGTAAGTCCGGTATGCTCGAAGGCCAGTCGCCGGCAGCGTTGCTTTCCTTGTTCTCCTGGTCGTAATGGACATCACAGGCTGTCACCGGATTGCAGCAGTTCCGGAACAGGGAGAGTTGGGGATGATTCCAGGGGTCCTGGATGGCGGGAAGGATATCCATCCCCGAGGTCACGCGCTTCCAGAGGATGTTCTTGATCTTCTTCTCGAGGAACTGGAGTTCCGGCGCTTGGCCGGGCACATAATTCGGCCACGCGTTGTTCAAGACATAGTTGCGGATATCCGCGTTGCCCCTGAGCCTGCGCGCCCGAGTCGCAGTTCCCATCCAGACGAAGCCCTGAAGCGAGTTATCCATGGGCCAGACTGATTCGGTCTCTCCGAAAGGCCGGTCCTCGCGGGGCTTGCCGCCCTGGTCCGGGATCGGGCCGAACCCCGTGGTGTAGTGCTCCATGTTGAGGATCGGCCAGCCAAGGTCTTCGACTCCGTCGATGATCACAGGCCTGGTGTCGTCGACTGCGAGCATGGCGGTCATGAGCGCCAGCGCGAGACCGCGCTCGTTCCATATCTCGTTGGCCGCGGACCAGATGACGACCGAGGGATGTCGGTGGTCCCGGAGTGCGAGTTCGCGCGCAGCCGCGATCATATTCTCCCGGCCCACGACGAAGTCCTCCTTCCCTTCGGAACCCCGGACCGGCGTCTCGGCCACGATCATGAGACCCATCTCGTCCGTCACGTCGAGCATATAGGGGACGGCCGGGATCTGGTGGATGCGCAGCACGTTGAAATTGAGCCCCAGGAGATTCTCGACCGCCTTGGGCCACCCCGGGTTCGATGGGGTCGGAGGGCCAAAGCCCGGGAAGATGCCGTAGGCGTCAGTCCCGAAGTTCGCCTCCTGTTGATTGTCGCCCCGGAGGTTGCACCGGATGCCATTGAGGTAGTAGTTCGGTCCCTTGAAATTGAACTCGCGGAACCCGAACCGTCTTTCCAGGGTATGGACAGGCTTGCCTCCGACCGCGAGGTCCAGGTCCACGCGGTGGAGGACGGACCGGAATCCGGGATTAAACGGGACGTTCGGCCACCAGTAACTCTCCGGACCTGCAAGCCAGGAGGCTTGGGCCATGTTCAGGCGCAGCCTCTCGCCGGGTTCGAGCGTGTACGAGTACTTCGCGATCTCGGGATATTGGAATTTACCATTGCTCCAGGGCTTGAACGAAGCCGAGAGCGTGATCTCTGCGGGCTTGTCGGTCACGTTGACCACCACGGGTTGGATGTTGATTGTGGAATCCGAGACCCGGGTCGTGATGAAAACGTCCGCAATGTAGACCCTCGGAAGGACCTCGAGTCTGATGCCGCGGATGATGCCGTCAGCCAGTGATTCAAGCCAGGTCCCGCCCTGCGGAACGGTATACTTGTCGTTCCTCATGAACTTCTTCCGCCCTCTGACCCGGACCTCAAGCAGGATCTTGTCGCCCGGTTTGACGAAGGGGGAGAGGTCGGCCGAGAATGGCATCCAGCCGCAGATGTGCGACCCGCAGGGTTTTAGGGTCGACTCGTCCCTGCCGATCAAGAGTTCGGCTCCAAAATTGACCGCCTCGAATGCGACTTGGACAAGGTTGTCGCCGAGGTCCTTGGGGATGGTGATCTCGGTCCTGTAGGTGCCGGCGTCGCAGGTGTGCCCTTGGGCCCGCCACCCGCCTTCGGGGACTCGGATGTCCGTCCAGGTTCCGTTCTCGGGTTTGAACTTCCAGGTTTGACCTGCCTTCGTCGAAAGGTCGATTGTCCGGGTCGTGTTCAACATGGTGTCTCCTTCATTGATTTCGGGCTGCCAACGCGCATCGGCACTTGCCAGTTCATCGCCGCAGATTCTCCGGAAGGTTCCCGGCCTTCCCGTGCGCCTCGAACATGGCGTCCGTCACCTGGTCGATCTTCGCCAGCGTGAGGTGCGCCGCCGTATTGGGGTCGAACATCACGGCCTGACGGATGCGGGTGCGGTCGCCCTCCAGGATGCCGCGGACTGTCAGGTCCTGTACGTTGACATTGGTGCGGATCAGCGCTGCGCACTGCGGCGGAAGTCCGCCCACGCATGTCGGGCGGATGCCCTGCCGGTCGGCAACGCACGGCACCTCGACGCAACAGTCGCCGGGCAGGTTGGCGATCAGGGCGCCGCCGCGATTGTGCACGTTGCCGTTGAACACATACGGGACGCCCGTCATGACGGCGTTGACGATCCGGCTGACGTGCTCGTTGCTGGGCGTGTAGGGGGTCGCGATCACCGGCTTCCCGGCTGCGAGCGACTTCTTCATGGCCTGGAACGCGCTGTCCAGGTCGCCGCAGGCATCCAGATACGCCGAAGGACGCAATTCGTTCGAGGCGATCTCCGCGTCGTCCTTCAGGAAATAAGGGACATACTCCGCCATGTGCCCGCTGGTCTCGGTCATGCAGTACCCGAGCCGCCGGAACAGCGCGAGGCGGACGTGGTCGAAGCGGCAGAGGTGCGGGATCGTCGCGGCTTTCCGGAGCAACGGATAGAGATCCTCCCCGCCGGACTCGAAGCGCAGGAAGAAGGCCATGTGGTTGATGCCGGCGCAGGTGTAGTGCAGTTCCGGGTCCACCCCCAGCGCCATCCAGTTCACCCACTCCCGCTCCCGTTCCGGGTCGGAGTGCGGCCGGTTGAAATGGGTGGTGACCGCCTCGGGCGTGATGTCCAGCAGGCGAGTGAGCGCCCGCAGGGACTGCGCCGTGTTCTGCACGCCATGGCAAAGCCCGACGTGACGAATCGCGGGGTACGCCCGTTCCACCGCCAGGCAGTGCATGGCCATGGGGTTGGTGTAGTTGATGAGCAGCGCGTCCGGGCAGAGTTCGGTCATGTCCCGGCAAATCTCCAGCAGCACGGGGATGGAGCGCACCGAGCGGAAGATCCCGCCGACGCCAAGAGTGTCGCCGACCGTCTGCCGCAAACCGAACGAAGCCGGAACGCGGAGGTCAATCTCAGTGGCGGCATAGCCGCCAACGCCGATACAGCAGATCACGAAGTCGGCCCCGGCCAGGACCGTCCGGCGGTCGGCGGTCGCCGCGATCTTTGCGCCGCTCTTGAGTTGTCCAGCGATAGTCCGCGCCATGGTTTCCGCCGCGCGGAGGCGGTCGGCGTCCACATCGACCAGGGCAATCTCGCTGCCGGCCAGCGCCTCGTGCCAGAGGATGTCGGCGATCACGTTCTTGCTGAACACCATGGATCCTGCGCCTAGCAGGGCAATCTTTGGCGAGTGCTTCATTTGCATCTTCCTTCCTCAATCATGACCATCAGGTTTTCCCTGCCCTTGCGTCCACAACTTCTGCTTGATCCACTCGGCGAACAGGTCCTTCACCAGGCCATCCAGTTTCTCATCGCTCTTGTGCCAGCGCAGGAAGCACTCGGGGGTGTCCTGGTACCCCGCCAAGCTCTCCGCCAGTTCTTTGCGGGCCGCCGCGATGGCGACACTGAACCTCTCCGCAAATGTCGGGTACGTCCGCAGCAGTTCGTCCACGTCCGCCTCCGCGGTCTTGGAAGGCAGTGCGGGCGGCGCCAGGGTTAGCGCCGCGGTCCGTTGCAGATCCCGCTTCACGGCGTCCAGCGAGGCCAGATAGCGCGGGGCGGCCACGGCATAGTTCTCGTCCACCCAGTCCCCTAGCACACACGCCGCGCTCCCCGTGGGGTTCCGAAGCGTCAGGGTGGTAATGATGGCCCCCGCGTGATCCCGCTGGACAGTGGCGCCGGTCAGCGCGGCGGCGTCGACCGCCAGCGTCCCACCGGCGGTCTGCAGGGAATAGCGGTTGCCGTAGGCCACCGCCCATTCCCGAGCCGGGTCCAGAGTCGTTGGCGCCGCAGGTACCTCCTCGTTGCGGGCCGAAGTGAACATCCAGCGCTTGGCGTCACGGTTGGAATACTGAGGCTGGCAGAACAGTCTGTACACGACCGAGGTCGCAGTCCGGCCGGCGGGCGGGAAGTAGCGCAAGGTCAACCCGAAGCGGTCCGGCGCGTCGCGCCAGGCGATGTACCGTGCCCGCATAAATCCCCCGGCCGTGTCCTGCCAATCGACCTCGGTGACCATGCGTGCATTGGTGACCTCCCGCAATCCGCAAAACATGAGCGATCCCTCGTAGAGAGGGTCCGGCAGATCCTTGTCCATGTCATCCAGACGTATGGCCGCGGAGATGCTCTTCGGGCACTCCCAACTATGGCTCAGGCCCATGATGCTCACGCTGTCCTCACGATGGCAGCCTTGAAGATCCAGATAGCGGGAGATCGACAGGGTGTATCGGCCAAAACGGACTTTGTCCACATGCTGGGACCAGCCCTGACGGCGGCTGTTATCCGTGACCGGCGTGACCTCATGTTCCTCTTGCGGCAAGAATCCCGAATCGCTGCGATCGAAAACCGCCAAGGGTTCCGTCTGTGGTGTCTGCGCCGATGCCGGCGCGAGTGAGGTCAGGAGTCCGGCCACCAGGACGAGGACCACACGTGTTGGTTGAGGGTTCATCATTGGGCGTCTCCCTTGACCTGCACGCTGACCGTGCCGCTTGCGCCGGAAGCGATATCGGTGACGACAAACTTCCAGGTTCCTGGCGGATCGTTGTAGGCCGTCGTCAACGGCACGGTGAGCGCCCCGCGGGCGGGGACCGGTAGCAGACGCCGCAAGGCTTCCGACGACTGCCCCTTTGGATCGAACGCCTCGACACGGCAGAAGTGCAGGTCGCGCCGGCCCGCCGGGGAGATCGCCAGATCTGCCTGGAGCGTGAGGTTCTCGCCCGCCTGCACCACCGGCTTGTCCGTCGTCACCGCGAGCGACTTGACTTTGTAAGGCAGCACCGCATAGACCCGCTGGCCGTTACGCGGCAGGTCCGCCTCGATACGGGTCACTTCGCCCAGCGTCTTTCCGGCGCGGACATCGTAGACGAAGCGCGGCCCCGGCAAGGCGATCTCGATCGGACGCTGCTCCCCGGTGAAGTCCGCGCAACTCTTTTCCACGACGCCGATCAAGAAGCTATTTCCGTTGCTGAAGGCGGTGACCCCGAAGCCCGACGTGGCCTTGCCCCGGCTGGTGAAGGGGAACGGCACGGTGACGCCGGCCGTCGCCACCACCTTCTTCATGACTTCATTCCACGGTGTCCAAACGTCGCCGCCCTCCACCCGGTTGGCCTCGTAGTTGTTGAATGAAGCATTCAACAGGAACACCCGGCCATTTTCCTTCATCAACCCGCTCACCTGAACCTTATCGTCCGTGCCCTGGGGGGCAGTGCTGACGCCGAAAATATCCGCCAGAGGCCACTGTGTTCGCAGGATTCCGTTGGGATAGCGCCGCCCGGGCAGTACATCGGCCACCACCACGCCCCCGGCGTTGACGAATCTTTTCACCGCCTCGATCTCCCGGTCGCTCATGCTGTTGGCGCCCGGCAGGACCAGCAGTTTTGCGCCGCGTGTTTTCAACCAGCCGCTTGCCAACTGCTCCGACGTGATCAGCCACGGGTTGAGTCCCATGTCCTCGAACGCGGACTGGAAGGCCTTGAAGCTCGCCGCGTGACTGGTCACCGGCTCCTTCTTCGCCTCCAACGGGTCGCAGAGTCCCGAGGTCTGGCTGCTGAGGATTGCGATCGGCTGGAACACCGGCGTGTAGCCAGACAGCATTTCGCCCAGGCCCCGGTTCAATTCCTCGGCGACCTCGCTCTGGTAGCGCGCATGGATATCCGAGAAGGTGAAGTCCGGGCGAAGACCGCCGTTGCCGAGTCCCCAGTAGTAGAAACCGGTTCCGCCCGAGAGCGCCACGTCCCAGATCTGGCCGCGCTGGCCGGACATGTTCACCTTCTTTTCGCCATAGGCGCCAAGGCACACCCCGTAAAGGCCGGGGTGCTCCATCCGCCCGCAGGCAACTGCCAGTTTCAACTGGCTATGGTCATAGTAAGGCGCCACATACGGAAGTTGCGCGTAACAACTGGCCAGTCCGGGGCCATAGAAGGCGGCGTCCGTTCCCACCCAGCAGTCGGATTGCACCTCCTGGGCGGCGTTCTTGATCGCCACCATGACGCCGATCCATTCCTCCTCCATGTATCGCAGCGCGTCGATCGACGCCGCGGTAAACCCGGCCTCCTGCGCCGCCTTGATGGAACCGCCTGTGATCCGCCCGAAGGGATCGGCTTTCGTCTCAGCCCCGGCGTAGGCCTTCTTGAATTCCGCAACATCCGAGGCGGGCGCCGTGTTGCCATCCTCCCGCTGCAACTGGATCATCCTCTGGTGGATGCCGCCGTACTGCCGTATGTATTTCCTCGATTCCGGCTTGCCCAACTTCCACGCCGCGTTCAACGCCTCGAATCCGCCATACTTCTTTTGGAGCCACTGATGGAACGCCACCTGGACATAGGGGTCGAGCGGCAGGTCGTTCTCCGCCACGGTCTCCTCGGGCGGCGTCCAGCCCCAGGCCTTGCACACGCCGTCGAAGTTCCCGTACTGCGCCTTGAGCCAGTCGTGGAACTGGATCACGGTGTAGGCGCCCAGCGCCAGTCCTTGGGCGGGGCCGGAGTCGTCCGTCAGGTTCATCCCGAACAACCCGTAGGGCTTGAGCACGGTGGCGAGCGTACGGATGCTGTCCAACAGATCCTTCCGGGCCGCGGGCTCCTCGTAATCGGTGACATTGCCGGTGAAGAAGTCACGGTACGGCCCGCTGATCCGGTAGGCAAAAGGCATGGCCTGAATGTCGTCCCAGATCAGCCCCGCCGCTTCGATGGCATCCCAGCCGCCATAGCCGCGGTGGGCCTTGAAGCCAATGGATCGCAGCAGACGGCGCCCCGCGCTCTGATCCAGCGAACCGTAGGGCACGAGGGTCGCCACCGGGTTCCAGTTGCCGATGGTCGCCTTGGTATGCGGACTGTGGATCTCCGTCCAGGCGCGCGAGAGGATATGCCCCGCCGGGTCGAGCGCGTCGGCCTGTGCGATCCACACCTGCCCCTCCAGTCCCTCAACCGGGAAATTGAATGGCAGCCGGGCGTTGGCTGGCCCAGTGACGCGCCCCACGTCGCGCCAATGCCGGTCCACCAGCGTAAGACGCAAGGTCGCGCCGTCCGGGGCTCCGCTCACAGTCACCGCGCCGGCCAGTGGTTGGCCGCGTGGCGTGCTCTCCGGGTACTTGAGCGCAATCGCCGGGGCGGTCACGTGGCGGTCCACATCCACAAAGGTGCTGCCCCAGTCCACGGTTTCGCCGTTGGCATTGTCGATCCACGCATCCAGGTATTGCGGCCCGGCATTCTCGAAGCGCGCCTCAGCGAGCAGCAGTACGCATCCTTCGGCCGGGATTTGGCACGACTGTTTGCCCTGCGCGTTGACCAGGCCCCAGGTGTCGCGGATCTGCCAGCGCAAGGTGCCCTGAAAAGCACCGCCCGTGGCGGCCATGGTGACCTCTGGGATCTGCGTCCCGTCGCTGGCGCCGCGGGGTTTCAGGCCGGCGATCCGCGCCGCCTGCGTCCGGCCCGAGGTCATCAGCAGCGCCTTGGCCGTGTGGCTGTACAGGTAGTCCGTTTCCACCCACATGTTTCGAGCCAGGGGAATGCCGCTCACCAGGGCCGAGGTTCCCCAGTAAATGTCGCCGAACTTGGACGCCGAGGAGATGGCAATGATACGCCCCTTGCCGAACGGGAAGGTCGCCACACCACCGAACGAAAACGGCTTCGGCTGCGGGTCGTAGTTCACGCGGCCGCTGTGCTTCTGGTTCTCCAGCATCTGCAACCCCTCGTAGGGAATCCCCGAAATCAGTTGCTTGTCATTGCCCGACGCCTTGAGCCCCAGAGCATTCTCGGGGCTGAACACATCCCGGATATCCTGCAATACCAATCCACTCTCGCCATTCTTCACGCGCTTCAGGATGGCATACACAATGTCACCCGGAATCGTGTTGGCTGCGACACGGGCGATGAAGAACACATCGATCTTCTCTCCCGATGCCAGGGCCTTCCGCACCGCGTCAAAATCCTCGGGCTGGTACTCGTGGCAGCGTGACCCCGGCCCGTGGTACGTGGTGCTGGAGGGCACTGCGATCGCCACGTAGTCCACCGGCAGGTAACGGGTCAGTTCCGCCACGTTAGCCATGCTGGCCCGGTTGGGAAACAACACCACGCGCAGCGGTCCGCCCGGCAGTTTCGCGGCCAACACCATGCGCCGGTTCCAGACCTTGTCCAGCCACACCGCGCCCTGGGGCTGGAAAGGGCCGCCCTGGTCGGACTCGGGGTGGTCATAGCCCATTGGCAAGGCGGCTTCAGGCCGTGGCGTCGTTTCGGCCGCCTGTGAGGACTCGACTGCGGTGACCGCGCAGGTGACGGCTAGTACGCCCAGCACTACCCGGAATCCATCCATCAACGAAACGCGAGTGAAGGGGACTGCTGTCATGGTTGGATCCTCGATGTTCTCAAGCGCTGAAGGTCGTACGTACAGGGCCCATCGCAGGTCACCTTGAACTCGTCCTTGTCCAGGTCGTAGTCCACGACCGCGGTCTTGTCGATCGAATCCAGAACCACGGAGAAAGCCTTGGTAAACAGATAGCCGCCCACGATCAGCCGCCCCTTGCGTGGCAGGACCACAGGCCGGGCGTGCTTCGTGCGGTTCTCCTCGCTCTCGCGGGCAATGGCCGCCAGTTGTTCCGGGGTCGCCCGGCCCCAGTGGTCGCTCGTGCCGACGTTGGGCAGTTCACGGTAGGTCACCAGGTCGCGCTTGCCGAGTTCGCCGGCCCTGGCCACGTATGCGCGGGCCTGCGCGACAGGAACACGGAGATCGGTGTCGCCGTGGGCGATGTAGACCGGCGTCAGCAGATTCTCCAGCAGGTTCAATCCGCTGCGCGCACGGTAGGCCATGGGATCCTTGTCCGGGGAACGCCCGATCCAGACATCCATCTCGTCGCGGAACTCGCCGACCTTGTCGTTGCGATACCAGGCGGCGTAGTCGGAAATCCCGCACAACGCCGTGCAGGCGGAAAAGAAATCCGGGAACTTTCCGATGATGGCTAACGCATTGCCCCCGCCGCCGCTGCCCGACTCGAAATAGACCACATCGGGGTCGGAAATCCGTTCGCGGTAGAAGACCTTGGCGTAGTTCACCGCGTCGATGACATCGAAAAGTTCCCAGCCGTTGCAATCCGGATGGCCCTCCGAGTATTTCCGGCCGCGCATGTCCACGGCGATGGACAGATACTCGCCCGCGGGCTTGTCCATGTATGCGAACCCGTCAATGCTCATGTGCCAGCCGTGCGTCCCAGCCAGGATATGGCCGGGTTTGGCAGGTTTGTGCACCAGCATGGCCAGTGTCAACCCGGGCGTGCGGGTCGATTCGTAGTAGACCAGGTCGCAACCGGGCGAATACTGGTTCTTCTCACTGACCTTGATATTCTTGCCGGTCAGGTCCGGCATGAAACGCCGATCCCCGCTCTTGCCCGGGGTGGCGGCGGCCTGCGTCTGAACCTTGTAGTTGTTGTCGTTCATCGGACTTACGCCATTGTTCGTCTCGTTCGCAGGAACTGCCGCAGCAGAAAGGACGCCCATTCCAACGAGAATGAACGCCAACCTTCTGCCTGCTGATGGTTGCCTGATGGTCATTCTTCGTTGAGAAGACGACTTCCCAATCAGTTTGCGTTTCTTATCCAGATTCTGCCGGTAGTTTCGGAAGGAGATGGCATGTGTCTATCGCCAGACGCGCTCGGTGATCTTGCGCACCAGCTTCACCCAGCGGGTGAGACGCGTCACATCGCCTTCGACCGTCTCGAGGTCCTTGAGGTGGATGTGCGGGTAGCCGCCCCGGCACGCCGCAAGCCCATTTACGATAATACGCTCGATCAGGGATTCATTGTAGCCGTAACACACCATGTCGGTGGGATTGGGCCGCCAGGATATGACGTAGTCCGTCCCGATCTGCTCCGCGCACAGGTGGACGTTGGCCGACGGCGTCACGGCAATGCTGCGCAGGTTCTTAAGCCGGCGGAGCATGCCGATCTTGCGGCCGAGATCCTCGCAACACCCGTAGTGGACCAGCCCGAAGGCCTCGTAGATCGGCACCTGGTAGCGGAACAGGAACTCATCGTGGAAGTCCGGCGAAACCAGCGTGTATTCCTGGGCGGCGCAGAATCCCCAGATGTCCTTGCGCAGGCGCGGTCCGCTGTTCGGCCTCGGCGCCTCCAGCGTATCGGCATAGGTCATCGCCTGGTTGCGCCCCGTGGTCAGGGTGAAGTGGCCGGCCGCCTCGGCCTCGCGGTTGTTCTGCAGAATGCCGTCGCGCATGAAGGCCAGCAGGCGGTGGAGTTCCTCGGGCGCCTCGTACATGTCGAGCATCAACTGCTCCATGCCGCGCAGTTTGGTGATGCTGGTGGAGATGTCGGCCATGAAAGCCGCATAGGCCGCCATGCGCTGGACATCGATGGGCAGGATATCGCCGATGGCCTTTGTCAGTTTCTCCAGGTTGCGGGCGGTTTCCTCTTCATCCACCTCGTGATGGGTCATGCGCAGTTTGGACATGTCGGCCCAGTCCTTCAGCGGAGGGTCGAAGGCCGCGGCCCCGCCCTCCACGCCGGCGCCGTGCATGCTTTCCTCCACGCCCCAGAGTCGCCCCCATGAGCCCTTGACCGAGGCCCACAGGTTGATCCACGGCTCCTGGATCGTGTCGTCGCCAACGACCTCGTGCTGGAAGATGCCCATGCGCAGGGTGCGCTCCTGTTCCCGGAAGAAGGGATCCTGGCATTGCATCTGCGCGTCACCGAAGACCTCCCGACACCACACATTCCACATGCCGTAGCTCGCCAGAATGGGCACGCGGGTGGGCTTCAGGCTGAAGTGTTCCGTCCATAACTTCCGTCGCTCGGCTTGGACCGGCAGGGCGGCGATCGCGGCATAGCGTTCCGTCAAGCCTCGCAGGATATCGACATCTCGTTGGCGTGTCATGGGAGGTCACTCCACGAAGCGGGTTTCCACGAAGTCGCCGAGGTTGGCGCTGCTGGTCGAGCCCAGCGTATTCATGCGCTATTCCCCTGTGTTGATGATTGCAGTACTTTACTCGACAAGTCGGAACTGGCGCCAGAGGCTCGGATCGGCTCGGACGTTGGTGTTGAAGCCTCCCATCGTGAGCCAGGTGAACTTGCCCCAGTCGTCCTCGCCCTTTTTGTCGGGCTTCGTCTGGTCAAACACGCTCATCGCTAGGCGGAAGCCGCCACCCTTCTCCAGCGCCAGCGGATGGAGGCAGGCCTTCGGATAGGACCATTCATAAACCCAGCCGGTGGCGGTGCGCTTGACGGCGACCTCCGCGCCCACCGCCTTGCCGGGTCCGCCGGCGACGCAGCCTTGGCGCAGGATGCCGGCCTTGCCGCCCTGGAGCGGACCGATGTGCTCGCGGTAATACCCCGAGTTCAGCGGTTCGCCCATGTGCCAGGTCCACGGATAGAGTGTGAACATGATGTTGTCGTCGGTCCAAAGCACCTGATCCTTGCCAGTGGCCACCGGCGTGCTGTCGGTGAACACGGCGGCGAAGTAGAGTTTCTGGTCGTCCCAACGCGTATAGAAGCGGCCGCTGAACTCCGCAGGATCGCGCTCGCCGGGCGGATAGCACTTCTCGTAGGGGATCGGCAGCAACTCGTCCAGGTTCCAGTCCGAGAGGTCGCCGTCCACGGTGATCGGCGTCTTCGTCTTCACGCACGCCTGGAAACTCACATCGTCCTCGCAGGAGATCGTGAATCCGCTCTTGTCCGTGACCGTCGCGCGCATCTCGTAACTGGTTGAAAGGTTGGCCTGTCCGCGCGGCACAGGGAAGCGGATTTCAGTCGTTCCGCGAGGCGCTACTGTGTAGGTCTGTTCCATGGCCGCCGGTCCGAACTCCGCACCGAAGAAGCGGTTTTCGACCTTGACGGTGCCGGTCATCGACTTGTCCCCGAGACTGCGGACCGTCACCACGAGAGCCGGATCCTGGGTTTTCGTCATCGGGACGCCGGCAAGTTGGGCGGTCAGGATCTCGCCGACCAGCAACGGTTGTTTCAGGACCGAAACGAGGTTGTGGCCGTCATAAAGCCGCGTGGTGAACGTGAAGGCGCCCGCCGCCTGCTCCGCGGCAACGACGATCGGCAGATCGACTGTGCCGGGCTTGCCCGGCGCAAGTTCGATCGTCTTCGCCGGCACTTTCGGCCACGTGCCGTCGACCGTGGCCACTACCCTGGCCGTGAAAGCCTTGCTGAACACCGGCGGCACCGTGAGTGTCGCCTTGGCCGACGCGCCGCGGGCAATGCCCGGGAGGGCGAGTCCGCCCTCGACGACTTTGATGACGGAGCCGGCGGTCTTCGCGTCATGGAGCGCCGGCACTTCGCCTTCGAAACTCAGTAGGAGCGGGTCCAGCGTGGCGCAGACCAGCGACGCGCCTTGCGGCGTCACCCGGTCGGTGCGTCCATAGAGGTCCTGCATGGCGTAGGCCACGTCGGTGTTGAGCGCCAGCGTCACCGCCGGGTTGGGCTGGCTCAGGTACAGGTAGCAGAGCGTCTTCCCGTCACGGGCATAGACATAGGCGACGGTCCGCTCCGTGGGCCTGAAGACCAGTTTGAAGTCGGCGCATTCGACAGCCTGCACGAGGTTGTAGAAGGCGGTCGTTTTCAGCAGCGGCATGAGCGAGGCGCCGCGGTGGTCATCGCCGCTGTTGCCGCCCCACCAGGTGTCGTCCCGAACGTCATCCGACACCCGTGGCCGGTCCGCATACTGCATCCACGCGAACCCCTCGCCGGGAAACTCGCCGCGCAAGACCGGATGTTTCACGCTCGTGTACATCAGGTAGTCGGTGATGCGCCACATGCCGTGGGAGTGTGCGTCGAGCGTCGTCTTGACCAAATCCCGGCTGCCCTGGAGCTGGTCGCTGCCGCCCACGTAGGCCAACTCGGTCGAGATGACCGGGCGCTCGAGGCCGAGTTTCCGCATTTCTCTCTTCAGGTGATCCAATTCCGGGGAGTTGAGACCGGCGCCATAGACATGCGTATCGAAGAAGTCGGCGATCTCGTAGAGCTTATCCTTCAGGATCTGATTCACCACCTCCGGGTTCTCCTGCACGCCCATGGTGGACATGCCCACGGGCAGGTCGGGGAACTCTTTCTTCAGGGCGGCGTAGGCCTTGCGCTGCAACTCCATGGTGCGCGCATCGATCGACCGCTCCAGGCCGGAGGGCACCACCATCACGACATTGTTGCGGTTGGCCCGCACGTAAGCCATGATGTAACCGACCAAGCCATCAATGTCGAAGGTCTTGCAGCCCGGATAGAACGGATCGTCGAGAACGGCCCAGTCGGGCGCCATCGTGGCCACGGTGCCCCATGGATGGCCCGGTTTGCGGCCACGCACCTGTTCGAGGTTCGGGCAATAGACCATCTTCGGGAAGTCCGGGCCCGGTTTGATGGTGAACGGTCCGCCTTTCTCGGGCTGGGCACTGCGCCAGCCCGAGTAGTCCCAGGTCTGAATCAGCGACGGTCCGATCTTGTCGATCAGCCCCTGGCGTTCGTGCTTCGACCCGGCATCGCGCAGACCACCGCCGGTGTAAAAGGCGATGAAGCGGCATTTGGCGTAATCCTTGGGATCGGTCTGGCGCGGGTTCACCACGGCGTAGGTGACGGTGTCCTCGCCCAGCACGGTGTCACCGTCGAGCAGGACGGCATGGATGAAGAACTCCCGGCCGATCTCCCTGGCGGCGGCATCGGTCAGCATGGCCGAGAGGCGCAGGTTCTGCGAGCGGTCGCCGCTGCGCAGGGTCTTCAGCGCCTTCTCTGTCGCCGGTTTCGCCTCTGCGAATGGCAGAGTCCCACTGGTCACCTGGAAATGCTCGTAGTCGGTGATGTCGTAATGGAGCACGGGGTTCTTGAGTTCGCCAACCGGTTTGCCGTCCTTCGCATATAGGAGAAACTCGAAGCGCAGCGGATCGTCGGCGAAGAAAAGGTTGGCATTGGCCGGCGTGCTGATTTCGAGCGTGTAGTGGCTGGCGGCAATAGTCGGCGTTGCCGTTGCGGCCGGGGTCGTGGCCGTCGCGGCCGGTGTCGCGGCGGCGGTCACCTGGAGGTCCGTGAAATAGCATTCACCGCGCGCCATGGCCTTGGGCCAGAAGAAGCGGACGCGGAAATAGTCGCTGCCGACCGGCTTGACCGCCTCGTAGTGCTTCCAGCGCAATCCGGCGCGCGTCAACGTGTGCTTGTATGATGGGATCTGGCGCTTGTCCTCCCAAGGCAGGTTGACCCAGTCGCCGCCCGCCGAGGTCAGTTTGCCATCCTTGTCGCAGGGAACGACCTCGAACGCCGCCGAATAGGACAAGTCCTGCTGGGCGCTGTAGTTGTCCACCGCCCACAGGCTCACGTGCACCGGCGTGCCGGGACTCTTGATGACCGGACTGAGCCAGGCGCTGTCCGCCTCCTCGTCCTTGGTCTGCGTGATCAGCAGGCTCTTGCCGCTCGGTCGCCGGGCAACGTCGGACACCGTGGCGTGGTGGACCGCCGTCCAGTCCTTGCCGTCATTGGCGAAGTTGCTTTCATAAAGCGCCTCCGCCGCGCCGGCCGATGCGGCCGCCAGCAGCCACGCCACCGCTACACAGCCCAGCCACCTGATCCCGATTCCGTGTACCCTGTTCATGTGTGGTCCTTTTCCGACATCAATGGATTACCCAAATCGTTCCGCCCGAAAGTGTCGTCATGCGCTTCAGTGCCTGGAGCGGGCCAGACACCCCCGACGCCTACCGTACCGCCACCCGCCGCCCCTGTTCCGCTCGCGACTGCTCGATGGCGAGGCAGACGCTGAACGATTCGTAGGCGTCTTCCGGCGTCTGGGGCAGCGGAGTCCCCTCGGCAAATGCCTGCAGGAAGCGACGCCGGTTGTTGACAATGTCGTGGAAGGGGTTTGCGCCATCCAGATACTCGACGCGTTTGAGCGCCACGACCCGGTCCTGGGGTGCATTGGGCGCCGGTTCGTAGGCCATGACCAGCAGGCGGTGGTTGATGATGTCCAGCCGCAGGCAACCTTCCGTGCCGGACACATAGATGTTCAGCGAGTGGTTCAAGTCGTTGTACTGCGGGTGTTTCGCTGTTTCCACGCTCATGCTGTGGACGGTATTGATCATGCCCACCGCCCCGCCACGGAAGAACAGGTGGCAGGTGGCATTGTCCGGCATCCGCTCAGAGTACTGCGGCAGCACCACGGGCATATTGACGCACTGCACGGCCTCGACCTCGCCCAGCCAGTAGCGCAGGAGATCCACGAAGTGGCAGATGCACTCGAAAAAGACGCCGCCGCTGCGGTCCGGGTCGAGCCGCCACTCCGCGCCGGGCAAGCGCTGCCATTGGCCCTGGTAGTGGTTGACCTGCGCGCCGCGCGGTTGGCCGAGTTCCCCGGATTCGAGGATGTTCTGGACCCGCCGCAGGCCCGAGGAGAAGCGGTACTCGAAATCGATGCCGAGTCGCGCGTCGGTGACGCGGGATGCCGCCAGCAGGCGGTCCATTTCCGCCCGGTTGACGCCCATCGGTTTCTCGAGAAAAACATGCTTGCCGGCTTCCAGGAAGGCAACGCCCATCTCACAGTGCAGATGGTTGGGCACGGCGATGACCACGGCGTCGATGCCATCGTCGTTGAGCAGCGACCGCCAGTCCGTCACGCCGCGCATGTCCGGATGGGAGACGCACCAGGCATCCACCCGTTCCTGCCGCACATCGCAGTAGGCGACCGAGCGGCTGAAGGGCGTCTCATCATCATAGGGCCAGCCGATGGCGGCGACCCGGAGACATTTCTTGTTCATTCGGATTTCCTTGATCTGGGATGCGACACGTTCGTTAGCCATTGTTTCGTTGCTCCAATCAGTTTCTCCGCGGTTACGCCCGTTCCATGAACTTCAGGAACCGTACAAACGCGAGGAATAGCGCCACGTTCACTCCCGTTGCCGTCAGCATGACCATGGTGCCGTGCGTTTCGTGCGCCCAGAACACG
>SESD01000658.1_pt1 | contig 20968 bp, 14 predicted proteins | sample 3171411 | NCBI WGS metagenome assembly SESD01 (sample SAMN06051880, study PRJNA518727) | freshwater metagenome | biome: subpolar coniferous forest; feature: holomictic lake; material: water; isolation source: holomictic Lake 442, 16.5 m depth | place: Canada: near Kenora, Ontario | collected...
CGGTTTCGATCCGCTAGTTACTCAACTCGGTGTGCCCGAGACTGACAGTGATGGCGATCTGGTGCCGGATCGGTGGGAAAACTGGTTGGGAACTTCCATGTACGATCCCTACGATGGTCCATTCTGGTGCCTTGATTACGACCGGTTCTTTGCCACTTTGCCGGGACCTCCGGGCGCGGATGAAACAGATGTTCTTGCTGATGTCGTCTCCAGTCGGCCGTGCGTCCTGCGTTTATCCGGCGGCGGGCAGGACATCGAGTTGCCGTGGATGCCCGGCCTGTCTCCCGAGCAGGTTCGGTTGCGTCTCGCGCGGGGTCAGCAGTATCAGGCGACCCTATCGCGGTTGCCCACGGGGACGGCCTTCCCGACCGACGGGTTCTGGTTGGTGAATCTGAGTTTCGAGGCGGCGCCAGACAGTAATGACCCGGTGACAACGCCGACGACCGAAGGTGGGCTCGCCACGTACTATGTGGGTACGGTGTGCGTTCAGGCACAAGTCACGGGTGGGGATAGCTGGGCCGTGCCGGGACAAGCCACGGGGGTTACGAACAATCTGGCGACCTGGCGGATCGCAATTGAGCAACCGGATTACGTGTTCTGTTATTGCTCCACGAGCAATGAGATTCACCTTGCGGCCGGTTCGCTGGTGGACGGGCCAATCGAGTGGTTAGGGTTGCCGCCGGTCGAGGTGCGCACGGGCAACCCGCTTGTTTTCAACCCCAGTACAGTGGCGCCCGGGCACTACACAGTGACCGCCCGTGCTGCCCGGAACCACCTTGTCATGGCGCAGACGGAGGTGGACATCTACCACGTTGGGTTGATGCAATCCTCGGTCTGGCTCTCTGCAGATGACTCCACGTGGTACGACCTTCCCCTTTCCGAAGACACCTATCCCATTGACGGTCTCTATGTCTGGAGTGAGCCGGAGGGGATCTACTCCCTCTCCTTCCCTCCGAATTGGCTCGATCCGGGCACCTACACGGTCTACATCTCTGACGGCGCATGCGGGCAGTGTCAGATCACGGTGAACATCATCCGCGTTGACCTCGATATCGACTCCCGCAACGTTGCGGGCACGGACTACCCGCCACGCACACCGGAGGTTGATGCCATCGAGGATCAGGGCGGTTCCACCAACTTCCCCGGCAAGATCATCTACATGAATGACATGGATGTGGACGGGGATAGGATACCGGACTTTCTGGATGGGTTTGGCAGGATCAACAATGCCTCTCCGGGTTATGACGACAACATTGCTGGTGGCGCCTTCGTCCCCATCGTTCTCGAATGTGTTCTGCCGCCGGGGATAGATCCCGCCAACGCTCGGATCAGATTCGAGTATGACGTCAACGATCCAGGAGCGATAGGCCAGATGACGCTGGCGGCGGCGAGTTCGTACGCAACGAATGCCTGGCAGCAGAACACCTTAAGCGGTCGGATTCGGGTGTGGACGAAAGACGCCAGTGTGCAACGTGACCCAGGTTCTGTTGTGTCCGGTGGCGACTTTGTCCCGGCCAACACGGTCATTCCCTTCCAGACTGTGTTCCCTGACGAAGCGACGGAAGTAGTCCTCTACGTGGAAGGCATCGGAACGTCGCCCACTTGGGGCGGTGACAAGATCAAGGTCAAGGTTTACCCTACCGGTACGGGCGGCGAAGTGTTTGAGGATCGCGTGGCATACACCGTGGTGCGGTGCGTGTACAAGGTCTGCGTCACAAGGCCTTACGTCTGCCAAAGCACGTGGGAGTGGAACTGGAATACGAACTACTGGATTTCCTTCCCCGAGTACGTACACACCGTCACCAACCGGACCGTCTTCCTGACCGATTACACTACGCCCAGTTCGATGTTCAGCGACTGGTGCGAGGGCATGCAATCAACGAACCTGGACAACGTCTACCACGAGAAGGCGTGCGCCATGGGTCATGCCTTCGCGCGACTGGAAATTCGCACGCCAGACTATTCCACCGGCCAGAACCTTTGGACGGGACAGACGGGCATGAACAACTGGATCGACTGGTTGGCCAACGATGTCTATTCCCATCTGCGCGACGGCACGTTGAGTTGGGTGACCTACAGCGGCCGGGAGAACACCGGCGCAGAACTCACTCTCTGGCACGGGCGTTACACTGACGCGCCAACCGATTCCCTCCTCAACTATGGCGGTGTGGGCAAGGTGAAGATGATCGCCGAACGCGAGATGCGTGTGCGGCCCGAGACGGCCGGATATTTGCTGGCTTTTCGGAATGCGCAGAGCGACCTGGGGCTCTTTCAGGGTTATGGACTGGACGCCACATTGGGAACGAATACTCCGAGTTGGTTCCAGCGAAACAGTCCCGAGTGGCTCAGTTGGGCTTGGCAGTCATCCAGTCGGATCGGTTGCGGTTCGTATGTGGGTATGTTGACGGAAGCGTCCGGACTCTTGACAGCGGAAGACATCGCGGACGACTGGAGTGTGAGTCGCGGCATGCCGATCGTGGTGCTCACGAACCTTCCTACGTATCTTGTGTCGGAGGAGTTGATCACTCTGTTTACCGGAAACAACCTGATTCAGGACGCGCGGGATGGTTTTGTCGCGCAGGATCCACAATGGGATGCATCAGGCGCGCGGGCCTTGATGTTCTGCGATCCCGGAATGATGATGGAATGGATTGACAGTGCCAACGACGCAACCACCACTTGGAGTTGGCAAGGTGATGGGTGCGATTACAAGGATCGAGGAGTGTCGGTTAGGTACGACGTTCCGGAGGAGTCCAGTGACGACGACTGGAGACGACCGTTATGAGAACGCAGATGCTGACATTTGCAGTTTGGCTTACTTCGGGTGCCCTGGCGTTCGCCGGTAGCATCGTGTCCAGCGGGCCAAATGGTGAAGAGGCCGTCAAACTGCGAGGGGAGTTTCTGGCGCAAGCCCTGCCGATTAGTTACGAGCCGCATGTGAAGCAGGCCGACCAGTTTCACATTAGTTGGATCGAGTTGACCGGTAGGACGCAGGCGTTTGCTGAGCGTCATTCAGCGACCGACTTGATCTACGCGTTCTGGCCTTGGTTTAACGATCCCCAGCATGCGCCAGAGGCGACCGTCCTTCTTCTCGGCGTCACCCACCGGGAGATGATGAGGCCGCAGCGTTTGTCTTATGTTGACCGAGCCAATCCGGGGAACTGGGCTAGGTTGGCCTCCGGGTACATGGATGAATGCAAGATTGCCTGCCGCGGTGCGCTCAACCAACCGGAGTGGTGGTACCCGCACAGGGTCTTGTTCGACCGAGACACCGTACTGACGGAGAGCAAGACGAGTGGCGTTGTGCGGGCCGCGTATGTGGCCGCGATGCAGAAGGCCTTGAGCGATCCCCAGATCAGGTTGGAGAACCCTTTGGAGGTCGACAGTATTCTGAACATCCTGTGCACTCTTGACGCAAAGGAGGTCGGAGAGACGTTTGTGGACTATGCGTTCTACGACTGGCATACCGGGCAGGATTTCCGTCGTTCGCACGGGGACACGAACGACTTCCGAGACGTGTATCGGGTGACGCTTCCACTCGTGACTTATATACCTCGACTTGGCCGGGGGGGGCTTCCACTTGTTCTGACTCGCTTGGCGCGAGCATCGGAGGAGGAGCGTTTGATCGGCGTCGGGGGTGGCGCGGCACCTGTTCTGGCCGTCCTGTATTTCGTTCAGTTGGGATTCACAGAGGGTGAAGCGGTAGAAGCGATTGAAGGGTTCAAGATACAGCACCGTGAACTGACGCAGAGTCAGGCAAAGTCGTTAGACGAGGTAGTTGGCGCAATCGTTGAGCGAAAGTTCCGGCCTGACTGGCTTTCGCGTAGCGGGCGACTATCGGCCCGCACCTGGGCCGTTCCTCTGGCGACGAATGCGGTGCCGCTCAGACGGCGATGACACGTCGTCATGAAAGCCACTCTCAATGTTATGATGCTGCTCCTGGCGGTCGGTCTTGGAAACGCCGGTAGTATAGTGTCCAGCGGGCCAAATGGCGAGGAGGCCGTCAAACTGCGAGGGGAGTTTCTGGCGCAAGGCCTGCCGATCAGTTACGAGTTGTAGGTCGTCAGCCATGTCGCGATGAGCACGGCAGGCACGGCGGCGCAGACTAGCCAGGCGTGTTTGCCGGCCGGTTTGGGAGGGTCCGGCGGGGCGGCCGGCGCCGGCGGGCGGGTGGCGGCGCGCGTGGAGCCGAGGCGCTCGATCCAGACGCCGGCCTGCAGCATCAGCAGCACGGCGACGATGAAGAACACGTAGCCGGAATAGTCGTGATAAAAGCCGACGGCCTTCTCCTGCCCCAGCCAGTTGGCCACCAGCGCGATGGAGACGATCCTGGCGATGTTGCCGACGATCGCCAGCGGCACGGCGCAGGCGAACAGCAGCCAGCGGCGCCAGGCGGTTGTCTGTGTGAAGTAGGCGTAGGCGGCCGTCAGCGCGGCCAGGGCAAAGATCGAGCGTATCCCGCAGCAGGGATCGGCCACGTCCAGATGGAAGCCGGCGCCGCTGCCGGAAGCCATCGCAGTCCCTATGTTCTGCACGTCGACTCCCAAGCCGTTCAGCATGCCGGTAGCAAGGCCGGCGGCGAGTAGGCGCAGCCGGTGGGTGAATACGTCCAGAAAAGCCGTCGGAACGATGAACAGCAGGTAGACCGCGGGAAACCAGAGGTGCCGCAGGACGCCAGCGCCCCAGAACGCGAACGGCAGCGCCACCATGGCGCCGGCCATGGCGACCTGCAACAGGCGGGCCTGCGCGTGGCAGGTGCCCAGCCAGAAGAGTAGCAGGCAGCAGAGCACAGCAAGGAGTCCGAGGGCGTCCGGCGCACCGGCGGCGGTCCGCAGGTCTGCGCGGCGCTGCCAGATGGCGTAGGCACTGACCAGGGGAATCAGCCAGCCGTGGCTGAGGTCCTCGGCCGGGGCGCGGAACATGCTGATCGAATACCGCACGGCCGGCAGGAACATGACGACGGTGGCAGTCACGGCCAGGCCGAAGCAGAGCCAGCGGAAGCGGTTGGCGGACGGGGGCATGATTTGCGGCATGGGACGGTGGCCGTTAAGCGGTGATCGGTAATCGGTGGGTTGGCAGTTACGCTCGCGGCGCGGGGGCTGCCTTCTTCTCGATCAAGTCCCACTGCGGGCCGGGGGGCATGATGAAGAGGCATTGGCCTTTGCTGCGGCTTTCCCAGATGGCGCCGACCATGCGCTTTTCCTCGGAGTCGCGGGATGCGTACCAGGCGGTGTCTTCGTCGCCGCCTTTGAATTCGATCACGAGTATTCGGCCATCCTTCAGGCGGCAGACGAAATCAGGGTAGAAGTAGTCGGTGGAGGTCTGGAGGCGGAAGGAGGACGGTTTGCGGGAGAGATTGCGGACCCAGTATTCGACCTCGGGCATTGAGTCAATGAACTGGGCACACTGGAATTCTTCTCTAATTTTCCCGTTGGCCTTCCGATAGGGTAGTTCGCCGGGTTTCGGGCCGTAGTAGTGCTTCTTGAAGGCGAAGCCGCTGTCGTCCGTCCAACTGGGTTCGTATGGCAACTTGCTGAAGTCGAGTGCGCGGTCCGCGGAAACGGCGAGTGTGGATGCCGGGAGTAGCCACTGCTGAAACGCGGACCGCATTTCGGTGTGGCGGTGCGTCTGGATCGTGTTTTCGACCTGATCGCGCAAGCGGAAACGGTCCAACGCCAAGGCCGCGACATCCGTGAGCCCGTGCCTTGCCATGACGCCGCGAAGGCATTTGCGCAGGTATTCGGCCGAATCTCCGGGCGGGATGTCCCGATGCTCGATCTTGGTGTCGAGCCACTGTATCAGTTCCTCTGGAGTCCAGTCCTCGGGCCGGTCGAACCCCATGGTTTGCTGGCGCAGCCGGCCGATGAAGTCCTCGGGTTCGCCTTCCGCAACCACGGCCGTGCCGACCTTGCCGCCGGCAGCAACATCAACCGTGCCCGTGCGCAGGCCGGGGCGGGTCCGTGGATCGTAGATCGCGGGAAGATCGGCGTCCTTCTCGCTCAGGCGCCACTGGTGTTCGATGAGGTGCGTCTTCTCAAATTCAAAGAGGCCGCCTTGTTCGGTGACGCAGAGCAGTGGAACAAGGAACGTCAATTGCTGCTCGAAGGGGGTGGCGAGACGCGGTTCGCCGGTGCCGAAGGCGCGCTCCACAGCGCGGACATGTTCCGCGGCCTGGGCAAGTTGCGTCCGTCCCTGGTCAGTCGTGGCGCAGGATAGCAGGCGCTCCTCGTCTTGCTTGGAGAGCGGGACGAAGATCGTGACCTCCCCTTCCTGCTCGCGTACGCGCACCTTGCCGGCCAGATGCGGGGATTGTGCGCGGAACGCGGCGATGTCGAGTCCGCCTGCGCCGAGGGTCACGGTCTTGGGTTGCGAACCGAGGGGCATCAACGGTTGTGAGGCCGGGATGATGATCGACTGGGCTTCGGGTGGCGTGAAGCCATTGCTGATGAGCGCATCCTTGAGTTCGGCAGCAGAATGGAGTACACCCGGCCGGTGACGGCGCGGCTCGGCGGCGGTGGAAACGATCCCCCGGCGTGCCACATGGTCAGGGCGGCGCTGCGCGCACGGGAGTGTGCCGGCACCGCCGCGCCCTGCGGCACCGGGTTCGCCAGCATGGTCTTCACGCCGCTGACCGGCTCGAGCAGATAGGCGGCCACGCCGTCGGCGTCGATCGCGGCGGCGCGCTCCGCCGACACCAGCTTGTACTGCAGTTCCACCACCCCGTTGGACGACACCGTCACGTCCAGGAACTGCACGCCCCACTGCTGCTCCGTCGGCGTCGGCGGCGCGGGCGGAACTTCTGCCGGCGCCAACGCTCCCGGAATGCCGACGCCAACGGACGTGACGCGTCGCATCGTGTGCGCCGTGGCGGGTGCCGTGGCCGCACGAGCGCCGGCGGCCGGCTGCGGCGCGTCCGGCAGGGACGGGCCGCACAGCAGCATCCACAGCGGCATGAGAACCGCCGCGACCATTGCCGACAGCAGGATCACGAATCCAGGCCGTATGCGGTCATTGTCCGCCGGGTTGTTACCCAGTTTGTGCACGTGTTTGCTCTCGCTTGAAACGCATCCGGCAGGCGCTGGCCCAGGACGGACGACTCGGGTCAGTTGATCGTGATGGCGAGCGCCTGGCTGGCTACACCGCCCAGCGCATCCTGGACTTGAACCGTAAACGCGAAGGTTCCCTGGGTGGTCGGCGTGCCGCTGAGCTTGCCGGTGCTGCCGGTCAGGATTATGCCGGGCGGCAGCGCGCCGGACGCAAGCGACCAGGTATAAGGCTTCGTGCCAGCCGAGGCGCCCAATGTCTTGCTATAGGCCTTGGTGAGCTTGCCGGCCGACAGGCTCGTGGTCGAGACCGCCACAGGTGCCACCACGGTGATTTTCAGCGCACTCGTGGCAGTCTTACCAGCCGCGTCCGTGAGCATCACGGTGAATTTGAACGTGCCCTTGACCGTCGGCGTGCCTGCAATGACACCCGCGCTGCTGAGCGTCAGGCCGCCCGGCAACGCGCCAGCCGAGACAGACCACGTCAGCGGCAGAAGTCCGCCGGTGGCTGCCAGGGTCTGGTTAAAACCGGCGCCCACTTCGCCGTCCGGCAGTGTGACCGCCGGAATGGCCGGCACAACCACCACCACGATGGACAGCGCGCGCGTCGCTGTCACCAGCGCCGCATCCCGCACCTGCACGGTGAAGTTGAACGTGCCTGCGGCCGTCGGTGTGCCGCTGATGACGCCGGCAGCATTCATTGTCAGGCCGCCCGGCAACGCGCCGGCCGAGACAGACCACGTCAGCGGCAGCACGCCGCCCGAGGCCGCCAGCGCCAGGTTGTAGACCACGGTCTGCTCCCCGTTGGGCAGCGCAGGGGTTGAGACCTTCAGCAGCGATAAGACCGCGATGCTGAGATTGCGCGTCGCCACCACACCCAGTGCATCCACGGCCTGCGCCGTGAAGTTGAACGTCCCCATCGCCGTGGGCGTGCCGCCGATCACGCCCGTACCGGGATTGATCGACAGGCCGGGCGGCAGTGCGCCGGCCGGGATGGACCACGCCAGCGGCGCCATGCCGCCGGAGGTCGCCAGCGCCCGGTTGTACACGAACACCAGAGCGCCGCTGGGCAGCGAGGCGGTCGTGATGGCCAGGGCCGGCGCCACGGCCATGCTCAGTGCCCTGGTGCTGCTCACGAGATTCGCGTCTGTCAAACGCACTGTGAAGTTAAACGTGCCCGATGCCGTCGGCGTTCCGCTGATGACGCCCGTGACAGGGTTGATCGCCAGGCCGCCCGGCAGCGCTCCGGACACCAGCACGGTCCACGCATACGGGGCCAGTCCGCCCGTGAACGTCTGCGGCTGGCTGTAGGCCAGCGTGACTTCGCCGGGCGGCAGCGGGGCAGTGGTGATAACCGGCACAGCCAGCACCACGATTCGCAAGGCCCGCGTGGCAATCAACGAGTTCAGATCCGTGACTTGCACGGTGAAGTTATATGTCCCCGCAGCGTTCGGCTTGCCGCTGATGACACCTGCCACACTCATGCTCAGGCCCGGCGGCAGGGCTCCGGCTGCGATCGACCAGGTAAAGCTCCCGGTTCCGCCCGTGGCGGCCAGGGTCTGGTTGTAGGCGACCGCTACCTCGCCGGTGGGCAAGGCAATCAGCGTGATTACCGGCGGCGTGAGGGTCGTGACCAGCACGGGCGTGGACGTGACTGCCCCAGCTACATTGAAGGCTACGACGCGGTAGCGGATGAAATCCCCCGCGGCGGCTTCGTTGTAGTTGGTCTTGTTGGCCGGGATCGCAGCCACGGCAGCATACGGCCCCTGGACCCCTGCCTGCACAATGGCGCGCTCCACGCGGAACCCGATCTCGTTGGCCGGGTTGCCCATCGTGGCGGGGCTGTTGGCAGGCGTGCCTTCCGTCCACGCCAGGAACACCGCGCCCGTGACTATCGAGCCGCTCAGCACGGGTGCCGCGGGGCGCGCCGAGGTGTATCGCACCGACATGGGGCGCATCATGTCATTCTCCTCGTGCCCCAGGATGTGGCAGTGCCAGGTATACTCCCAGCCGAAGTTGCTGGTCACGTTGGAAACCGGCACCGCCGGCGCGTTGCCGGTGAGCGGGTCGATGTTCGCAAAGCCGAACGTCGACCCGGAAGGAAGCGCCGGATTCAGCGGACGCACGCTCTCCGGGCAGCCGAAGGGGACATCGGGAACCTTCGCGCGCATGGCGACGATGATATCCTCGAGCGGGTTCATGCGCACGGTGTCTTTCCAACCCAGTTCGTTCGGGTCGGCCGGCCGGATGGCGCCGTCCCACCCCACGCGGTTGATTACCTGCACGTTGAACAGGTGGAAGTGGATTCCGTGGCTGTCGACGCCATTGTGCGTGATCTTCCAGAGTTGCGTCTCGCCGTCGTTGAAGATCTCCGTGACCGGATCGGTGAAGCCCAGGGGAACGGTGGTCTGGAGCCGTCCGTTCGTGAAGGGCAGTTCGATTCCCAGCGTGGCGTTCATCCGCCCCAGCATGTCGAACAGTTCCTGGATAGCCTTCGACTGCATCGACTGCGTGGCCGGACTGGACGAACCATAGGGGGTGAATGTCAGGGACGTATCCTGGATGCGCGAGAAGTTGTCTCCCAGGAGGTTCGTGATCGCGCCGCCCGGATAGCTGATCGCATCATACGCATGCTGTGGCACAACCGGCATGTCCTGGGTGGCCTTGAAAATCGCAGGCAGTCCGCCGGCGGGGTTCTGCAGGGCTGACAGCATAACCGGATCGTAGTCGTCCGGCGGTGCGGAAGAATCGGGGCCGGCCGCGACGCGGAACTGCAGGATGGTGCGGGTGTTGGGGCCGTAGCCCGGCAGGGTCGAGGGCGAGCCGCCCTGGTATTCGCCGCCGCCCGTAATGGACAGATCCGGGGCTCCGGTGTACAAATCGTTGCGCGGATCGCTGGCAGGAACAGGCGCGGGCGCGTCATTGTAAAGGATCACGGTCTTGCCTGCGAACTTGCTGAAGTCGACGATCACATCCGCGCGTTCCGCCGGTGCGATAAAGAGTGTCTTGGTGCTGACGTTCAGGACCACGATATTGCGTTTGTTCTGTTCGTATCCCACGGGGGTGTTCCATTGAACCACCGGCCCGGGCAGCACGCCGCCCTCGGTGCCGATCTGGATCATGGCCGGCCCGCGCAGGGCGGGGTTGGGCACGCCGCCGGGGCGGGCATCCAGCACATCCGGAAGCATGCCGGCCGTGTGCGTGAGCCAGGCCGGCGGGAAGGCGATGGCCGGGTTTGTGACCGCGGGGATCATAGCGACTTCCGTGCCAAAACCGGTGCCCGGGGGCACAGAGCTGCCACTGATGTCGATGGCATGGCCGTTGGGGTCGGCCACGTAAAGCTGCAGGTTCAGCATGCGATCGTTGCAGGCGTTCAAGATCCGCAGGCGGTACTTGGCGGGCTGCACCTCCCAGTGCGGATAGGCTGTGCCATTGACCACGGGCGTGTCCATGAACGCCTCTGGCACGGCGGAGAGCTGCGGCGGCGTCGAACCGGCCGGCACCGGCCACGGCGGCCAGAACCAGGGGCCATAGTCCCAGCGCCCCAGGGCGTTGGCGCCGCTCAGCGACGTCGGGTCCTGGTTGGGCATGTAGACATGCGGGAACCAGAAGTTGCCGAATCCGGGAGGCGAGCGCCCCTGCCAGGTGTTCGCGGCGTCCAGCCAGAGCGGATCGACGGCGGCCAGGGTGACTGGGTCTGGCACGAAGGTCTTGTCCTGGATCACCAGCGGCATGATGTGGTGCGCCGGGTCCGGATGGGTTCCCATGGTGCCTGGCACGCCGGCGGCAGCCAGCGCGTCTTCCTGCGCCGGGTCAACCAGCAGGTAGGCCGCAGCCACGCCGGTCATCACAAACCGGGTGATCCCCACCGCATGGTCGTGGTAGAACATGAGCCGGCCGCTCTGCTGGTTGGACCAGTAGAAAGTGGCCGAGCCGTTGGGCGGCGCATCCATGTCCGGGACGTTCTGCTGGCTGGCGCCGTTCGTGTAGGAGGTCGTCTCGCCGGCTGGCGTAATCCACTGTAGCGCCGTGCCGTCGCTGACCCATGGCGTGTTGCCGCCGTGCAGGTGAATCGTGGCGCGGTTCTGTGTGTAGTTCTCATATACCGGCAGGCCCGTGATCAGGTTGGTGCCGGTCACCTTCGGGCCGGGGCCCGCGCCCATGAGGGTTGTGTCCACGGGCGCCGGCAGGTTGCCGGCGAGGCCGAGGGGGAGCAGGTTGTAAAACTTGAGGCGCGTCGGCACGTTGGTGGTGGACACGATCATAGGCCCGAGATAGTGCGGGTTGTCGTAGGCATAAACCTGGAAGCCTCCGAACAGGATCGGCGCACCCCCCGGGTAGGTCAGCGGAGTGTGCGCGCTCCCCGCAGGGATCGTCGCCGCACCTGGCGGCTCGATCTGCACATAGCCGCGAATACGCGTGCCGCCCACCCCGTCGGTCTTGTTCGTGCCCACCACGGGGGGCAGGTCCGAATGCAGCTGCTCGACGTACTCGATCTCCGCAATCTCGTAGTAATCCGAGCCGGGGTACGAAGACCGATCCGGCCAGGCTTCCGAGATGTACTGCCCCAGGTTGTTGACGCCTGCAGCCGAAAATCCAGGCAGCCCGTCCACGAACTTCCGCAGCGGCGGGCTATACGCGTAGTTGGGCTTCGTGTAGTCAACGCCGGGCGTGAGCGTGAGTTGCGCGCGACCGACCTCCACGCCCTGCAGCAGCGCGAATATGCCCGCTGCCGCAACCCATCCGAACCGCACTCGATTGACTGTCATGGATGACTCCTTTCCATTTCCGCCTTGTTGTGCGCCGTTATGCCGAGAGCCGGTATCTGCGAACGACCCTTTCGCCCCTTGCCATGCCCAGCAAAGGCACCAGGGGCCAGATGGCGAACCACGACTCACGAAGTTGCGCGATCATTTCCATTCTCCTCTCCGTTGTTCTTTGCGTCTTGCGGTTGTGGCCATCTCGTCAATCAGCGCGTTCTGCGGCATGACTGCTACTTTGAAAGGAGTCTCTGCGCTATCCGTGCAACATACTCGCCCTGAAATCGGGCAATCGCCAGTTCGTTTTCGCTCGGCTGGCGGGAGCCGTCCGTTCCGGCCAGCGTGGTGGCGCCGTAGGGCGTCCCGCCGGTGATTTCCTTCATGTTCATGAGTCGCGGTTCCGAGTAAGGCACCCCGACGACGACCATGCCGTGATGCAGCAATGTCGTGTGAAAACTCTGAATTGTCGTTTCCTGGCCACCGTGTTGCGTAGCTGTGCTGGCAAAGACGCTGCCGACCTTGCCCACCAGCGCGCCTTTCATCCAGAGCGAACCGGTCTGGTCGAGAAATGTACGCATCTGGCCGCACATGTTGCCAAATCGCGTCGGGGTGCCGAAGAATACGGCATCTGCCTCGGCAAGCTGTTCCGGCCGGGCGACGGGGATGTGCGCGAAACGCTGGCGGGCCTCCTTTGCGCCGGCGGCCGCCAGCGCGGCGTCCGACATCGTTTCCGGAACCTGGAAGAGGCCAACCGCGACGCCTTCCACGGCGCGCGCGCCTCCGGCCACTGCTTCCGCCAACGTGTGAACATGTCCATACATGCTGTAAAATACGATTTGAATTCTGACGTTCATTTTGCTTGCTCTTTCTTCGATTGATATGGACTCTCCCGGACGGCTACCTGCCCCGTGCCTGTTCCAACTCCATCGCGTGTTCCAGTTCCATCACGAGGATTGACGTCCGTCATCTAGCCCGGGGTTTGGCAGTAACAGCGTTGCCGTCCGCGAGTCTTTGCAGGACTACTTCGCTGGGGGGGGGTGCGCAGCAACCAGGACTTCCCTTGGCCATGCCACACTGGTCGCACTTCGGGGCGTCTGCTTTGCAGCACGCGTCTGATCCTTTGTCTTGCCCGCACTTCTGGCACAGGGCTGACATCTCACACTTCTCGTTGGCATCCTTCCATCCCGAGATCCCGCCGGAGAAGTGTTTCACGTTGGTGTAGCCAAGTTTCGTCGCGGCATCGTCACCGGCCTTGTAGGCGAGGCACTTGGGGCCGCCGCAATATGCCACCACCCATGCGGCCTTGTCCGTGGGCGCCGGAGCCGGATCTTCCGCCCGGCAAAGTGTCGTCCCGTACACGCTCAGCACCGCGCCTGCAAGGATCGCCAGATGAAGTTTCACATTGCTCTCCCCGTTTGTTGGCTGTTTGTGACTGTGCCTATGGTTGGGCAGGAATTTACCCCCTGTTGCTTTCCACAATACGCCACGATCACCGGAAACTGGAATAGGGGAAAACACCATTTGACCGCGCCAAAAACCTGATGACGCACAGGGAATGGGGACAAACCGCGGTGCCGGACCCGGCCAGGCGCGTTTGCTTCTGAAATACGGGTCTGGCAATGTCCGGAGACCGTGCCCCATGTCCCGGCCGGGGGACACTGGAACAGAGCAAAGAGACAGACCAGCCTAAAGCCGTAACGATTCAACGGACAGGATCGTTCGCAAGGGTGGCCCGGGCGCTTCGTGCGGCTGAACCGGTGAGACGAAGGCCAGCGGCAACGAAGCACGAAGCCCCTCCGTGTCCGGATTTATGCCCCATCCCCCGCTTGCGTCGGTACGTGGAGCGTCACCGATGTGCCCTTGCCAGGCGCCGATTCAATCTCGATCCTCCCGCCCAGACCCTCCAAGCGCTGCCGCATGCTGAACAGGCCGAAGCCGCCGTGTTGATTGGTATTCCCCACGGCCGCCGGATCGTAACCCTTGCCGTCGTCCGTGACGCGGATGACCAGGTAGCGGCCGCTGCGGCGCACGGCCACGCGGATCGCAAAGGGTCCCGCATGTTTCAGCGCGTTCAAGATCAGTTCCCGCGCGGATTCGAACAGCATCCCGCGCTGGGCAGGTGCTACCGGGGTCGCCGGCTCATCGGATTCGACCCGGATCTTGATTCCGTGTTTCGCTTCCAGTTGCCGGGCGAGGTCGTGGAGCGCCGGAATCAGTCCCAGTTCGTACAGCAGGGCGGGCGTCAGGTCGGACATCACAAGGCGGCATTCGTCAATGGCCTGGGTGAGCAGCTCGCGCGTCTGTTCCAGCCTGCCAGCTTCCTCCTTCTGGTTGGCCACGCGCAACGATTCCACCAGGGGGCCCAGCCGGATGCTCGCAAGGGACAGATTCTGAACGACCGTGTCGTGGATGTAGCGCGAGATCCGCCAGCGGTCTTCTTCCTCGGTGGTCGCGAGTAGTTCCGCAAGGTCCCGCAGCCGTCGCGATGTTTCGTGTAGCTCCGTCACATCCTTGAGCGTCAACACGGCCAGGCGCGGCGCGTTTTTTGACGCGTTCATCAGCGATACACTGGGGAGGATGTGGACGGTCTTCCCGTTGTGTCTCGTCAAGAGCAGTGGCGGCAAGGCCAGAATCTCGCCGCGCCGCAGGAGCGTCAACCCGCGTCTTGCCGTCTCGGCGTCGGCCCCTGCCGGCAATTCCGACAGCAGGGCTTCGATGTTGCGGCCGACCATCGCCCCGCCAGCGAGTCCAGTCAGACGTTCCACCGCGGGATTGACGGACACGATGAGCCCATCCATCTCCAGCAGCGCGACGCCCTCATGCATGGCGTTGATCGTGTCAATGGCCGTGCGTGAGGCCGTAGCAATCGCAACGGCTTCGAGCTCCCGCGCGTTCGCCTGCCGGAGTTGCTCCTCGGCATGTTTCCGGTCCGTGATGTCCTGGGAGGTGCCGACCCACAGGCTGGGGATGCCATGCTCGTCGCACACCAAGTCGGCACAGTTGTGCACCCACTTGATCGTGCGGTCCGCCACAATCCGGTGCTCCACTTCATAGTGTTTCCCGCCGAGGGCTGCCGTCCATATCTCGTGCACACGCGCGCGATCTTCCGGGTGCACGACGTTCAGGAACGTCTCGTACGAAAGCGGTATGTCTCGCGAAACGCCAAAAACCCTATAGTTCTCGTCAGACCAGCGCAGCACATGATTCCGCACGTTCAGGTTCCAACTGCCCGTGTGCGCTACCGCCTGGGCGCGGTTCAGTTCCTCCCGGCTCTCGCGCAGCGCCTCTTCCCCGTGCTGGCGTACCAGCGCCGCCCCGAGATGCGCGGCGATGCCTTCCATGAGTTCAACCGCGGCGACGGTTAAACATCCTTTGCGCCGGTCGTTGAGCTGGAGCAGTCCGACAATTCCGTCGTGGCTGCGAATCGGCACCAGCGCCACAGAGGCATAACCCTGATGGATGCACTGATTGCGGGGATGATGCCGGAGATCCTTGTCCGGTGGGATGTCGAGAAGCGGGAATGAATTGTTGGTCCAGAAACTGCCCCCGCGTGTGAAAAACGGGTTGGCCGGGTCAGTTTTTCCGGACAGGACCAGTCCGCAGGTGCATGCCAGTGCGGGTTGGCCGTCCTTGTCCAGGCACACCACGCCATCCGAGCCGCGCTCGATGAGTGTGTTTTCCGTCAGCAGAAAATCCTTTGAAAACCCTTGCTGGACAAAATACGGGAAGTCAGCTCCAACCTGCAGGCGAATGCCCACGGCCTCCAGGCCGGTCCGGGACTTCAATACTGCCAGGACGCGCCCGAGCGAATCCCGCCAATCATCGGACTCGTTCAGTATCTGCAGGACCTCCCGTCCCATATCCCCGTATAATTCCACCAGCCGGCGTTCGGTGATGTCGGTCAGTACGACGCGGCACATCGGTACGCCATCCGCGTCCTTCGCGGCGCTCGCCGTCAGGTGCGCCCAGAAGATCGTCCCGTCCGCTTTCACCATTCTCAGTTCGAAGGCCTGTGGCGTGCCGGATTCAAAGAGCGGTTTGCGGCGCAGAAAGTACAGTTCCTGGTCGTCCTTGCAGATGAAGTGCGCCAACAGTCGGTTCGCCAGCTTTTGCCGCGTCACACCCAGCATGTTGGCGGCGGCGAGGTTGGCTTGCAGAATCACGCCTTTTTCGGAGATCGTGCAATAGCCGACCGGCGCCAGGTCATAAAGGTCGATATAGCGCGCCTGCGAGGATTCCAGTTCTGTCTTTGCACGGCGCAGTTCCTCGTTCTGAATCTCCAGTTCGATCTGATGCACGCCTAGTTCGTGGAGCGTCTGCCGGACTTTTGCCGGCGACATGGCCTTGATGGATTCCAGCTTCGGGGCGGCTTGGCCCCGGGCGATCTCTTCGGCCTGCTGGCGAAGGTTCTTTTTCACGCCAATGGTTCCTCAGCCCGGCCCATCGGGGGACACGGCCCGTTCCGTCGTGGCAATCGCATACATATCGCCGGCCTCATTCACCAACGCGGTGGAGATCATCGTGATCTCCTTGCAGTTGCCGTCCTTGGCAAGACGTTGGGTGCGATACGGCTCCAGAATAGCAACCTGGCTGAGTTGGCGCAGTCTGGCCAGCGCTTCCTTTCGCAACCGCAAAGGAATCCGGTCGCGGACATTCATGGCCAGCGCCTCGGCTTCACTCCAGCCATACATCTTCGCCGCGCCCGGATTCCAGGCGATGATGCGGCCTTCCAGGTCCTGCACGGTGATCGCGTCGTACGCATCGCGCACGACCACAGCCAGGCGGAGCAGATCATTGGCCTTCCGCAGCGCATCCCTCGTCCGCACCATCTCCGTAATGTCGATAAAGGTGATCACCGCGCCTTCAATCACATGCTCGGGCGTGCGGTAGGGTTGAATGCGCAGCGCATACCACGCGCCCGCCCGGGTGTGCACTTCCACCTCCTTGGGGATCAGGCTGTCCAACACGGCCTGGATGTCCGCGGTGAGGCAGTCGTAGTCCGTCAGGTTAGAGACGAAGTGGCTCACGGGTCGCCCCACGTCGCTCGAAATCAGGTTGATGATCTGCGCGCTGGCGGGTGTGAAGCGCAGGATGCACAGTTTGTAATCCACAAAGACGGTGGCAATGCCGGTGCCGGCCAGCAGGTTGTTCATGTCGTTGTTGGCCCGCGACAGGTCCGCCACCTTGGTCTGCAATTCGGCGTTGACGGTGGCCAATTCCTCGTTGACCGACTGCAGTTCCTCCTTGGACGTCTCCAGTTCCTCGTTGGTGGACTGCATTTCCTCATTGACCGACTGCATCTCCTCGTTCGAGGATTTGAGCTCTTCGTTGGAGGTCTCCAACTCCTCATGGGTGCTTTGGATGTATTCGTCTTTTGCCTGCAGTTCCGCCCTGAGCGCGGTGATGCTGGCGCCGGAATCGGCGTCCAATGCGGTGGCGGGCGCCGGGCCCCCATCGCCGGAGGCCGGCGTCAGAGGCCCTTCGATTCCGACCGCGATGCGTTTGTCGCCCTCCGGGAGAACACCATCGGCCGCGGCTTCCTCCAGAATCACCAGGTACAGACGCGTCTCCGAGGCGTTGGCAACGCCGACGGCCAGCGAGCGGACGGTCAGGTTCACCGTCGTAAAGTCGCCATTGGTTTTGACGCGCAGGCCCAGGCGGCGCACAACCTCTGCTGTTGCCACGGCTTTGTGCAGGGCCGTGGTCAGATCGAGCCGCAGCCCCTCGCGGGCCATCTTGAGAATGTTGCTGCTGCCGGCCTCGCCGAGCGCAGGTTCCAGGTACAAGCCGGCACGGCCGTAGAGGTAGAGAAGTTCTCCCTTGGCGCTTACGAGTGCGGCCGCCTGACCGACCTGCTGCAGGAGTGCCTGCTCGAGCAGCTCGCGCAGCGGTGGCTTTGCGGAGAACGCGGTCTTGGCATGGGCCCGCGGGAGCGCCGCTTCAATCGCCGTGATGGGTGGCAAAAAACGGCTCAGGACACCGCGCTTCGCGCTGTGATAGTCATCTTTTCGCCGGTACAGCCTCTGCTTACGGTCCAGCACGTCAAAGAGATCGGCAAACTCGCCCACGGTCTCCGAGGTGCCCAGGAAAAGAAATCCGTCCGGGTTCAGCGCGTAGTGGAACAGGGGTATGAGCTTTTTCTGCAGTTCGCCGCCCATGTAGATCATGACGTTGCGGCAACTGATCAGGTCGAGCTTGGAGAACGGCGGGTCCTTGACCACATTCTGCTCGGAGAAGACCAGCATGTCGCGGATGCCCTTGTGGATGCGGTAGGCGCTCCCGCCGGACTCGGCCGCGAAGAAGCGCGCCAGTCGCTCCGGCGAGACATCGGCGGCGATGCTCGCCGGATAGAGGCCCGTCCGGGCCGTGGCAATCGCCTGGCTGTCGATGTCCGTGGCGAAGACCTGCACCTTGAAACTCTGCTTCATGGCCACCTGCCGCTCGGCGAGCAGAATGGCCAGGGAATAGGCCTCCTCGCCGGAGGAACAGCCCGGCACCCAGACGCGGATCACGGCGTCTGCGCTCTTGCCGGCCAGAAGCTTGGGGATGACCTCCTGCTCGATCACCTCGAATGCCGCCGGATCGCGGAAGAAATTGGTCACGCCGATCAACATATCGCGAAAGAGCGCCTCGACCTCCGCCGGGGTCTGTTGCAGATGCTTGACATACGCGTCCAGCGTGGCGAGCTGATGGACGGCCATGCGCCGCTCGATGCGGCGGTGGATGGTGCTCGGCTTGTACTGGGAAAAGTCGTGGCTGGTCTGCGCGCGCAGCAGGATGAAGATCTTCTTCAATGCGCTCTCGGCCTTGGGTGCCGGGACCGTCCCGCCCTGAGCAGGCTTGCCGTAGGCGTGGATCGCGTAAGCGATGAGTTGGGCGGCCATCTCGGCCGGTGGCAGTTCGTAATCTACCAGGCCGGTGGCGATGGCGCTGCGCGGCATGCCGTCATACTCGGTGGACGCAGGGTTTTGGGCCATGGCCATGCCGCCCTCGGCCTTGATGGCGCGCAGGCCATGGGTGCCGTCGCTGCCGGTGCCGGAAAGCACGACGCAGATGGCCCGCTCGTGCTGGTCCTGGGCGAGGGAGCGGAAGAAGAAGTCGATCGGCAGACGCTGGCCCCGGGGGGAGGCGGGTTCCATCAGGTGCAGCGCGCCGTTCAGAAAAGCCATGTCGCAATTGGGCGGGATGATGTAGGTGCAGTTCGGTTTCACCACCATCCCGTCCTCGACCTCGAAGACCTGCATGCGGGTGTAGCGCCGGATGAGGTCCGTGAGGATGCTCTTATGGTCCGGCGCCAGGTGCTGCACCAGCACAAAGGCCATGCCCGGCCCCGCGGCAGGCTTGCCGGCCTGACCGGTTTCGGCGGGCATGCCGGAGAAAAAGGCCTCGAACGCAGCCAGCCCGCCGGCGGAGGCGCCAATGCCAACAATGGGAAAGCCGGCCGCAGGTAGTTCGGCCGTCGCGAGCACCTCGGCGGTTGTGGTCTCGGGCGTATTCCGAGGTGCTTTCACTTTGGTTTTTGCTTTATGTGCCATCACGGTTTCCTCGTCAATTGATGAACGCAACATCCAGATAAGAGTCATAACACAAGAACTTACATCATCCAAGCTTGAACGGCCGCTTGTCATCGAAGGATTGCTGGGGCGGTGCCCGCCTGTTACCTTACGGGGGTGTGTTGCGGCAGGTTGTCACCGGTTCTCCCGGGGAATCAGAATTGGAACGGTCATGATTACACGATTGTTATTGGCGGACGATCACGCGCTCATGCGGGAAGGTCTCAAGGCCCTCCTCAGCAACGAGTCGGACCTTCTGGTTGTGGCGGAGTACCGACAGCGGCAAAGCAACCCTTGAACTTGCCCGAAAATCCGGCGCGCACGTCGTGGTCATGGACGTGGCCATGCCGGACCTGAACGGGATCGAGGCCACGCGAAAACTTCTGAAGACAGTTCCCAACATCAAGGTTGTGGCGCTTTCGGGGCATACCAACGGGGAGTTTGTCCGGGAAATGCTGAAGGCCGGCGCCTCGGCTTATGTCCTGAAATCGCGCGCCTTCGAAGAACTGGTGCGGGCGATTCGCGAGGTCATGAAAGGGAAGAAGTACCTGAGTCCGGACATCGCGCAGGGCGTGGTGGATGCCTACGTCGAGATTTCCTCGTCCATGAGCACAAAACCCGCGTTCTCCGTCCTGACCGTCCGCGAGCGCGAGGCCCTGCAGCTCATCGCCGAGGGGAAGAGTACCAAGGAAATCGCGGATTCCCTGGGCGTCAGCGTCAAGACGATCGAGACCCACCGCCACAACATCATGGAGAAGTTGAACCTGCACAGCGTGGCGGAACTGACCAAGTATGCCATCCGCGAGGGGTTGACATCGGTGGACAAGTAGTGCCGGAAAACGACATGACCATCCTTCTTGTAGAAGACCACAAACCGACCCGGAACGAGGTGCGCGCGCTGATCGAGGGTCAGCCGGACATGCGCGTGGTGGCGGAGTCGTCAACCGGCGAAGACGCCGTGATCCGGGCGCGCGAATGGAGGCCCGACGTCGTGGTCATAGACATCTTCCTGCCCGGCATGAATGGCGTCGAGGCCACGCGCCTGATCTGCGCGGAGCAGCCGGCGGTCCGCGTGCTGGCGCTTTCCAACCATTTCGGCGCGAGCCTGGTGCAGGCCATCCAGGATGCCGGCGGCCTGGGGTACGTGCGCAAGAGCCGGGCCTTCGAGGAACTGGTTCCGGCCATCCGCACGATCCTGTCGGGGCGTCAATATCTGGGACGCCAAGTCACGCAATCGACGTGAAAGGCGTGGAAATGCCGGAACTGGCACTGCCAGAGGGGGGATGTATGGGGCTGGCGCGGGCAACTGGCGCGGCGGGTGCCGCGAAGCGAAGCAGCCCGCCGTGACAGGGGCGCCGGAACCGCCTTCCGCGCCCGGAGCGGGCATGCGTCAGGACAGGCGTTTGGGAAAGTGCGAAGCGCGTTGCCGGTGCGGATTGCTGTTTGTGATACGCGAGGTCGATGAGCACGGGGCGTGGCGGGTGTGTGCGCTTGTACGTGCGACAGCCGGGGCCTTGCGGTCCAGCAACCGCGGATCTGTACCGGCAGCGCCGGGCCCGCATCCGCCTCCTTCGTGCCACGCGGCTCCAGCGCCTCCAACATACCCGAGAGC
>SESD01000662.1_pt1 | contig 20928 bp, 19 predicted proteins | sample 3171411 | NCBI WGS metagenome assembly SESD01 (sample SAMN06051880, study PRJNA518727) | freshwater metagenome | biome: subpolar coniferous forest; feature: holomictic lake; material: water; isolation source: holomictic Lake 442, 16.5 m depth | place: Canada: near Kenora, Ontario | collected...
TACCTTGTTGTTGTATCGTTTCTATGGTTTGTTGCAGGTTCAGTAAGTTATTTTCGACCTGGGTCAGAATTTGACTGACTCGGTCCTGAAACTGTAAGGCTACCAGAACGTTGTTGATTTCGCCCCGAATCTGTTCAGCGTTGTTTCTCAATGCGTCAACATCGTTGCGGTAATGGTTTAGCGACTGACTGAGGTGCGTCAAGGTCTGGTTGATTTGAATTTCAGCCGTTGACAACAAGGAGCCTTGGGTTGGCGTGTTTTGTTCGGTGCTGGCTAAAGCGGTGGTTAGCGCTACACTGATTGTCTTTACTATTTGAGTGAATTGTTGCTCAAGGTGAAAAGCTTCATGCGCCAGATTAGTAGCAGCTTCCGGATCAAGGTCCGCCGCGCCGCGCTGTAACTGCCCAGTCAACTTGCTAAGCTGAACTGTCAGGCAGTTTAGTTCATTGACGTTGCCAGAAATGGTGCAAAGATGCGCATTGATTTCATTTTTATTTTGCTCAATGAGTTTAAGCGAAGCCAAAACCGGTTGCAAAAAATTGCGACTTGTCGTGAGGACGCTATCCAGATGAAAGTGCTGGCCGTCCATGGTGCTATCGGTGCTGTCGACAATCTGCTGTAGATCATTTACCATGCCTGAGAAACGATTGGTAAGCGATATAATTTCTTGCTCGGTATGTTCACGCGACACCATTACATGCTGGGACAGTATCGGACTGATGGTTAATAAAAGTCGTTCCAGTTCTCTGGTATAGGTGGCTACGGCGTCCAGCTTGGTGTTTTCATCCTGTAACCAACGAGCATTGGTTTGCGCCAAGCCATTAACGTGGCTCTGCCACAGCACTCCGCCACAACAGAAACCCAAACAGATTAGCAGTAAACTGACCCATAACACTGACCCACTTATTCCGTTTTGCCAGCATATGAAAATCACGCCAAGGATGACCGGTAAAGCAGGCGCTATAAGGTATAAATAAGGTTTTTCGAGGTTGTCTTGGGGTTGCTTCATTAACGTCCTCGTTGTTCTGGTAAAAACCGTAGTTTAGTAGTTATAATCCACATGGTCAAAACTTTGGTTTCAAGATAAGCTGAAATTTTATAAAAACGCCTATACTTAGGGGCTACCTCGGTCGATCTGAGTATTATATACAGCCTAATTTAACCTCTTTCCGATTGGTTAGAGCATAAGTTTTTCAAGCCATCTTGATGATTCATTGATGGCTGTATGAGTGAATAATAATTCCTACAATAAGGGGACGATTGTTCGGAAAATATTGGCTTGTTTCTACGGCTATTTAGTGACAACTTAGGGAATATTTAAAATTTCAGGCTATAGTTTTGACGTTTTAGAATAAGAATTTAAACTTAATATTTAAGTCAAGGGGGCATTATCAGTCTTGAACAAATCAGCGCCGAAGAGTTTGCCCAGTTCAGACGGGTTATTTACGATCACGCAGGGATCGCACTGGCACCGGAAAAGAAAATCATGGTGGCAAGTCGCCTAGCCAAGCGCTTGCTGCATTATGATTTGCAAACGTACGGACAATATTATCAATTGCTGAATTCCGGACAACATGCCCATGAATTTCAATTGATGGTCAATATTTTAACCACCAATGAAACTTATTTTTTTCGCGAACCGAAGCATTTCAGTTTTCTTCAAGACCGAGTTATTAAAACTTGGCGCGGCGATAACTTTCGTCTGTGGAGCGCTGCAAGCTCAACAGGTGAAGAAAGTTATTCTATCGGTATGTTACTAGCTGAGGGACTAGGATTGCGCAAATGGGAGGTTTTTGGCTCTGACGTTAATACAGAAGTCTTGGAAACCGCAAGGAAAGGCGTTTATCTGATGGATAGATTAGATAACATGGAACAGCGCTATCTTGATAAATATTGCCTGAAAGGTGTGCGTTCACAAGAAGGTTATTTTCGAGTCGATGAAAAAATAAGAAGCCGGATCAATTTTGAACAAATTAACCTTAAAATGACTTTACCCAGGAGTCTTGGGCAGTTTGATGTTATTTTTCTGCGTAATGTTTTGATCTATTTTGATACGGAAACCAAGCAGGAGATTGTGAATCGTGTTGTTGCAGCATTAAAACCTGGAGGCTATTTTTTTATTAGCCATTCCGAAACCTTACATAGCATCAAAACCGAGTTGTCCATGGTGATGTCATCTATCTATCAAAAGCCATGCAAATAACGCAGTACCAGGGATTGTCGCGAATCATCATTGATCCCGGTGAAAGTTACGTGACTAGAAAGGATGAGATAATTTCTACTTTATTAGGTTCATGCGTAGCTGCGTGTTTGTATGATCCGGTTAATAGAGTGATTGGTATGAATCATTTTTTACTGGCCCAGCAACATTCAGCGCATAACTCGGCATTATTGGCCTCAGAGGGAGGTCGTTACGGTATTCATGCCATGGAATTGACGATTAATCAGATGTTAAAACAGGGCGCAGAACGTATCCATTTAAAAGCTAAAGCCTTTGGCGGCGGTGATGTTTTAAGTCTGGGTAACCAAGTGCGCAAAGGACAGTCTATTGGTTCGATCAATTGTGAATTCATTAAAACGTTTTTAAAAACCGAACGCATACCTTTGGTATCGGCTGGTTTGGGCGGTGATATAGGGCGCAATATTTTCTTTTTGGCTAGTGATTTTTCCGTTTATGTCAAGCGCATCGAACAGGCTGAAGAACAAGCGGTCATTAAAATTGAGCAGCGTTTTCTTGAAAAAACGATCCAACCTACTCAGCAGCCATCAGATCAGGCTGATTTTTGGTAAAAAGTATTTTCAATAATTAAATAAAAAAAATGATAAAAGTATTGATTGTCGATGATTCTGCTGTAGTTAGGCAGGTATTAACCAGTGTTTTGGATGGTGTCTCAGGAATAAAAGTTATAGGAGCCGCACCTGATCCTATTTTTGCAATGAAACGGATGGAGGCCGAATGGCCAGATGTCATTGTATTGGACATTGAAATGCCGCGCATGGATGGTGTGACTTTTCTTAAAAAGTTGATGAGCGAACACCCAACCCCTGTGGTTATTTGTTCTACTTTGACCGAAAAAGGCGCTGAAGTTACTATGCAGGCGATGAGTGCCGGGGCGGTCGACATTATCACCAAGCCCAAGGTTAACTTACGTAACTTTCTGCAAGAGTCCCAAAACACACTTATTGACATTATCAAAGCCGCTGCCCAATCCAGACCCAGAGTCATAAAGTCGGCTCCGGTCGCGCCACAGCGTATCTCTGCCGGAACCGAAAGCCTGTTTAGCGCAAGTGCACTTAAACCGATGATACAAACGACTGATCGGGTAATCGTCATCGGTACCTCTACCGGCGGTACCCAAGCACTGGAATATTTATTTACGCAATTACCGCGAACTGCCCCACCTATAGTCGTGGTACAACATATGCCGGAGCATTTTACAGCGGCGTTTGCCAAACGGCTTGACGGGATTTGCCAAGTGACGGTTAAAGAAGCCGCACATAATGATCGGGCTTTACCTGGAGTGGTTTTAATCGCGCCTGGCGGCAAGCACATGTTGCTGCAACGTAGCGGTGCCCAGTATCGGGTCGATGTCAAAGACGGTCCTTTGGTAAGTAGGCATCGTCCTTCGGTTGATGTGTTGTTTCGCTCCAGCGCACAGACTGCAGGTGCCAATGCTGTGGGTATTATCCTGACTGGTATGGGCGATGATGGGGCTCATGGGATGAAAGAAATGCACGATGCGGGGGCTTTAACCATCGCACAAGATGAAGCCAGTTGTGTGGTTTATGGTATGCCCAAAGAAGCCATCAAGCTTGGTGCTGTTGATGGTATTTTACCATTGTCAGCTATTCCGCAATTGATTATGCAAGCACCAACTCGGGCGTTGTTTAAAAAATTATGACAATTTAAGCTTGTGGATTGCGTTAAGCATTCAACGAACAGTATTGAATGGGTGAGATTATAGTTACGCTACTTTTTATAACCTTTACTAAGCAGAGGTAAGCGCGTGAAAATCCAAACTCGATTATTGTTGTTAATGCTATTCAAGACCACGTTCATAATGGTCATTACTTTACTGGTAACCTCTTAATTTAGGCCAGGATGCCTTTGAATCAGCGGCCAAAGAAAAACTGGCTGCCGTTTTAGAAGCTCGAAATACTGCATTAACCCGTTGGACAAATACCTTACAGGCACAAACAGTCATTTTGGCAACTTCACCGACTACGATAAGTTGCTGGAAGAGTTGAGTACAGAGTTCCATAACCTGGGCGAGAATGCCCAAGTAGTATTACAGCAAAATTACTTGTCAACAGAGCGAGATTATCAGCTTACGCAACACCAATTTTCTCTTACAGGTTATGACAAGATACAGGGAAGGGCTAGCCAATATTTAAAATATCGGCAAACCACTTATGGATGGGAGGATATGTTGCTGATTGATATACAGGGCAATGTCGTGTTCAGTCTAAAAAATGAAAGCGATTTTGCAACTAATTTACGCACCGGACCCTGGAAGGATTCGGGGTTGGCAAGGGCTGTCTTGCCATTGTTGTATGATGCTATTCCCCAACAATTTGGTTTTGCCGACTATTCAAAATATGCACCGAGCAAAATGCAGGCAGCCAGTTTTATTGGCATGCCGGTATTCGATCAGGACAAACAGCAGTTTGCAGGAGTGGTAGCAATTCGGTTACCCATTAGCCAGATGAGTGAACTGATGATGGACAAAGCGGGTATGGGCGAAACCGGTGAGGTTATTGTGATAAATAAAGAAAGTTGGATGCTGACCGATTCCCGTTTTAGCCAGGAAAGCACCATATTAAAAAAACAGATTCAAACCCCGGTCTCAGAAGCCGTTTTGGCAGGAAAAACCATCACGATGATCGCCCCTGACTATCGAGGCATTGAAATTATAGCGAGAGTTAAACCGTTTATACCGTTCCCTACGGCCTTAGGCGATAAGGTGCTTTGGGGGATTATCCCTAAAATTGAACACTCTGAAATACTACGCGAATACTATAAAATTCAGCAAGCATTGTTGTGGATCGCTGTAGGTTTGATCGTTCTTGCCGTTAGCCTCGGATTTTGGAGCGGACGCAGCGTGACCCTCCCCTTGATGTGTATCGCCAATACGCTGACGCGCCTGGCAAAAGGTGAACAAATCAGTTTGCCCGGTTTACAGCGTACCGATGACATTGGCGAAATTGCCAGAGCGGTGGAAAGCCTCAGGATTATTTTACAACAGTTGGAACACGAGCATTGGCTGAGTGTAAATGTCACGCTGCTGACCAATGCGGTGTCGGGGGAAAACTCAGCTAGTAAAGCGGCAGAACGTATTTTAAACTTTTTGTGTGAGTTACTGGCTGTTCCGGTTGGTGCGGTTTATATCCTGGAAGAAGGTCGATATCAACGTATCAGCACCCATGGCCTAGCACGGAGCAATCAAGCCGAAACGTCCTTTGAGTCGGGCGTAGGCTTGATGTGGCAGTGCGTAAAAAGCAGGCAAGCGTTGGTGTTGTCGCCTGTACCTGGCGGATTAACGATAATCAGTACCGGTTTGGCAGAGTTTTCAACGCATGAATTAATAATTGTTCCGATTGCTCATAAAAATGAAGTGTTGGCTGTGTTGGAATTGGCCGCGATCAGTTCCTTGCAAGCTAAACAGCATGTTTTTCTTAAAGCGGTGTCTGAAGTGTTGGGCTAATCTCCAAGCGGCTGAGCATAATGCTGAACTGCTGGCAGAAACTAGTCAACAAGCCGTCGAACTGCTGGGTAGCTAAACGTTTGATAGATCGGCTACGTAATATCGATATGATTGCCCGATTTGGCGGGGATGAATTTACCGTGTTGTTGGAAAATATCAATTATTTTGATGATGCGGCCAGTGTCGCTAAATGTCATATTGCCGATTTAGCTAAACCCTTTTATCTGGAAATAGATCGTAATGAGCCTGTCCATATCGGCGCGAGTATCGGTATTAGCGTTTACGGTCAACATGGAACAAGACCGCAATTATTGATGGATTATGCCGATGCCGCTTTGTACAAGGCTAAAGGCAGTGGGAGAAATTGCTTTGCTATTTAACAATTGCAGTGCGAAAACGTCTTGATTTGGAAGCACGCTTGCGTTTGGTGATTGAGCGTGAGGAACTGAGAGTTCATTATCAACCTCAGGTCGATATTGCCAGCAATAAAATTATCGGAGCTGAGGCCTTAATTCGTTGGCAATATCCGATAGAAGGCTTGGTTTCGCCGGAGAAGCCGGATTTATTGTCAGTATTGGCGAATGGATGGATATTGCGTGAAACATATCGGCAAGGGAAGCAATGGCTGGATGAAGGTTTGTCACCTCTGATGCTCGCGGTTAATGTCTCGCCGATCCAATTTCAGCATGTTGATATGATTAACCTTATTACCAAGGTTCTCGACGAGACCGGTTATTCTTCGTTAGCCCATCTGAAGCGATTTCCTATTACCACCTTGAAAATTGATAAAAGTTTTATTGACGATATTCCGCAACATTAAGACGATATGGCTATAGCCGCAACTATTATCGCAATGGGGCATATACTAGGTTTTAAGGTTTTTGCTGAAGGTCTATAAACACTGGAACAGCTGGCGTTTCTTCAAGAAAAGGGATGCGACAGCTGTCAAGGTTATTTTAAAAGTAAGCCGGGACCAGCTTTAGAATTTGAACAATTAATGCGCTAGGCACTGGTCGGGAAGGCATGAAATATATCTCATGTAAATACGCCAAGTCCTGATGTCACCTTGGTCAGACAAGTTTGTGTTTAGGTGAATTGTAGAGGAATAAATGTGGTCCTCCATATTACATCTGTTAAAATCAATTATCTTTGATTCCGCTATTAAGGTAATCAATCGAGCTGGCAATTTTCAGGACCAAGATAGAAAAAACAGAGCCATCTTTCATCATTGCCTCTATTTCCAAGTGTGTATTTTGCTTGGTGGCAAGGGCAATTTTTCGGGCTTCCAAGTGGAATTCCGCGTGATTTATCAGTAGTTCGCGAAAGGCATTTAAATTACCATAGTGTAGTTTCCCTTCACCGTGCAGCCATTCTCCAAGTTCGCAACAATCATCTTTGCCGATAACATCAGGATTTAAAGATTGTTGGTCAGCTATACAACGACGAGATTTAATAACCAGGTCTGATTCTTTTGGAATTATTTTATATAAAGACATTGTTCAATACTCGATTAAAAAGAAGAAAGTAACGACTCAAACTGTTCAAGCGGTACCGGTTGGCTAATTAAATAACCTTGAAAGTTCATGCAGTTATGCTGTTCAAGAAAAGTAAGTTGCGCTTTTGTTTCTACGCCTTCGGCAATGACTTCCATGCCTAGATTGTTGGCCATGCCGACAATGGTTGTTACGATTGCAGTATCGGCGGGTTTTATGCCAATATTTTGGACAAAAGACTGGTCAATTTTTAACTGTTTGAGCGGTAGTTGCGCAAGATAAGCCAAGGATGAATAGCCAATACCGAAATTATTCATGGAAAAACAAACGCCTGTTTTTTTAAGTTCAAGCATTTTGCTAATGGTGTCATCAATATCATCGAGAGCCAGTTGCTCGGTGACTTCAATGATGAGTTTCTCTCGTCTTATTCCGTAATTGTCTATTAGAGCGCCGATGCCTTCGACAAAATTATCATGATGGAATTGTTGTGCACTTACATTTACTGACAGTTGTAAATGGCGGGTTATATTTTTGTCTTCCCATTGTTTTAGCTGTTTACAGGCAGACTCCAGTACCCAGTGGTTGATAGGAATGATTAGTCGGGTTTCTTCGGCCAGTGGTATAAATTCCAAAGGTTGAATTAGTCCATAAACCGGATGCTTCCAACGCAGTAAAACTTCTGCGCCACTGATATGAAGTTCATGATGATGCGCCTGTGACTGAAAATACAGCTGGAATTGGTTGTCTTTCAGTGCAGAGCGCAAATCGGCTTCCATGGTTTCGCGAGCTGAAACGGCCTCTTGCATGGTATGGTCGAAGAATCGCAATCTATTGCGTCCGGCTGCCTTGGCCCCATACATGGCCAAATCCGCTCGATGCAAGAGATTGGTGATAGTATGTTGATGATTGATAAAGAGTGTGATGCCGATGCTAGGCGTGCTTAGGTATTCATGATTGTTAAGCTGGTAAGGTTGATTAAGTGAAAGAAGAATTTTTTCTCCTATGGTTTTCGCTTTGGCAGCTGCTTCTTCGTCATTTTCACTAAGTTCTTCAAGCATGATTACAAACTCGTCACCCCCTTGACGAGATACGGTATCGCATTCCCGTACACAATCGAGAAGCCGTTTCGAGACTTGTTGTAACAATAAGTCTCCGGCATCGTGTCCCAGATTATCATTCAGTGACTTGAAGTTATCCAGATCGATAAACAATAGTGCGCCATATTTTTCACTTCGCGCACTGGCTGCCAGGGCTTGTTGAAGGCGGTCTCGCAGTAATCTCCGGTTTGGTAGCGTGGTTAACGGGTCGAAGTAGGCAAGTTGTTTGATTTCTTCCTCCGAGGCCTTGCGCTTGGAAATATCGCTGTGTAAAAAGACAAAGTGGGAAATGGCTTCGTTGGTGTCCTTAACGGCAGTAATGGTCAAGGCTTGTGGATAGACATCGCCGTTTTTGCGTTTATCCCAAATTTCACCTTTCCAGGATCCGGTTTGGTTAATACAAGCCCATATTTCATTGTAAAACGCCTCAGTATGGCGACCAGAATTGAAAATACTGGTCATTTTACCTAAGACTTCTTCAGGCATATAACCTGTTGTATCGGTAAAAGCCTTGTTGACCCGCAAGATTTCCTTGTTGGCATTGGTAATGATGATACATTCCTGGGATTCAAAGGCTGCAGCAGCGATGCGTAATTCTTCTTCAGCCTGCTTTCTTTCGCTGATGTCAGTGATCGTAACACGTACTTCAGTTGCTTTCTGTTCTGTCATTACCGGTAGAAAGTCCAAAAGTGCGTGGAATTGACTTACATTACGTTTAAGCCGCAATTCAATTTTTTTTTTGACCCCTTGTTGTAGAACGCTTTTAAATAAAAGGTAGCAGCTGTCATTGTCTTCAGTGGCTGTCAGGGTTATGAAATTATGGTTCAGTAAACTGTCATGTTCCATGCCGAGTAGCGATGCAGCAGTATGGTTTGTTTCAAGTATCTTGCCTTCAGGTGAGAGGGTGAGATAGCCGATGGGGGCAAAATCGTAAAGATTGTGGTAACGGTTACGAGATATTTCAAGAGATACGAGTGCTTGCTGTAACTCATCATTTTGCATTTCTAGCTCGACCTGATGAACCCTGAGTTCATGTAGTAACTTTTTTGAAGAAATGGGCAATGGAATGGCTGAGCTGTTTGCGCTGGCGATTCTTTGCTCGGCCATGGTACGCAATTTTGATTTTCGTCCTGTTTTTGGCGATCTTCTAATCATATAAATTCTCGGACAGTCTTTTCCTATAGGGTTGTCCGATGAAAGAAAAACGAGTGATGAAAGGTCACTGCAGCCAGATTTTTCCGGGTGTCGCTTTTATTCTCGGGTATTCTTGTAGGATGGGAAATGAAAGATCCTACTTATAAAAAAATGTTAATTTGGGTGCTTGTGCAGATCGTTGGCATGCTTTGGAATAAAGTATTACAGGTAAATCAAAAGTTTTGAATCCGTATAACTACCTACAAAAAGCCTATAAAGTGCTTATGAGGCAGAAGCCAGAAGTATTTTTTTTGTTAAGCTATTGAAAGTTATGTTTATTTTTTGTTATTTATGTGGTATGGTTATTTTGTTACGCGATTATTTTTGAACACAAGGTTGCCCTGCAATGCTTGCCATCGATATGTGATTTTTTAATGATTTTAAGCTGGAATTTAGTGTTGGATAGCGGCTAATTGTGCTGTTGTTTTTTCACAAAAATATAAAAAATAGACAAAATTCATCTTTGTGGTTAATGGCTTAGAATATCTTTAGCGAGTTAGCTGCTAATGGCTAAACTCCATCTATAAAGGACTGTTGTAAAATTGCAACTGATTAATCAGGTGGTGGACAAAGCAACTAAAATCAATGCTTTTTATAAATCGGATACTAATAAAATTGCTTGTTTTGCTTATTTATAGGGGTGATTATAAACCCACAAATTAAACAAATAGGTGGGGTTTATTATGAAAATATTAAGTGTAATAGTTTTATTGGCATCTCTTTTTGCGATTGCAGGCGCTGCATTTTTTCAGCTTTTCGTTTTATTAACAAACGCACTTTTTAATGAGCAAACTTATCATCGCCACTCTTCGCGATTAGGTTAGCAGGATGCCCATTTATCGGATAAATCGAAAAAAAATAAATAGTCACAGCTTTGCAGATTAGATTATTTGTAATCAGTGAATCTGTGACATTTGCAAGTTACTTGTTATTGTCACCAAATTTTGTCCAGCGCAGGCGATTGGCGTTAGTGACGACAGTTACGGAAGACATAGCCATTGCAGCGCCGGCTATCATCGGGTTTAATAAAACACCAAACAAGGGATACAGCAAACCAGCGGCAACGGGGATGCTAATGGTGTTATAGAAAAAGGCCCCCAACAGATTTTGTTTGATATTTATGACCGTGGCTTTGGACAAGGCGATGGCTTCAGGTATTTTTAACAGGGAGCCTTGTAAGATAACCACGTCAGCGCTTTCAATCGCGACATCGGTTCCGGTGCCAATTGCAAAGCCAACATCAGCCTGAGCCAAGGCTGGCGCATCATTGATCCCGTCTCCAACCATCCCGACGACTTCACCTGTGATTTGTAGTTCTTTAACGATTGCCGCTTTATCTTGGGGTAATACTTGGGCACGAATTTCTGAAATCCCCGCTTGTTTGGCAATAGCCTCTGCGGTTATGGAGTTATCTCCGGTTACCATTAAGATTCGAATACCCTGATTTTGCAAGATTTGCACAGCTCTGGCCGAGTCCTTTTTAATAGGATCGGCCACGGCGATTATACCAATAATCTTGTTATCTACCGCCAGCAGCATCGGCGTTTGTCCTAATTTAGAAAGTGTTTCCAGTCTGGAATTGTATTGCGCAAAGGCAATGTCTTTTTCCTCCATTAATGTGGTATTGCCGAAAAACACGCTTTGTTCATTAATGTGGGCAGTAACGCCATGACCGGCAATCGCTTCAAACTTTGTAACTTTGTCCAGTTTTAGTTCTTTGCTTTTTGCAGCTGATAAAATACTCGCGGCGAGCGGATGTTCCGAGCCTGCTTCAATGCTGGCGGCTAATTGCAAAACTTGATTTTCGCTAAAGTCGCCCAATGCTTCGATCGTTGCAACAGTAGGTTTACCTTCGGTAACCGTGCCGGTTTTATCGAGAATTAAACAGGTCAATTTGCCCGCTGTTTGCAAGGCTTCACCTTTACGGATCAAAATACCTGATTGCGCGGCGCGGCCCACGGCTACCATTACCGAAATGGGCGTTGCCAAACCTAAGGCACACGGGCAGGCAATCACCAGTACCGTCATTGACGTGACAAAGGCGTAACCTAACGATGGTTCGGGGCCAAACACGTACCAAATAAAAAAAGATAAAGCAGAAGTTGCAACGACAGCAGGTACAAAGACACTGGAAATCTTATCGGCCAATCGGGCAATTTCCGGCTTGCTGCTTTGCGCGTCCCTAACGCTTTTAATGATTTGCGCCAAGGCGGTATCTCGACCGATTCGGGTTGCGGTAAATAAAAAACTGCCCGATTGATTCATCGTACCGGCAACAACTTCAAAACCTGGCATTTTTTCAACCGGGAGCGATTCGCCGGTTAACATTGATTCGTCAACCGTTGAATGACCTTCCAGCAACACGCCGTCAACCGCAATTTTTTCGCCTGGTCTGACTTTCAGCGTTTCACCCAAACCCACTTGTTCAATTGGAATGTCCAGTTCTACGCCATTTCTGATCACTCTGGCGGTACGTGGTTGTAAGCCGATTAATTGTCGAATGGCACTGGAGGTTTTGCCTCTGGCCAGGGTTTCCAGGCCGGTTCCAAGATTAATAAAAGCCAATATCATTACCGCAGCTTCAAAATAAGCATGTTTTGCCAGAGACGGCAGTGTGTCGTAATAATCAATAACAATACAAGAATATAACCACGCCGAACCGGTACCCAAGGCAATCAAGGTGTCCATATTAGCTTGTTTCAGCATTAAAGAATTGTAGGCACCGCTGTAAAAATGCCAGCCTGAATATGTCAGGATGCTTAAGGTGATAAGCGCGATTTCCGGCCAGAACCACAGACCTGCTTTTGAACCGATTTCCGGCAACCAGCCAAAATGTTCGGAGAGCATGAGTGACAGGCCAAAAGCTGCCGCTACTGAAGCTTTTTTCATTAAATGTCGATAGCGCTGTAATTCTTGTTCCTCCTGTTCAGACGGATCTTCAAGGCCTTCCATCACCGCCGCATCATAACCAGCTTCTTTAAGTGCTCTGGTTAATGCTTCGGGGGCGGCAATGCCTTTGACATAGGCTGTATGGTCTGCGAAGTTAACTGTAACTGATGTGACGCCAATGACTGTTTTCAAAGCACTTTCAACGGAACTGACGCAGCCGGCGCAGCGCATACCTAAAATCGATAACCGTAATGAATCTGAACTGTCTTCTGTGCTCATGAGGCTTACCTTTGGGGTTGATTTTTAATTAAGTTATTCCACGCAAGTAAAGCCAGCGTCACTAATAGCAGTCTTAAAAATATCCACATTAGTTTTTTCGGCATCATATTCAACCTTGATTTGATTTTCTTTGCTTGAGGCTGTGCAACTCAATATTCCTTCAATAGCTTGTAATTTACTGGATACACTGGTTTCACAACCACCGCATTTCATGCCGATAACGTCTAACACTATACATTCAATCATTTCAGTCTCCTGGGTTTGGAATTTTGATTTTTCATATCATACCCGACTACTCTTTGGTAATCATGGCGTTGTTAATTGAAGGCTGGATATATTATCAGGTAAATACCCAGTCCTATCATAACCAGACCACTGGTTAACTTAAGCAAGCGACCTTCCTTCTCCTGAAGTCGTCGTTGGCTGAGTGTTATGATTCCTATGGCCAAAATAATAAGGTCATCGAACATATAGGCCAGATTGTAAAGCAGTAAATAGCCATAATAGTCCAGGCTGCTGAAATGTTGCAGGGTCAGAATTCGTGTGTACAAAGCTGGAAAACCTGAGGTGCACATAAATTCGACAATCTGTACCAAGATGGCTAACACTACCGCACCCAACATTGCGGCTGTCATGTTTTGTGCCTGTAGAATCCCCCGAATTCTAGTGTATATGCCCGGTTTTGCCGCATCAGGAATCGACAATGACATGGTTTTGCCGAATATCTTGATGTTCGTCAGGTTGATAATTCCGGCCAGCAAGGCAATGATGGCAATGACAATTTCCGAGATGCGCGATAGACCTATGAGTAAAAAAAGATTGAGCCAGGCCGCCATGAAAATGAAATACGCGATTCCTTCCACAGCAATAAAGGTTCCTGCGATGGCAAACATCCGCAAGCGGTTTTTCATAGAGGCGAGCAGCGAGATCATTAAAATCAAAACCCACATCGAACAAGGATTAAAACCGTCCAACAATCCCATTACCACGGTAAAGAGTGGTAAGCCAATTTGGTCGAGGGATACCCGGTAGCCCAGGAAATCAACGGCAAAATTTTGTTCGGTTGATATGGGTTTTACAGTTTCAGCTTCGCAAGACAAGGAGGTTTCTACGTCACAGCTACCTGAGGAGTCCTGGTTTATGGGGGGCAAGGTCTGGGCTTTGGCTTGAGACAGGGCATTGCGAATAAGCTGTCCAGTGTTTATTTCGTCTGAATAACCAATAATCAAATCTTTGCCGACATGAAAAGCAGGGACTCTAACCGTACCCGTCCGTTGATTTTGTCCAAGCTGTTGCAAGCGTTCCAAGGCGACAGGTTCTTTACCTACATCTCGGGTGATGATATTTAACGAGGGTTGCTCCTGTTTAAGCTTTTTTAAAAAAAGCTCGGCTTTAGCGCAGTGCGGACAACCTTCGCGAACGAAGACCTCTATAGTTGTGGCTTGATTTATCTGTTCCGTTATAGACTCTGGTTTTTCAGCGAATGCCATTGCATTCAAGCCAAACGTAGTGAGTAAAGCTAATAATAGAATTAATCTTGTTATAACTGATTTATCTGTCGTATTTATATGAGCTCCTTTAGCTAATGCTTATTCGATTCAGATGATAAAAATTCGATTGCCTGTGATTGCAAGGCAATGTATTCGCGTAAAAATATGATTATTTACGGTAAAAAAATTTATACAGAAGGTTTTACAAAATAAATTAATTCGACTTTTGATTTAACAGTGCTGAGAGTGGCTAAATAAATAGACAGAATCAAATCTTCAGTGTTCTTGACGTATAACAATGTGCCAGATACCAAGGTTGTCGGAATACTAGCCATCTGTCACAATATCACTATACAGTGACTAACAAAAGGATAGTTTCATGGCTGAGATAACTGAAGTACCTAGCCCGTTTTGCGGTATTGGCACGGATGATTTAAATATTCAGGTTGATGGTGTAGCGCTTAAGGTGGTTAAAAACGGCTGTGCGATTAATACGCCCGCTTTTGAGCAGGTGATTACCGATACCTTGCCACGGGTCGAGGGTAAAGAAGTTAGCCTTGAAGTAGCCGTGGCCAAGGCAGCGGTATTATTAAAAGATACCAATCAGCCGCTAATCGGCGGTTGCGCAACTGATGTCAATGGCATGCGCGCTTTACTGGCGTTAGCTGATCGCAGTGGAGCGGTAGTTGATAACATGAGTTTTACCGGTGCGCGGAATAATTTTCTGGCTTTGCAGGATTCCGGCTGGATGAATACCACGTTGGCGGAAATCAAAAATCGCTGCGATTTATTGTTGGTGGTCGGTACTGATCTGGAAAGTTTTTCACCGCGTTTTTTTGAGCGTTATTTATGGAATGAAGAATCCATGTTTCTGGATGATACCAGTAAACGTGAGGTTATTTATTTGGGCAAAGCGCCGTCCGGTGAGGCTTCGACTTCACCCAACGGGCAAAAAGCAAAGGTTTTTGAATGTGCCAATGCAGATTTACCAGAGGTTGTCGCAGTGTTAAGAGCACTGGTTAAAGGCAATCCGATTCGGGTTGATTTCGTTGGTGGCATTGCCGTCACTGACTTACAAAGCATTGCTGATAAATTAAAAGCGGCCACTTATAGCGTTGTGACTTGGGCTGCAGGCGCCCTGGCTTTTAGTCAGGCTGAATTGACGGTGCAGACTATTTCTGAAATGGTTAAGGACCTTAATAACCGAAATACCCGTAGTTCCGGTTTTCCGTTAGGTGGCAAAGAGGGGGATCAGACAGCCAATCAGGTTTGTGGCTGGACAACCGGTTATCCTGCTCGCACCCGTTTTTCCAGTGGTTATCCGGAATATGATCCTTATTTAAATGATGCCAATGTTTTGTTGGCTAATGGTGAGGCTGACACGTTGGTTTGGGTTCAGGCATTTAATGCGAAAGCAGTTCCCCCTATAACCACTTTGCCGACCATTGTGGTGGGACGTTCCGGAATGACGTTTACTCAAGAGCCGGATGTTTTTATTCCTGTCGGTACGCCCGGTATTGATCATGCCGGTCACGCTTATCGTATGGATAACGTGGTTGCAATCAGGCTCAAGAAATTACGCGAATCAGGTTTGCCAAGTACCTTTGACGTACTTAATGCCATTGAACAAGCTTTATAAAAAGGGATATGCTCTTGTCATTTTTGCAATCATTACATCCAAGTCATTCGGAAAATTAATATGTTGATTAAATTAACAAATGGAGCGGTCTATGATCCTGCCAGCGGGGTTGATGGCACGAAACAGGATATTTACATTCAGGATGGGCGTATCGTCAATAAACCTGTCGGAGATGATCCGGTTGATAAAGAATTCGATTTATCCGGTAAGGTTGTTATGTCCGGAGCCATTGACATGCATACCCATATTGGTGGCGGCAAAGGTAATATTGCCAGAATATTGTTGCCGGAAGATCATCGTCAAGATCCTGTTGCGCGAACCGATGTGACCCGTTCCGGTTGTGGCCATGCCATGCCCAGTACTTTTGTAACCGGTTACCGTTATGCGGAAATGGGCTATACCGCTGGTTTTGAACCGGCAGTGTTGCCAATCAACGCCCGCCAGGCACACATGGAAATGGCCGACATTCCGATTCTGGATAAAGGTGGTTATGTGTTGTTGGGCAGTGATGATTATTTGTTGCGCATGTTGACCGCCAAAAAAGATCAAAAAGCGATTAATGATTATGTCGCGTTTACCATGCAAGCTGCTAAGGCGATAGGCGTTAAAGTGGTAAATCCCGGCGGAATTAATGCATTTAAATTTAATCAGCGCAAACTGGATTTAGACGAACAAAACTGCCATTACGGGGTAACGCCACGTGATATTTTGCAAGTATTGGCGACAGCGGTTAAAGAAATCGGTGTTTCGCATCCTTTGCATGTTCATGGCTGTAATCTGGGCGTTCCCGGCAATGTCAATACCACGTTGGATACTATCCAAGGCATAGGCGGTTTGCCGATGCATCTGACGCATATCCAGTTTCATAGTTATGGCACAGAAGGCGATTTTAAGTTTTCATCGGGCGCGGCGCAGATTGCTGAAGCAGTCAATAAAAACAAAAATATCACCATTGATGTCGGGCAGATTTTGTTTGGTCAAACAGTAACAGCATCTGGCGATAACATGCGCCAACATGCCAATCATAAGTTTGCCAGTCCCAATAAATGGGTAACAATGGATATTGAATGTGACGCCGGTTGTGGCGTGGTACCGTTCAAATACAAAGACCAGAATTTTGTTAATGCGCTGCAATGGGCGATAGGTTTGGAAACTTTCTTGCTAGTTGAAGATCCCTGGCGTATTTTTCTGACCACCGACCATCCAAATGGCGCGCCGTTTACCAGTTATCCACATTTGATTCGTTTGCTGATGGATAGAAGTTTCCGTAATGATGTGCTTTCTACAATACACCCTGAAGCGCAAAAAATGACTAATCTGGCCTCAATTGAGCGTGAATATAGTTTGCAGGAAATTGCGATTATGACTCGCGCCGGTGCTGCCAAATTGATTGGCTTGCAGGATCGTGGCGGCTTGAGTGCCGGAAACTGGGCGGACATTACCGTTTATACCGATAATGTGGATCGGCAAAAAATGTTTGAAAAACCGGACTATGTGTTTAAAGACGGTCAATTGGTGGTGGTTGACGGTAAAGTGGTTTCCACAAAATGGGGTACAACCCATGTCGTTAAACCTGACTTTGATGCATCGCTGGAAAAAGACTTACAAAAATATTTTGACCGGTTCATGACCATGAAATTAGGCAATTTCAAAATCAGCGATGATGAAATTACCGAGGATGGCCGAGGCAGTTTGACTATTCATCCGCTGAACGGAGAAGTGGCATGATGGCTATCAGTTTTATAGGTAATAAATAATGACCACTTTAGCCTTTGATACCTATGAGTTTATTCGCAAGCTTAAGGATTCGGGCATAACTGAAGAGCAGGCGAGAGCGCAGGTAGAAGCGTTAAGCATGGCTTTCGAACAATTTCAGGGCGAGACGCATTTTACAGAGTTAGCCAATAAACATGATATTCGAGAGTTGGAATTAAAAATTGAATTATTAAGGGCTGACATGAAGCGTGATATTGCAGATTCGAAAGCTGAGTTGACCCGCTGGATTATCGGTGCCGGATTTTTACAAACGGCCTTGATCGCCGCCTTATTACTTAAACTGAGCGCTGGAATATGATTATTAACGGTGTAACTATTGATGCAACCTTTGCGGAAGCGTTCCCGATGAAAGCAACTCGTGCCATCATTACGGCACAAAATGAAAAATGGGCAATGATTTCTGCGCAAGCTATGACCGGTTTTGCAACCTCAGTAATTGCCTGCGGTTGTGAGGCTGGGATTGAACGGGTTCTTGAGCCATCCGAAACGCCAGATGGGCGTCCAGGTGTGTCGATCATGATTTTTGCAATGGGCGGCAAAGGTTTGGCCAAGCAACTTGAAACCCGAGCCGGGCAATGCGTTTTAACCTCGCCGACTTCGGCTTTGTATGCCGGTATTGATGGCGGAACACGCATCGCTCTGGGTAAGAATCTGCGTTATTTTGGCGATGGTTTTCAGGTGTCCAAACTGATTGACGGCAAACGTTACTGGCGTATTCCGGTCATGGATGGTGAATTTCTAACCGAAGCGACTACCGGGCAAGTCGATGCGGTTGGCGGCGGTAATTTTTTGGTGTTGGCCGAGTCGCAGCCGCAAGCCTTGGCTGCCTGCGAGGCGGCGATTGAGGAAATGCGAAAAATACCCAATGTAATAATGCCTTTTCCTGGCGGTGTGGTGCGTTCAGGTTCAAAGGTGGGTTCAAAATATGCATCTTTGGGCGCATCAACCAACGATGCTTATTGCCCGACATTGAAAGGTATGACCAAAACTGATCTTTCTCTGGAAATTGAATCGGTTATGGAAATAGTTATTGATGGCTTAACCAAAGAAGATATTGATAAAGCCATGCGTGTCGGAATTCAGGCAGTGTGTGATTTAGGTGCGGCGCAAGGTGTTAAACGAATTAGTGCTGGGAATTACGGTGGCAAGTTGGGGCCGTTTCACTTTCATTTACAGGAGATTATGGCATGAGCGCGTTAACTTTTACGCTGAAACATAAACCCGCTCAGCGCGTTGATATGTCGCCTCTGGTTTGTCAGAAACTTGCTGGTCTGCAAGTTAACCAAATTGCGGCACTGACCTTGCAGAATGGCAAGCGTAAAATTCGGGTTGATGAGTTGTTTGTTATTGACGGTGTTGATACGCAAAATATCATCATAAAAGGAAGTTTCGAAAAGCTTGATTTTATCGGCAAAGAATTTGAGGGTGGGAGCATAACCGTAGAAGGTGATGCTGGTGCTTATCTAGGCTTGGGCATGAAATCCGGTGAGATTGTTGTGACTGGTAATGTTGGTCTTTATGCCGCTTGCGAAATGAAAAAAGGTTTTTTGTGTGTTAATGGAAATGCCGGTGATTTTTTGGGTGCGGCCTTGCCTGGCAATAAAATGGGCATGAAGGGCGGTACTATTCTGATTAAAGGAAATGTTGGCGAACGTGCCGGCGATCACATGCGTCGTGGCAATATTCTAATTGAGGGTAATGCCGGCGATTATTGCGGTTCCCGAATGACAGCAGGAACAATTGCTGTCATGGGTCAGACCGGTAACTATTTGGGTTTTGCAATGCGTCGCGGCACTTTATTATTGTGGAATCAACCTGTTGCATCGGCAAGATTTAATGATTGCGGTGCTCATACATTGGCGTTTTTACCGATTTTGTTTGCCGCGTTTAAAAAATTAAATTCGAGGTTTGCTAGCAGCGGTGCTTCATTTAATCGAGTGCAGCGCTATGCCGGAGACATGTCGGAAATGGGGAAAGGCGAAGTTTTGGTTAAAATCAACTAATAAGTAACTTTCTGTTATTTATCTTTTCTGAAAAGACGAAGGGTAAAAGGCTTAGGCTGTGTAGTTTTGTTGTTGGTCTTTTCTTTTTAGCCTGTCCTTAGTCAGCATCATGTCAAAAATATTAACAACAACCAATCATAGTCGGGATGTCGCCGGATTAAAGTACGTTTATCCGGTGCTCTCAAGGCGGGCAGGTGGCTTGTCCATTGGTATTAATTTCAACACCAATAATGCCTGCAACTGGCGCTGCATTTATTGTCAGGTCCCCGATCTAAAAATAGGAGCGGCACCGGAAATTGATTTTCAGTTATTGGAAGATGAGTTGAGGTTTTTTCTTGATGATGTTCAAAATGGTGATTTTTATCAGCGGTTTGAAGTGGATCAAGATAAGCAGCTAATTAAAGATATCGCAATTTCCGGCAATGGCGAGTCAACCAGCGTAAAAGATTTTGCCAAAGCGGTTGCCTTGATTGGCAAGGTTGCGACAGCGGCGGGGGTTTTGCCGCAGAGTCATTTTGTGTTGATAACCAATGGCAGTTTAGTTCACCGGTCAGGTGTTCAGAAAGGCTTAAAAGTATTAAATGGCTATGGGGGAGAAGTCTGGTTTAAATTGGATAGTGCTACTGATGAGGGCAGGGCATTGGTCAATAATTCCGGGCAAAGTCTTTATTCTGGTATCGAGAATCTCATACTTTCGACGAAATTATGCCCAACAAAATTGCAAACCTGTTTGGTGGATTTTGACAGGCGTGGTTTGTCTGTTGGGGAAAAAAAGGCATTTCTTGATCTGCTTAAGAGTATTACGGCAAAAGGCTGCGATTTAAAAGGGGTGATGTTGTACACGATTGCAAGAGACTCTCTCCAGTCGGAGGCTAATCGACTGGAGAAGTTGTCACTGGAAATATTGAATGAATTCGCACAAGAAATCAGGTGCTTGGGTTTTGATGTGGGGGTAAGCTATTAGTTCAGGCTTTAATGTCGAGTAAAGAACCAATGGTTTCTTTATCCGCTTCAAGTAATTTAACAGCAGCGGATGTTTCCAGTTCAGATTCTTTAAGGCTGAGAACTGGTTTGATGAGATCAGTTGAATTGAAATTAGCACTTCCTACTTCATTATCTTGTGTAGGCATTTTCGCAAGTGCTTGAGCAGCATCGGCTGCTTTATATTGGGCGGTATTTATAAGGCTAATTGCGCTGGTGTTAAGTGAAATGGTCATTTCGTACTCCTTTCGCATTGAATTAATTTCGGATTAATATTACATCCATACCAATGAAATTTAAAGAGTAAGTTGTAAGTTTATAGCAAAAATGAGACTAATCGGGCGTTTTTGTAATCAGTTATAATCTAAATAAATAAATTATA
>SESD01000663.1_pt1 | contig 20920 bp, 19 predicted proteins | sample 3171411 | NCBI WGS metagenome assembly SESD01 (sample SAMN06051880, study PRJNA518727) | freshwater metagenome | biome: subpolar coniferous forest; feature: holomictic lake; material: water; isolation source: holomictic Lake 442, 16.5 m depth | place: Canada: near Kenora, Ontario | collected...
ACGGCGTCGCGTTGTCGTTGATGGCGCTGTCGCTGGTGTTGCTCACTGGTTACGCCGGCGAGATCAACCTCGCTGTGTTCACGTTCGCCGGTGTGGCCGTCATCGCCGCATGGCAGTTCGATGTTGGACCCACTGGTCTGGCCACGCAGAAGTCGTTGTCGGTGGGTGCCGTGTTGTTGGCAATGTGCGTGTGTTCGTTGGTGGGTGGCCTCATTGCGTTGCCCGCCTTGCGACTGCGCGGTCTGTATCTCGGCTTGGCCACGTTTGCGTTTGGCATCATCGTGTACCAGCTTGTGATCTTGCAGACGCAGCCGCTGGATTTCAATATCTTTGGTAGCAAGTTCACCGTGAACCTGTTTACAAACGGTTCGCTCACGGTGCCGAGGCCTCATTGGTTCGGCATCAACTTTGCTGGGCAACGCGCGTTTTTGATGTTGATGACGGTCATCTTCGCTGTGCTTGGCATCGGCATCATCGCCATTCGCCGCAGTGCGTATGGCCGCATGATCGTTGCGATGAAAGACAGCCCAGCAGCGTGCGCCACGCTCGGGCTCAACATCACGCGCCTGAAGCTTGGCGTGTTCATGGTGTCTTCTGCAGTGGCTGGTTTGGCTGGCTTGATGTGGGCCGCCGAGCGCCGCACCTTGCCGAACAACGCCGACTTCGACGGCTTCCAGAGCCTGTTGCTGTTCATGATCGCCGTTGTCGGCGGCATCGGATATGTCAGCGGCGCATTTATCGCTGGCATCTTCTTGAGTGTTCTCAGCGTGGTCATGCCAAACGTGTTCGACAAGCTCGGAAGCGATTACCCGTCGCTGCATTGGCTCTTCGTCACCGTGCTCGGCAACTTCAGCCACTACGTGGGACCAGCCCTCGTTGGTATCGGACTCGGCAAGAACCCAAGCGGCATCGCGCAGCAGATTATGGACGGCTTCCGTCCGCTCAAGAAGGCGCCTGCCGCCACCGCCATCTGGGTGGCCGCAATCGTTTTGCTGTGGGCGGCAACATGGCGAGGTGCGGTCTCGAACTGGCACTTCGCGTTGATCTCAGTGGGGTCGTTGTTTATCGTGCCGCGCATCATCATGTCGGTGTTCGAAGACCGCTTTGCTGAAGAAGAGCGAGCAGTTGCTGGCGAAGATCTCGACCTCATTGGTATCGATCGGGCGTTCCGCGCCTCCGATCGCCAGGTGCTCGACACAGCGCTGGGGCTCCCGGTCGCGCCGATTGGTGGTGTCGAATGACGCTCCTCGAATGCCGCAATGTCGGTATGAAATTCGGAGGCGCCGCAGCGCTTACCGCTGTGAGTATCTCGGCCGAGGCTGGTGTCATCACCGGACTCATTGGCCCCAACGGCGCGGGCAAGACCACCATGTTCAACTGCATCACCGGCCTGCTCGAGCCAACCTCAGGTGAGGTCATGCTCGATGGCGTCGACATCACCAAGTTGCCGCCGTTTCGCCGTGCCCGCCTTGGTGTGGCCCGCACGTTCCAGCGCCTCGAGCTGTTCACTTCGCTCAGCGTGCGCGACAACATTCGTGTTGCGGGTGAGATTCGCAGTCGCTGGAGCAAAGGCAAAGGCAAGACCGACACGCATGCCGAGGCCGAGCACATCATCGAGCTCATGGGCCTGTCGGGCCTCGCCGATCGTGATGTCGCTGAGATTCCAACGGGCATGGCGCGCCGAGTCGAAATGGGCCGCGCCTTGATGACCCGCCCGCGCATCTTGCTGCTCGACGAGCCCGCGTCGGGCCAAGACGAACAAGAGACTGAAGAGTTCGGCGAACTGCTGTTGCACGTACGCGATGAAGGCACCGCAATCTTGCTTGTCGAGCACGATGTGTCGTTGGTGATGAAGGTGTGCTCGTTCATCCAGGTGCTCGACTTCGGTCGTCTCATTGCATCGGGTACGCCGGCTGAGATTCAGACCAACCCTGCCGTACTCGAGGCCTATTTGGGCGAGGATCACTCGGCATGAGCGAGACCGTCCTCGAACTGCTCGATGTGCGTGCTGGCTACGGCACCATCGAAGTGCTGCATGGCGTATCGCTCGCGGTTGGCCGCGGCGAAGTGCTGGCGCTGCTCGGTCCTAATGGCGGCGGAAAGTCCACCACGCTCAAGGTGATCTCGGGCTTGCTTGACATCATGAGCGGCGACGTTCACTTGGCTTCGCGCTCGGTTGCTGGGGTCTCAGCCGACAAGCTGGCGCGCCTTGGGCTGTGCTCGATTCCCGAAGGCAAAGGCGTGTTTCCAAACCTCACGGTTCGCGAGAACCTGATGATGGCCACGCACACCGGTGCCAAGCTCAGCGACGTCGAAGAAGTGGCGTATACACGCTTCCCGCGACTCGGTGATCGGCGCTCACAACTCGCCGGCACGATGTCGGGTGGCGAGCAACAAATGCTCGCGATGTCACGTGCTCTCGCAACGAACCCAGCGGTCCTGTTGCTTGATGAATTGTCGATGGGCCTTGCGCCTCTCGTCGTCGCTCGACTGTACGAAATCGTTGCTCAGGTCGCTGAGACCGGAGTCTCGGTGCTCGTCGTTGAGCAGTTTGCGCAGAGCGTTCTTGGCATTGCCGATCGGGCTGCCATCATGCTCAGCGGACGTATCACGCGTGTCGGCGCTCCTGCCGAACTCGCTGAAGAACTTTCATCGGCCTACCTCGGCGGAAAGGGATAACCATGACCCAAGACACGAACTCCTCGGATGATCGGTTCGAGCAATTCAAGAACGACATCGCCAAAATGCAGGTGAGGACATCGGGCAAAGCCAGCACCGAAAAGGCGGCCTCGTCGCTTGGTATCGCGCTGATGGTCGCCTCGATTCTCATTGGCATTGGCTCATACATTCAGGTTGGCCAAGCCGACAATGCGCTCGATCAGAACGAAGTCATCGTGCTCGGACTGGCATGCGTTGCAATGGCAGTGGTCGGATCAGCATTGTGGATTCGCACGGCACTCGTTCGCTTCTGGCGGTTCTGGATGCTGCGTTCGCTGTATGAGGGCCAGGCCCACCTCGACGAAGTCGTGAAGGCAATCCGCGACCGTTCGTAACCTGTGCGGTTACCTGCCTTGGTGGCGGGGAATCGTCTTGTTGATGAACCGGCCAAGCACGCGAGCGAACCTGCCGGGCATATCCATGTTTGGTGAGTGACCCGCGCCATGCCACACGTGAAGGCCGGTTCCTTTGGGGAACTTGGCCCATGTGGCGAGCATCGCCGAAATCGGGATGGTGTCGTCGGCGTCGCCGCATGCAACCAAGATGGGCATTGCCAGCGTTGCACACGCCGAGCCCAAACCGAGCTGGCACATTGAGTGCAGCGAGCCGCGCAAGCGCGCATCGGGCGCGGCGGCCATATCGGCGTTCAGCAGTCGAATGAAATCGGACTCGCCACGATCGTCATCGCTGGCATCGCCGGCATCGCTGGCATCGGCATCGTCGTCTGCTGCTACTGCAGCCGCGAGCCGAACTCGGCGCTGCGTTGCCCATGCATCGAAGAACACATCGATCTCCTCGGGGGTCTCGGTGCGGCCGTCAGGGTCAACCGGGTCGAGCAGCATCAAGCCCTTCACAAGTTCGGGACGTTGCAGCGCCATAATGCACGCAGTCGCTCCGCCGAGCGAGTGGCCAACGAGCGTGAAGTCGCTCCAGCCCAGTTGGTCGATGAGCTCTAAGGCGTCAGAGGCGAAGATGCCTACGCCGTAATCGCTGGCATCGTCGGGAGCACTCGACTCACCGGCCCCACGATTATCAATCGCGATCGTGTGATATTGCTCGGGCGACAGGTCTTCCTGTACGAGCTGCCAGATGCGCGCCGATGCCTCGAACCCGTGGATCAGCACCACTCGTTGCGGGCCTGTGCCGTATTCGTAGTAGTGCAGGTTGGCATTCGTGAGCTGAGCGAACGGCACAGTTCTCCGATCAAGAACAGGTTGGGTTGCGGCAAATTGCCGGGTGGTCAGCGAATGATTGGTGAGTCGTCGATGGCGCTGAAGTCGGGTTCGCGACGCTCAGCGAAAGCGATCAGTGACTCGATGTTGGCAGGGCCGCCGAGCAGCACGCCAAACGCAGCATCTTCGCGTCGTCGTGCTGCAGCGAACTCGGCGCGCATTGGTTCGACGATTGTTCGCTTCGTTTCGACGAGCGAGTTGATTGGCTTGCTGGCCAACACTTGGGCGTGACGCATGGTTTCGGCCATCAAGTCGTCGGGTGCGCACTCGCGCCATGCAAGGCCCATCTGCACACACTCGGCGGCCGATAGCCACTCGCTGCTCATCAGCGCCCACGTTGCGTTCTGGCGGCCGAGGAGCCGGGGAAACGACACACTGCTGGCCGCCTCGGGAGCAACGCCCAAACGAGTGAACGGGCACCGAACGCGAGCGTCACGAGAGATGAAGACAAGATCGCTGAGCGCCAACATTGTTGCCCCAATGCCAAGCGCAAGGCCGTTCACCGCGCAGAACAACGGCTTGGGGAAGTCGATGAGGTGGTCGACGAACCCGGGGAAACCGTGGCGGCCGTTGGTGAAAACTCCGCTGTTGCGTTGGGCCATCTCGGTGAGGTCGGCACCCGACGAGAACGACTGACCGGTGCCGGTTATCACGACCACCGCAACTCCGTTGTCGGTGCTTGCGGCGATGAGCGCATCGGTGGCAGCGTCGTACAAGGCTTCGTTGAAGGCGTTGCGTGCTTCAGGGCGATCGAGTGTGAGCACTCGCACACGGCCGTGGTCGGTGATGTGAATCATTCTGAGACCTCGAGATTGATGGTGTGAGCGATTGCATCTGAACCGCGCCCGATGTGAATTTGGTAGACGCCCGGGTCGATGCGCCAACCGCGTTGCACCTCGGGAGTCTCTTGGAAGACACCCATTGCGCTTGGCTGCACCTCGCCGCGATATGCGTTGCCTGGATCCCAGTATGAGAAAGCACGGGCGTCGAGTGTGAGCGACACCTCGGTGCTTTCGCCGGCGTTGAGCCACACCTTCTCGAAGGCCTTGAGTTCCTTTGGTGGCCGCACAACCTGTGGGCTTGCTGCACCCACATAGCACTGCACCACTTCGGCTCCGCGGCGGTCGCCAGTGTTGGTGACGGTGACGGTGACGGACATCGTGACAGCGCCATCGGCGAGTGTTGCGATGCCGATTGCGTCAGCTGACAAACGTGGTGCCGACATCTCGAACGATGAATACGACAGGCCGTGTCCGAATGCGAATGACACGGGCAGGTGACGTGCTTCGTACCAGCGATAGCCCATCAGCACGCCTTCGCCATAACGGATCTGCCCGTGCTCGCCGGGGAAGTTGCCGAACGACGGCGTGTGCTCGATGCGCTGCGGAAAGGTTGTTGGCAGCCGACCTGATGGGTCGGTGTCGCCGAACAGCACCTCGACCAGTGCGTGCGCCATCTCTTGGCCACCGAACCATGCTTGTAATACCGCGGGCGCGCTGTCGGCCCAGTCGGTTGTGACGGGAGCGCCGGCATTGACAACCACTGCGGTGTTCGCGTTTGCGGCTGACACTCGCCGAATGAGTTCGGCTTGGGTGCCGGGCAGGTCGAGCGAGTCGCGATCGTGGCCCTCAGTTTCCCAATCGTTGTTGGTACCCACGATGACGATGACAGCGTCGGCGCCAGCAGCAGCGGCAACTGCTCGATCCATCATGTCGGCCGCGGGCAGTGGCTTGCAGCCGAGCTCGAAACCGTGCATCCATGCCCGACCGGTGGATGCGAACTCGACGTCGATCACGTAGGGCTGACCCTCGTGCAGGTCGAGTTCGGCTGTGAGCTCTTTGCGACCCATACCGAAGTAGGCGTCGCCGCGCGGTGTGGGGTGGGTGATGCCGTCGAAGATGACCTTGCCGTCGAAGGACAAACATGCGCTACCAAGTTCCATCATGCTGATGGTGTGCGGGCCCGACTGCGTTGGTGTGTATGTGGCAGTGGCGCGGAACGACATTGGGCCGCGCGGCAAGCCGGGGTCAAGGCCAGGCAGCAACAACACCTTGCCATCGGCCGCTGTGGTGCGGTGTACGACGTCGCCCTCACAGCCAGTGCCGGTGAATACCTCGATGTCGAATCCGCCACCGTTTGCGGTTTCGAGGAAGTGGGCGGCGAGTGGTGCGATGGTGCGATCGATATCGCAGCCGGGTTCGTGGATGATGGTCACCTGATCGCCGAGGCGTTCTTGCAGTGCCTCGAGTGGGGTGACGCGGTAGTGCGGTTGCAGCGACGCAGAGCCGCCGCCCATGATTCGGGCGCTCTTGGCGTTGGGTCCAATAACTGCAAGGGTGCGCACGTTGGCAATCTGCAAAGGCAGAACGCCGTTGTTCTTCAGGAGCACCATCGACTCGGTGGCGGCCTGTCGGGTGAGTTCGCGGTGCTCGGCGCGATCGACAGCAACGGCCGAGCGGGGCTCGTCGTCGAGGGCGCCGATTCGGTCGAACACCGACAACAAGCGTTGCGCTGCGCCATCGAGCAATGTCTCATCGACGAGTCCTTCTCGCACCGCATCGCCAAGCTTGCGGCCGTAGAACCGAGCGGGTCCGGGCATCTCAAGATCGAGCCCTGCGTCGGCTGCGCCGGCGGCGGTGCCACCAGCGAACCAGTCGGTAATGACGAAACCGTCGAAGCCCCATTCGCCGCGCAAGATGTCGTGCAGCAGCTCGCGGTTCTCTGAGTTGTAGATGCCGTTGAGTCGGTTATACGAGGTCATGATTCCCAACGAGCCACCTTCGCGTACAGCGAGCTCGAAGGGCAGCAGGTAGAGCTCGCGCAACGTGCGTTCGTCGATGACACTGTCGATGGTCATCCGCTCGAACTCGGCTTCGTTGCCAGCGAAGTGCTTCACCGTGGTGGCTACACCTTGTGACTGAACACCACGGATGAACGCTGCAGCGAGCTTGCCGGCAAGCAACGGATCTTCAGAGTATGACTCGAAGTTGCGGCCAGCGAGAGGGCTGCGATGCAGGTTCACGGTGGGGGCCAACAACACCCGGCATGCCTTGGTTCGGGTCTGGTCGCCGAGCGCCTCGCCCAACTGTTCAAGGAGCGCCGGGTTCCACGTGGCGCCGAGTGCGGCACCGCATGGGATGTTGAGCGAGCTGCTCTGCTCGCCGAAGCCATCGATCAGCGGACCGCGCGCTCCGGCAGGGCCGTCGCACACGAACACCTCGGGAATGCCAACACGCGGTACAGCAGCCGTAGACCATGTGCTCGCGCCAGCGGTAAGCGAGGCCTTCTCTTCGATGGTCATTGAGGCGACAAGCGCGACGATGTCGCGGCTCACGTGCGGATCCCAGAGGTGCGATGCATGGGTCACAACCTAGTCGCGCACCTCATTCGGGCGTCGTGGCGCACGTCGATGCAGTTAGCCTCACACCCGCAACACTCAAGGAAACCTCTCATGACGATCTCGCTAGGCATCGATACCGGCGGCACGTACACCGACGCTGTGCTCTTCGACGACGCGAATGGTGTCATTGCGAAAGCCAAGGCGCTCACCACGCGCCACGACCTCGCGCTCGGCATTGCCTCAGCCGTGGGCGCTGTGCTGGCTAACGCCCAGGTGCCTTCCGCCGACATCGCGTTGGTGTCGCTCTCCACCACGTTGGCTACCAATGCACTGGTCGAAGGTCGCGGTGGTCGTGTCGCGCTCGTGTTCATTGGTTTCGACGCTGGCGATGAAGAACGCGCCGGGCTGACCCAGGCCCTGCACGGCGATCCGTTGATCCGTATTTCTGGCGGCCACAACCCACACGGCGATTCGCTGGCTCTGCTCGACATGGCCGCACTCGAGCGCGAGGTCGCTGCGATTGCTCGCACGGTCACGGGCTTCGCAGTAACAGCACAGTTCGCCACTCGTAACCCGGCGCACGAGATCGCTGCACGCGATTTCATTGTTGCGGCCACCGGTCTGCCAGTCACCTGCGGTCACGAGTTGTCGGCCAAGCTCGATGGGCCGCGCCGGGCGCTGACGAGCGTGCTGAATGCCCGCTTGATCGGACTCATCTCGGGGCTCATTGCAGCGGCGCAGGGCATCATGGCGCAGCATCAGATTGATGCACCGTTGATGGTGGTGCGCGGCGACGGCGCGCTGATGTCTGCGGCGGTTGCCAAGACACGACCGATCGAGACGATTCTCTCGGGTCCAGCGGCCAGTCTGATCGGTGCTTCGTATCTCACGCATCTGCCCGATGCGATCATCTCTGACATCGGTGGCACCACAACCGATGTTGCCATGCTCGAACGCGGCGTGCCGCGTCTCGACGAACGCGGCGCAACGGTTGGCGGATTTCGCACCATGGTCGAAGCAGTTGCGATGACCACCGTGGGTCTTGGAGGCGACAGCGAGGTGCTCATCGCGAACACCGGCATGACCGCCGGTCTCAACCTTGGGCCGCGGCGCGTTGTGCCCATCTGTCTCGCCGCAGTCCAGTATCCCGACGTGGTGCATCGAGCACTCGACATTCAGCTCACCCACGAGCTCGCCCACGATTACGACGCTCGATTTGTACTGCCACTTGGCGATGCTGGCGCCAGTGACATTGGCCTCAGCGATGGCGAGACCGAGCTGCTGGCGCGCGCAAAGCAGGGAGCCGCAACGGTGAGCTCTTTGGTACGCAGCCATGCCGACAGCTCGCGTCTGGCGCGGCTTGTGACGCGCGGTTTGGTGATGATGGCCGCCTTTACGCCAACCGATGCGTCCCACGTATTGGGCGACTACGTAGCGTTCGACCAACTTGCAGCGCACAAGGCAGCCACTCTCATGGCCCGTCAGCGTTCGGCAATGGGTAAGGCCGTGGCCGATGGCCCCATAGAGTTTTCGCGTTGGGTCGTCAACACGCTTGAGCGTCAATCTGCCGAAACGTTGCTCGATGTTGCGCTAGCCCGCGATGGCTTCGAAGGGTCGTCATTGAGCCGTCATGCGTTAGTGGCGGCGTCGCTCGATGGGCGCAAAGGCGTCGTCGATGTGTCGGTCGCGCTCACCATGCCGGTCATCGGACTCGGCGCATCGGCAGCGCTGTATTACCCAGCGGTTGCGAGTTTGCTGCGTGTTCAAGGGTTCGTGCCGGCCGACGCCGATGTCGCCAATGCAATTGGGGCCGTTGTGGGCCGCGTCCGCGTGCATGCCGATGTCTACGTGTCGCAGCCCGAGCGCGGTCGCTTCCGCGTGCACCATCCCGATTCGTCGAGCGATGTGAACACGATGGCCGAGGCACTCAGCGCGGCCGAGTCAATCGCGATGTCTGAGGCCCTAGCCAATGCCACTCAGGCCGGTGCCGATGCTGCCGAGGTCTCGGTATCGCACGTGCTCAACATCGCCCACGTTGAGGGCGAAGAACTCTTCGTCGATGGCACAGTCACCGCTGTGGCTTCGGGCAGGCCTGCTGTAGCCCGATAGTTCCATTAGCGTGCAGATATGACTATCGACCGCGCTGCCGCCGACAAACTGCTCACCACTACTCGTTCCGTACGCAAGCGACTCGACCTCACGCGGTCGGTCGAGCCCGAACTCATTCAGGAATGCATCGAGATCGCGATGCAGGCGCCAACTGGAACCAATGCTCAGAACTGGTCGTTCGTGGTCATCACCGATCAGGCCAAGCGCACCGCAATTGCCAACTTCTACCGCCAAGGCACCGAGATGATGGCGAGCTCCGGATATCCACCACCGCTGCCCGAAGGCGACCCGCGCGAACACGTGATGCCCAAGGTCATGGAGTCGGCCGGTTACCTCGGCGAGATCATGGATCAGGTTCCCGTTTTTGTGTTGGCGTGTGTCAAGGGTCGCGTCGAGAACGTGCCGATGGTGTTGGCTCAGGCCAGTACCTACGGCTCGATCCTGCCGGCGGCATGGAGCTTCATGCTCGCGGCTCGCGCCCGTGGCCTTGGCACGGCGTGGACCACCATCCACTTGTTCTTCGAAACGCAGATTGGCGAACTACTCGGTATCCCTGCCGATTGGACCCAGACCGTGTTGTTCCCAGTGGCGTACTACACCGGCGACGATTTCAAGCCTGCGCATCGCCTCGATGCAGCGGGCATGATCCATTGGGATTCTTGGGACGAACACCGCTAACAAAGCGGCCTATTTACGTCCGAACCCAAATAGGTTCTGGGCCACTTTGCGCATCTGGATCTCTTCAGAACCTTCGGTGATGCGGTAGCGGCGATGGTGGCGATAGATGTGCTCGAACGGCATGTGTCGTGAATAGCCCACGCCGCCACATGTCTGCATCGCGCGGTCGGCGGCGTCGCACGCCAGTCGGTTCGCGCGGTAGTTGCACATCGCTACAAGGTGGGTCACTTCCATGTGGTGCTTCTTGTCGAGCATCGAGGCCGTGTAGCGGATGAGTTGGCGCAGCATTGCTGCTTCGGTGTGCAGCTCTACCAAGGGAAACTGAATGCCCTGGTTGGTGCTGAGCTTCTTGCCCCATGTGACGCGACTATTTGCATATGCAACTGCTTCGTTGATGCAGTACTGGGCGGCACCCAGCGATGACGCTGCTTGACGGATGCGGTTCTCGTGCACAAAATGTTGAGCGAGCTCGAGGCCTCGCTCGAGCGGACCAAACACGGCTTCGGGGCCCACGCGCACATCGGTGAGCGACACCTCGGCATGGTCGGTGGGCATGTTGAAGGTCCACCAAAAGAACTCGACCTTGAAACCAGGTGAGTCGGTGGGCACCAAGAATGCGGTGATGCCCTTGGGGTCGCCGTTGTTGCCGCTAGTGCGGGCGAAGATGATGTCGTGCGTGGCGTGGTGCAGGCCGCTGTTCCAACGCTTCATGCCGCTGATGACCCACTCGTCGCCATCGCGAACGGCAGTGGTCTCCATGTACGTGGCATCGCTGCCGTGGTTTGGTTCGGTGAGGCCAAACGCGAGTCGGCGGGTGCCATCAAGGAAGCCGGGCATCCATTCGGTGATCTGCTCGGGTGTGCCGAAGTCGCGCATCATCAGCACCGTAGGAAAGTTGCCCACGATGCTCGACTCGTTCTGCAGGTCGTTGTGTAGGCCGAGGCCCTTCGCCGCAAAGTGCTCGCGGATGATTGCCATCTTGATGTTGCTCGCGCCCTGACCGCCGAACTCGGTAGGCAGCGCCAGCCGCAGCCAACCTGCCGCGTCGGCGCGGCGACGCATCTCGCGCAACAACTCTTCCCAGTCCTGCCGTGGCACGCCACCGTTTTCGAAATCGGTGCGGGCGTACTCGCGGCGATGATCGAAGAAGCGGATGTTGTCGTCCTGCTGCTCGAGCGGTTTGATCTCGCGCTCGATGAATTCGTCGAGCTGATCGAGCGTTACCTGAATGTCGGCGGGAATTTCGAAGTCCATCGCTGCAGGTTAGGACCCCTCGTTGATGCGGGGTGCATTACGGTCGCGTGCGTGCCGCCACTTTCTTCGCTTCCCTTGTTTGTCGTTGCATCGCTTGCGTTGCTCGCGATCCCTGGCCCAGCGGTGCTGTTCATCGTGGCGCGCAGCGGGGCGCAGGGAACTCGCGCCGGTCTGGTGTCGGTGCTGGGAGTGCATGTCGCCTCGGCGCTGCACGTGTTGGCCGCCGCCGCAGGCCTGTCGGCCATTGTGGTTGCGTCGTCGGTGGCGTTCACGGTGGTCAAAGTGGTGGGTGGGTTATATCTCATTGGTATCGGTGTGAAGTCACTGCGCGGGGCTCGCAGCGCTGTCCGCGCCGCCGAGCCAACAGTTCGTTCCGAACGGCAGATATTCACCGAAGCGTTCATCGTGAACATCTTCAATCCCAAAGTTGCGTTGTTCTTCCTTGCGTTCATCCCGCAATTCGTCGATACCGCCCACGGACCGGTGTGGTCGCAGACGTTGGTGTTCGGCGCTGTCTACATCGCGCTCGGCCTGTGTACCGACAGCTTGTACGCCATTATCGGTGCACGCGCTGGCGTGTGGTTCAACGCCCGATCATCGCGAATGAGGGCGAGCCGTTATGCCGAAGGCAGCATCTTGGTGGGCCTCGGTCTGCTCACTTTGTTGCTGCCACATCGAAACAAGGTGAGCTGAGCACAGGCGGCCGAGCAGGGTTACCTGCAGAATCGTGAACTCCGGGACTGACCCTTGTAATCTCTCTCGCATGTCAAACGCCGTCCCCGCAGTGCTCGCCGATCTCGTACCTACGCCTCGCATCCTCGACAATCGTTGGGTTCGCGACATCACCTTGGTCACCGGTGGCGCGTTGTTCACCGCTCTCGCTGCGCAGTTCGTCATCCATCTCGGATTCACCCCAGTTCCGATCACCGGTCAGACCTTCGCGGTGCTCACCGTTGGCAGCGTGCTCGGCTCACGTCGGGCCGCAGCAAGCCAAGCGGTCTACTGGTTGCTCGGCATGATCGGCCTGCCGTTCTACGCCTCGGGCACCAGCGGCTGGACAAAGGCCACCGGGTCAAGCTTTGGCTACTTCATTGGCTTCATCGTTGCTGCCGGCCTCATTGGCTACATCGCCGATCGCCGTGGCGATCGCAACTACGTCAACTCGTTCGCAGCAATGACCCTTGGCACTGTTGTCATCTACATCTTTGGTGCCCTGTGGCTGGCTCACTCGATCAACGTGCCGCTCGCAACCGGCGATGCCAACGCAATTTCGTACGGTGTGAGCCCATTTCTCGTTGGCGACTTGCTCAAGATGATGCTCGCCGCAGCCGTGGCGCCGTTGGGTTGGGCTGCTTTCAACAGCAAGCACTCGCACGACAACGACTGAAGTGGCGGCGTAGGCGCCCGTCAGGGGCGCCACGATCGCAAGTTCGCAACTCCGCCTCGCACTACCATCAGCGCATGAAATCTGCCGGTAGTGGTGCATCGTCTCAGACCCGGACCCAGTCGAAGGTCGTGCTCATCACGGGCGCCTCGAGTGGCATTGGGCAGCTCTGCGCAGACCAACTTCACCGATCCGGTTGGACGGTGATTGGGGCGAGTCGGCGAGGCACGTCTACCGGTACATGGCGAGCGCTGGTCATAGATGTCGATGACAACGAGTCAGTTGCTCAAGGCGTGGCGTCGGTTGTGGCCGAGCACGGCCGGCTCGATGCGGTGGTCGCGTGCGCCGGATGGGGCCTTGCAGGTTCGGTAGAGCAGACGCCGATAGTCGACGCCATTGCGCAACTCGACACCAATTTCTGGGGAACGGTGCGCGTTGTTCAGGCAGCATTACCCGTGATGCGCGAGCAGCGCAGCGGACGTCTGGTGCTGATGAGTTCTCTCGGCGGTGTGATCGCACTTCCGTTTCAGGCGTTCTACACCGCCAGCAAGTTTGCGCTTGAGGGCTATGGCGAAGCGCTTGCCTACGAGGTTGAACCATTCGGCATCAATGTCACGTTGGTTCAGCCGGGCAATTTCCGCACCGGGTTCACGGATAGCCGTCGTCAAGTAACGCCCAGCGATGGCGACACGACGTACGCGGCGGCCTCCTCGAAGGCTGTGGGCCTGATGGAACGCGACGAAATGAACGGCGCCGATCCGGCGTTGGTGGCCGCCGCTGTCGAGCGGGTGCTCACTGCCGAGCGCCCACCGCTGCGAGTGTCGGTCGGTAAGTTCGGCGAACGAATCGGCATCGGCGCGAAGCGACTCTTGCCGCAACGGCTGTTCACGCGAGTGGTTCGCGGCAGCCTTGGCGTCTGACTCGTTGCGCGCTTAGCCCAGCGCTGCGTGAATTGGATCCGTGTGCCGTGGAGACACGATGCGGCCCACGAGTAACGCGGCGGCGAGCACGAATCCAGAGCCGATAGTGACAGCACGCAACGAGCTGTGGTCTGCCAGCGGCCCCTGGATGAAGAGCCCTATCGGATATGCGGCGCCGAGAATGAAGTTGTTCACCGCCATCGCCCGCCCGCGAAGTTCGGGCGGTGCCGACCGTTGAGTGACCGCAGAAAAACTCAACAGAGCGGCCATGTATGCGCCGCCCGTGATCGCCAGCGCAACGGCCGCGATCGCGATATTGGGTGAAGCCCCGTAGAGCACGAGCGCAGGGGCGAGCGCAGTGATAGCTCCGACCATCGTGCGGCGCGCGCCGAAGCGATTACACATTGCGCCCATCAACGTAGAGGTGATGACTGCACCGATGCCTTGAGCGGTCACGAGTAGCGACGTGCCGCCTTGTTTGGTGTTGAACACCTTGGTGGCCATCTGCGCGATGAATCCAATGAAGGGAGCTGCGACCAGGGTTACGGCGATCATGATGGGCGCCATTGCGCGCACCGCCTCGTTGGCCCGAGCAAAACGAAGTCCGTCGCGTATCGCAGCCGTGATTGATCGCTTGGTGCTCTGGTTGCGGGGCATCCGAGCTACGGCCACAGTGGCTGCTACAGCGAGAAAGCTCGCTGCATTGCACCACAACGCGGCGGGCACCCCGCCGGCCCAAATCGCCACGCCAGCCGCCGACGGCCCGAGGATTCGGCCGAGGTTCCACTGGGTGCTGCTCAGCCCGATTGCGGCAACGATGTGCTCTGGCGGAACCAAGTCGGGAAGCGCTGCTTGAAACGCCGGGAACCCAATGGCGCCCACGCAGCCACCAGCCAATGCAAACAGCGCCAGCAGCTCGGGTGTGGCTCGACCAGAGGCCACCAGCAGAGCCACCGAAGCAGCGATCAGCGCAGCTAAGCAGTTGGCCACGATCATGATGGTGCGGCGCTGAAAGCGATCGGCCCACGCGCCGCCCACAGGACTCAGTAACGCCGTTGGAAGGAACCCGGCGGCGGCTACGACGCCCGACCAGGCCGCTTTTGAGGTGTCGGCAACGTAGTAGCTCAGCGCCGTCGTTTCCATCCAAGTGCCCACGTTCGAAACGAGCGCTCCGACCCATACGAACAAGAATGCTCGCGACCGAAATGGAGCGAGCGACGCGGATGCCATGCGGGTGCAAATGTACACGGGTAGGACTTTTGGCCCTATCCAAGAAGTCTGCTGTGGGTCATAGTTTCGTTCATGTTGATGTCCATGGCTCAGGCCATCGAGGTGATTCACGCCGACGACTCGTTGGCAGTGCCGTTGGGGCCGGGCGTGCCCGGTGGTTTCTTGCATGCGCTCGGCGAACGCGACGATTTCACGGACTTGCGCGTGTTTGGCGCGTTGTTGCCCGACCTGTATCAGCTCTTTGTTCGCAAGGGTGTGCACTACAGCAGCGGCTTCTTTGGGCCCGCCGAACGCTTCTTGCGTGACTCTGGCGCATCGATCGACTTTGTGCCTGCCGACTTCCGGCGCTTTGCTCCGGTGCTGCATCACCTCGCGCCACGAGTGATGGCCACGGCCGCCTCAATGCCGGTAGACGGGTGGGTCAGTCTGAGTCTGCACGCTGGCGCAAGCATCGACGAACTGCATGCCGCTGGCGCCGACCCAAACCGTGTGCTGCTTGTTGAGGTGAGCCCACACTTTCCACGCACCTTCGGCATCGAGCCCGAGCACCCGCATCGTCTGCATGTCGACGAGATCGATGTGATGGTCGAGACCGATCGCGTGCCGTTCGTTCTCGACGAAGCGCCGCCCACGCCTACGGAGATTGCGATCGCGGAGTTCGCAGCTCACTACGTGAACGACGGGTGCACGCTGCAAACCGGCATCGGCGGTATCCCGAACCAGGTTGCCAAGATGTTGGCCGAGGGTCCGTACGGTGACTTCGGCGTGCACTCCGAGATGTTCACCACCGGCCTCATGGCGCTGCACAAAGCAGGCAAGGTGACCAATCGCAAAGGCGGTGCGTTTGACGGTTTCTCGATCACCACGTTCGCCGCTGGCCGGCCAGAGTTGTACGAATGGCTCAACGGCAACCGCATGGTTCGGTTCCTGCCGGTGAAAATAGTGAACTCGCCCGAACTGATCGCGCGCAATCGGCACATGGTCACGCTCAACGGTGCGCTCGCGATTGACCTCGCGGGCCAGGTCGTCGCCGACACCATCGGCGGCAAGCAGTTCTCAGGCATCGGTGGCCACGAAGATTTTGTCAGCGGCCCGAGTCTGTCGGCCGATGGTCGCAGCCTCATCTGCCTGCAATCGACGAGCACTATCAACGGCGCACTTGTGAACCGGGTGATGGCGCAGTTGCCTGCTGGCTCGGTGGTCAGCACGCCACGGCATCAGGTCGATGTCGTCATCACCGAATACGGCGTGGCCGAACTGCAGGGCCGCACCATCCGTGAGCGTGCCAATGCGCTCGCCCAGATCGCGCACCCACAGTTCCGCGATGAGTTGAAAGCGTCGGCCAAAACCTGGCCGCAGGACTGAGCCCCGCCATATCAATATTGGTTCCGCAGGGGTGCCGGAGCTGCCGCGAATTGTTCTGGGCCGACGCTTGTCCGAATTGCTGGACGCATATATGCTACCAACATGACTACTCCTAGTTCGTTGGTCGCAGCCCTACGGGCCGAGGCCGGGCTATCGCAACGAGCGCTCGCAAGTCGGGCTGGTTGCACCCGGTCGACCATCGCCCGAATTGAGTCTGGTGAGATGGATCCAACGGTCACCATGCTTGCGCGTATCGCCGCCGCCGCTGGTCGACGGCTGAACCTCAGCGCGACCGAATCGCCTCATCCGCATTCGCTCGCCGCAATCGCTGCTGGAGCAACTGCTGAGGGTAAGAGCGAGGTTCCGTGGACGCAGCTGCGTGGCCTGCTCGATTGGGTGCATCTGCACGTTGAGTACTCCGATATCGCCATCGGTGATCCGCCGACGCGCACCCACAACGAACAGCTCGACAATCTTCTTGCCGCAGTTGCTGAGAAAATTGCCGACGACCGCGGCATGAGTCGCCCGGCATGGACCCACGATGTTCCGCGACTCAGCGACTCTTGGGTGACGCCGGGTACGCCTCGGATGCAGGCTCGCGAAGCGGCGCACGCACCAGCGCAGTTCTTGGATCGCAATATCTTGCTTGCTGAGGAAAACTTGTGGCGGCACCGTGGCGCAACCCCTCTTTGATCGCGCTGCTGTCCTCGACGGCCTTGAAGCGTTGGCCTTTGTGCTCGGCCAAAGATCCGTGCCGCACCAGACTCTTGTTGTCATCGGAGGCTCGTATCTCGCGCTGCTGGGCCTTCGCGAAGCCACCCGAGACGTCGACACCATCACGAGACTCAACGAACAAACGCGTAGGGCAATTGACGACGTCGCGCGCAGCAAGGGCCTTGAGCCTCGTTGGTTGAATGACGCAGCAATTGCCTTCACGCCGATTGGGTTGACGAGCGCCCACTGCTCGCCAGTATTCGCGCACAAGGCGCTCACGGTCGTATTGCCGTCACCCGACTGGGTGTTTCTAATGAAGCTGTACGCCGCCCGGGCAGTGGACTACCAAGATCTCGTCGCGCTCTGGCCGTTATGTGAGTTCAGCTCTCCGGCCGATGCTGTCGAGAAATTTTGGCTCGCGTACCCTCACGCCAGCGACGACGACTTCCTGATCGACTACGTCGCGCAGATCGCTGCGCAAACGAGTTGATCTCGGGCGGCGCTGGCCGCAGGACTGCGCAACGCCAGATCAGTATTGGGTTTGGCAGTGTGGCAGCAGGCTCGTTGGAAAGAACAGGTCGGCGCGCCGAAGAACGTCGTCGTTACGCGCAGTCATTCGTCGGCCAGCAACAAGCGCACTTGGTAGCACCCCGCCATAGAGCAGCGCGCTGAACCATGCGTGCGACGTGACAAGGTCGGCGCGAGTACGTACCGAGCGGCACGATGCTTCGTCGGGGCTGCCATCGATGGCCCATCGCTTGCCGTCGACCTCCACCACGAATCGGTCGGTGGTGCGGTAGGTGCGAGCGCCGAAGCAAATGCTGGCGTCGCGCACGTTGAGCCAAATGTTGTCTTTGGTGCTGATGGTGCGCACGTCGCGTTGGTTGGTGAGCAGAAATCCAATCGGATCATCGTTGGCCACGATGCGTGATCTCACCTCGCCCACGAGGTCTACGTTGAGCACCGTATGCCACAACGCAGCGTGAGCCTCGGGCGTAACGGCGACCATCTGGATCAGGTGCAACACGTGCGCCGGTTGGCCGTCGTTCCACTGCGAGTCGATTCGATAGGCCGCGTATCCGTCGTTGTGACGCAGATATCGCGCGCCGGTAAGCGCTCCTTCTGGGCGGTCTCGCATGGCGAACAGTAGGTCGTGTTCAATGAGCGATCGACTGACTTCGCCGGCGCGGCACCGACGGAATCGTTCCCAGATTTCGCTGATTGTGTCGACCACATCGTCGCCCGACATGTATCGAACTTGGCCGGCTTCGGGCACGTATTCGGGCCTGAACTTGGCGCGCTTCGCGTCGATGCTGATGGTGCGTGAGTTTGAGGCAACGCCGTAGCCGTGGGTTTCATAGATGCCACCCTCAGAGCCGTAGAGCGAAGCGAGCGGTTCGCCGCGCTCGTCGATGTCGTCGTGCACCGCGTTGAGCACTTTGCGCATGAGCCCTTGGCGACGATGCGTGCTCAGCGTAGAAACCCACGTGACACCGCCCATTGGAATGCACACACCACCCGGCACGGTGGCATCGAGTGCGTACGAGCCCGCCATCGAAACGATTTGCCCATCATCGACTGCAACGCGGAATCGGCTGAGATCGTGAAGCGGCCGTAGTTCAGCAATCTCAGCGGGCGTGTAGTCGAACCCGAATGCTTGGCTGTCGACTCGACAAATCTGCTCCCAGTCGTCGTCGACGGGCGTGATGATTTCGATGGCCATGACTCAGAGTTTGTCATGGGGGAGCATCTCGCGGCGGGTAGTTTCGAACCTATGACAACTTCCGATTCCCAACACGGCGCTGTCGCTGCCTACGACCCCGGTCGTGTTGTCGCCGATCTACGCGAGCTCGCCGCTCGCACCGGTGGCCCCGAAGGCAGCCGTCGCCTGTGCTGGACCCCCGAATGGCTTGCTGCGCGCTCGTTGTTGCGTGAGTCGCTCGCGACGCTGCCGGTAGAGATCGACACAGACGAAGCCGGCAACCTGTGGGCGTATCTGCGTGGCGCGAGCGACGACACCATCGTGGTCGGCTCGCACCTCGATAGCGTGCCCAAAGGTGGTTGGCTCGATGGCGCGCTCGGCGTGATGGCCGGCCTCGAACTGCTTCGTTCGCTCGCGGCGGCTGGCACGCCTCCGGTCACCATTGCCCTGGTCGATTGGGCCGACGAAGAGGGGGCTCGGTTCGGTCGCAGTCTGTTCGGTTCGGCCGCCGTTGTTGGGTCGCTCGATGTCGTTGCTGCCGCAACGCTTGTCGACAAAGAAGGCCATCAACTCGAACAGGTCATTGGCGAGCACGGCATCACGCTTGCCACAATCGATGGTGCTCGCACTCGCTTGCGCAATGTGAAGGCCTATCTTGAGGTGCACATCGAACAGGGCCCGATTCTCGAATCGATGGGCCTCGGCATCTGCACGGTTACTGGTACCAAAGGCATCGAACGCGAGCGGGTGATCTTTCGTGGCCAGGCTGCGCACTCAGGCACGATGCCGATGGCCATGCGCCACGACAGCTTCTTGGCGGCGTCACGGTTCGCTCTGGCGCTTGCCGAGATCGGTCGTCGTCACGATGGCGTCACCACCATTGGCCATGCACAGTGCTGGCCTGGCGTGGTCACTGCCGTGCCCGGCGAAACTCGCGTCACGATGGACATGCGCCACATCAGCCACGACAGTCTTGCGACAATGTTCCGTGAGATGAAGCAGGCTGCATCCGATGCAGCGGCCGCCGAGGGTTGCACCGTCGACTACGAGCACATCTTTCGTATTCCGCCGATGCCGTTCCACCCGTTGCTACTCGATGCAGCACGCGTCAGCGTTCAAGAAGTTGAGGGTCACGAAGTTGAGCTGCCAAGCGGTGCGTTGCACGACGCCAGCGAGATGGCCCGAGAGGTGCCCACGGTGATGATCTTCTCGTCGTCGATTGCTGGGTTAAGCCACACCAAAGAAGAAGACACTCCCGACGACCACCTGCACATGGCCGTCGATGCGTTTCACCGCACTGTCGTTCGGACCATCGATCTCGTTGCTTCGGGGCAGCTATGAAGCCGGTCGGTGTTCAGCATGTGTCCATCGGCGTGCACGACCTCGCTGCGTCGATCACGTTCTACAACCTGTTGGGCATGACCGTTGACCCCTCTCGGCCCACGTTCAGCGTCGATGGGGCGTGGATGCAGGCGGGCGCACAGCAGGTGCACCTCATCCTCACCGACAAAGCCACCCCAGGTCTCGAGAACCACTTTGCGGTCATCGTCGACGATCTCGACGCGTGCCTTGGCGAGCTCGGCGAACAGGGTGTCGATGCGTTTCGTCTCAACCATGTTCAAGGCGCGGGTCGGCAGGCGTTCATCAATGATCCGAGTGGCAATGTGATCGAGCTCAACCAGCCCGATTGATCAGTCCGATTGATCAGCGCAACATGCGGCTGCGCGTAGCGATCAGGCAGTGCGCTTGGCCTGCAGCAGCGCAGTGACCAACTTGCCGTCGGCCTTGCCCTGCGAGGCTTTCATTGCTGCACCAACCAAGGCACCCATGGCCTTGTCTTCGCCGCTGCAATACTTCGACCACACGGCTGCGTTGTCGGCGATGATCTGATCGACCATTGCCTCAAGCGCGCCGGTGTCCATTGCCTCGAAGCCCTTGGCGGCAGCGATGGCTGCAGCGTCGCCGCCACCGTTGGCCACAATCTCGGCGAGCACGGTCTTGGCTTGAGTAGCCGTGAGCTGACCGCCGATCTCGAGACGGGTGAGGCCGGCGAGATCTGCGGCGGGAACCGTTGGCGTTGAGCCTTCGTCGGCGAAGCCCTCTTTCACGTGGATGAGTGCACGGCCGACATCGCCACCGGCAGCGGCGACCTCGAGCACGTAATCGTCTTGGCCGCGTTCGACCACGACCATCACGGCTTCGGCATCGGCGGGCTGGCCAGTGCTGGCGGAGAGCCGAGCGCGCCGGGCGCCGGGGAGCATTGGCATGGCATCG
>SESD01000664.1_pt1 | contig 20903 bp, 22 predicted proteins | sample 3171411 | NCBI WGS metagenome assembly SESD01 (sample SAMN06051880, study PRJNA518727) | freshwater metagenome | biome: subpolar coniferous forest; feature: holomictic lake; material: water; isolation source: holomictic Lake 442, 16.5 m depth | place: Canada: near Kenora, Ontario | collected...
GAAAGCACCACTGCTGTCAGCCATCTGGCTGCAACGGAGTCGCTATTCTCCTAAAAAATTACTTTGCATTTTCAGAAGGTAGGTCCTTGCCAGGCGGGTATTCTATCAAACTTCTCTCACTCTCCAAATACAACAGAGATCCCCACACCGTTTGCTGTATTCAGACTTTATTGAAGCTTCGATACCCCGTCAGCAACTCGTTGAGATCTTCAACCTCATAATTCCGGACAAGAGGGTATAGATAAAGCAATTTATAGCAGTCAGCACATCGAGTTAAACTATGTCATTATTATGACTAATGCGTTCCAAACTTGTATTCTTCAACCAGATGAGGAGGGGTAGCGATGAAAATTGATTGGACCTTGGTGATCATGACGGTGATAGTTCTAGCCTCAATATCAAGCTTCGGGCTCTTCAACCGATGGTTCTTGGTATAAGTTAGTTTTGTACCTTGGCTCGAAAGAGGGTCTAGTCACAGGAGCACCCACTCATTCAATTAAAACCGAGAGGGACCCTGAAATGGAAGATACGCGTAAAATAACTCGCAGCATTAATTCGGCTACCTAATGGGAAATTATTATGAAATTCACCAAAAATAAATTAACTACCTCCATCATGATTCCACTCATCCTCAGTTTAGGGGCATGTGCGAGTCACTTGATTGATGTGCGAAGCGGATCTGAACGAGTCTCTGTCGCAGATGCAAATCAAGTCACTAAGTGTGAGTCTAAAGGGAATTTAACGGGTAGCGTCCTGACTGAAGTTGGACTCTTCACTCGTAGCGTTGAAGCCGTAGAGGCCAACCTATTACAACTAGCGCTTAATGGTGCCGTAGATAAGGGTGGTGATACCGTCGTTAAAAAAGACGCCTCACGGTATGGCGAGCGCACATTCGATATCTATAAATGCAGACCTTAATTTAAGACATCTTAAATAATCAGCAGCGTCTTCATCCTTCTCACAGAATCCAGGATGAGTTCATCTCGTCAAAACTATTTTCAGGGTGTTTGGCGAGAATAGGATGATCCGACCTCCCCAAATTCTGGAGGTGTCCATGACAACAATTCAGCAAGCCTATAAACAATCCAACCGGACTCCTGTTCGGTGAATGCCGACTCACCGGACAACAATCCTTCGTGACAACGTAACAGAACAACATCCTCTGTAAGATCCAGATTGGAGAGAATGGTCTGTGCATGCTCCGTGAGCATGCATGCCATATCTTCACAGATCTCGTAACGACTGACGACCACTTCCAGAGAGACATTTGGTTTCAGTCGTCCTGCGGTGACGAACAGCGCCATGAACGACTGAGGAACCTCGACTTGATTCATGTTGGGCATCCCTAAATCATCAATCACCGACATTTGGCACGCCCCCTTTTTCTATCACCACCCCTCTCAGGACCTCTCTGCGCACAAGGCCACACTACTGCGAGCGAATCTATTCCCGCGTATAGACGAGCTTCTTTGTCCCGCCGTCGCAACTACCGACCACTTGCTTTTCTCCGACTTGATCGGTATCCACGATCTCGAGGGTGTACTTTGTAACACCCTTCGATTCAACCTTGGTAGCGACTTCACCCTTCAGATCTTCGCAAGACTTTGCGGCAAAGGCCTGACCACTCGCAAAAGCCAAAGCGATGAATGTTAGGTATGTGATTTTTTTCATTGGTGTCTCCTTAGTGAATGTAAAAAAGTGTTGATGATGTAACTACGGTATCGAGAAGTCCTGTTTTTATACCCTCGACACTGACTCCCTAACTCAAGCGTCGCGGAACGTACTCAGCGCACACTACCTTCGATTTTCTATCGCTCACACAAACAATAAACCGATCTAGACTGGGTAGAGTAACCAGATCACGATAAGTCCAATAACGAAGAGCTGTAATCTATTCATTCAAAATTCCGCGGATCTAGTCTTAATAAAACGAATCGGTTGAGGTCGTGATTTGTCAGATCTGTGCCACACTGACAGCGGTACATTTAAATTACTTTTTAATCAAAACACTGCGACGAGCACTAGAGTAGAGCTCAAGAACAACCTGTAAAAATATACCATCCCATGACTTCCTCTGGTGGAGACGAGGAGGATCGAACTCCCGACCTTCGCATTGCGAACGCGACGCTCTCCCAGCTGAGCTACGTCCCCAAATGGCTTATTCTATACACAAAAATCGGCAGCGTAAAATTGACATTGCCACAGAGGCTGCGGATAATCTCTCGAGCTGCACGCCCTTCACTAGTATTGTCAAACACATCCATCACTGTAGCCCATCCTCGCAAGAGACCACGCTTCAAATTAGAGGATCTCATGAAACTTTCCGGACGATTCTATCTTTCTCTTGTGGCGATCATACTTGTTCTTTCCGGTTGCAAGGAGTCAACCCCTCTCCTCAAGGCGGACGAACAGCTGGTCAAGATCGGCCATGCAGCACCCCTGACTGGAACTCAGGCTCATATCGGTAAAGATAATGAGAATGGGGTCAGACTGGCGATTGAGGAGGCGAATGCAGCCAACATCTCAATCGGCGGCAAAAAAATCAGATTCCAGCTCCTGAGCGAGGACGATCAGGCCGACCCGAAGAATGGCACCATCGTTGCTCATAAGCTGGCAGATGCTGAAATCAATGGCATGATTGGACACCTTAATTCTGGCACGACCATCCCAGCATCCCGTGTTTATCATGATGCGGGCATTCCACAAATCTCACCTTCAGCAACCAATCCACGCTACACCCAGCAAGGTTTCAAATCAGCATTTCGCACCATGGCCAATGATGAACAGCAGGGAAGACTGCTCGGCCAGTTCGCAACTCAACACTTATCAGCAAAAAGAATCGCCATCATTGATGACCGTACCGCCTATGGCCAAGGACTTGCTGATGAATTTGAAAAATCGGTCAAGTCCAATGGCGGGGTGATCGTGGCACGAGAATTCACCACCGACAAGTCAACCGATTTTCGTGCCATTCTGACTGCGATCAAGGGCAAGCAACCGGACCTACTATTCTTCGGGGGGATGGACCCGCAAGGTGGTCCACTGATGCGACAGGTCAGATCTCTGGGCATCACCGCGCAATTTCTCGGCGGGGACGGATTATATACTCCGGAATTTATCAAGCTCGCGGGTGATGCCTCGGAGGGTGCTTACAGCTCATTACCCGGTGTCCCTCTCGAGAAGATGCCTAACGGTCTGGCCTTTCGCGATAAATACAGGGCCAAGTACAATAGGGACATTCAACTCTATGCACCATTCTGCTACGATGCGGTCAATATCATGATCGAAGCAATGAAACGTGCTGACTCAGTGAAACCGGAAAAGTACCTGCCGGAACTGGTAAAGACTGATTACAACGGTGTCACCGCTCGGATTATGTTCGATGAGAGGGGCGACTTAAAGGCGGGTGCAATTACATTTTACCGTGTGAAAAATGGAAGGTGGGAGATATCGAAAACACTGTCGAGTACACCATTGCAACCCTCCCCCGCCACACCTCAGTCGGTCATAGAACAACCTGGGTAGATCCCTCGAATGTCCCTCCCGAATAGCGCGAACAGAATCTATCCCATCCCTACTTAACGACCCTTAAACGTGGATATCTTTCTTCAGCAGATCATTAATGGCCTCGTCCTGGGCAGCATCTATGCCTTAGTCGCGCTCGGATATACCATGGTCTACGGAATACTCGGTCTGATTAATTTTGCTCATGGTGAGATCGTGATGATCGGCGCAATGATCTCTCTCGCAGTAATTCAGGCAATGACTGGATTTGCGCTACCGGGACCGGTCATCGTATTAATGGGTCTTCTGATCGCGATCCCTGCATGCATGCTCCTGGGATACGGGATCGAGCGCGTTGCCTACCGTCCTCTACGTCATGCACCCCGCCTGGCTCCACTGATCACTGCGATCGGCGTATCGATCGTGCTGCAAAATATTGCCATGATCATCTGGGGTCGGCAATACATCGCCTTCCCACCCCTGTTACCGGAGGATACCTATACCATTGCCGGTGCAAGCATCACCCTCTTACAGATCTTCATTTTTCTACTCGCAACAGCAATCATGGCGGGATTAATTTTTCTGGTTCAAAAAACTCGGTTGGGGCGCACCATGCGAGCCACTGCACAAAACCCAGAGGTCGCTGGATTGATGGGGGTTAATGTCAACAACGTCATCTCATCCACCTTCATCATCGGCTCCGCATTGGCCGCAGTGGCGGGGCTGATGGTCAGCGCTTACTACGGACTGGCGCATTATTACATGGGCTTTCTGCTGGGGCTCAAGGCCTTCTCTGCGGCGGTTCTGGGGGGTATCGGCAATCTCGGTGGCGCGATGCTGGGGGGGCTACTTCTGGGTGTGATTGAAAGTCTGGGAGCGGGTTATATCGGACCCCTGACCGGGGGGGTGCTCGGCAGTCATTATCAGGATGTATTCGCATTTTTTGTACTGATCCTGGTACTGATATTCCGCCCGTCCGGACTCTTGGGTGAGCGGGTATCTGAGCGACCTTAATGAATGATCTCCTGACTCACTGGCGTAAATTCAAACGTGAACCCTATGCTGTATGGCTCGGATTTGCGTTGATCGGCACTGCTTTGGTGCTGCTACCCTTCGCAACCGATGCAGCACTCGGTCGCTCATGGGTTAGAATTTTAGATCATACCCTGCTCTACATCATGCTAGCCCTGGGGCTTAACATCGTGGTCGGATTTGCTGGGCTACTGGATCTGGGTTATGTCGCATTCTTTGCTGTTGGTGCTTACCTGTATGCATTACTCGCCTCACCTCAATTCGGCCTTCATCTTCCATTTTGGACACTCCTTCCATTAGGTGCATTAGTCGCCTGCATGTTTGGAGCGCTGCTCGGTGCGCCAACGCTGCGCCTAAGGGGTGACTACCTCGCCATCGTAACGCTCGGTTTCGGAGAGATCATCCGTATCTTTCTCAATAACCTGAATGCACCGATCAATATCACTAACGGTCCACAGGGATTGAATATGATCGACCCAATCATGATGGGTGATTTCTCGTTCAGTCGCACTCAACAGATCCTAGGAATTACCTTCTCCTCAGTGCATAACTACTATTATCTATTTCTAGCATTAACACTCCTGATCATTTTTATCTCCATCCGTCTGGAGAATTCCCGCATCGGCCGTGCCTGGGTTGCGGTCAGAGAGGATGAAGTAGCAGCACAAGCGATGGGGATCAATACTCGCAATGTCAAACTACTGGCATTCGCGATGGGGGCAAGCTTCGGTGGTGTGTCTGGCGGCCTGTTCGCAGGATTCCAGGGGTTCGTCAGTCCGGAGAGCTTCCACCTGACAGAGTCAATCATGGTTCTTTGCATGGTGGTATTAGGTGGCATGGGCCATATTCCGGGTGTTATTCTCGGTGCGGTGTTGCTGTCGATACTGCCGGAGGCGCTACGCTATATTGGACCTTTGGAGGAGGCCTTGTTCGGTCGCGTGATTGTGGATCCGGCCGATTTAAGATTGCTGATTCTAGGTCTGGCGATGGTACTGATCATGCTGCTCCGCCCCGCAGGATTGTGGCCGTCACCGGTACGGCGGCGGGAGTTTGCGCACCATGACGAATCATGACACCCTCGACTGAATCTGCTCTACTGCTAAAGGCCTCAGGAATTAGTAAGCATTTCGGTGGTCTGGCAGCGCTGATGGATGTCTCTCTCACCATCCACCAACACGAAATCTACGGCCTGATCGGTCCGAACGGCGCTGGCAAGACCACGCTGTTTAATCTGCTCACCGGTCTCTACCCCGCCGATGCCGGCACAATTACATTTGACGGAATCAACCTCGCCGGCAAGCAGCCTCACGAAGTCACTCAGACGGGGATCGCTCGTACCTTTCAAAATATTCGTCTATTCGCCAATATGACCGCTCTGGAGAATGTCATGGTGGGTAGGAGTGTACGTACCCATGCCGGCGTATTTGGTGCGATCCTACTCAATCAAAAAACACGTGATGAAGAGCGCGCCATCAGGCATCGCGCAAAGGAACTTCTGATCTATACCGGGATCGGTCATCACTCACAGATGCTCGCGAAAAATATGTCTTATGGCGATCAGCGTCGACTTGAGATTGCTCGTGCACTCGCCACCGATCCTAAACTTCTGGCGCTGGATGAGCCTGCTGCTGGAATGAATGCGACTGAAACAACTTCGTTAAAAAAATTACTTGAGAGTATTCGTCTCAGCGGGGTGACCATCCTTTTGATCGAACATGACGTGAAACTGGTGATGGGATTGTGTGATCGGGTCGCGGTTCTGGACTATGGCAAAAAAATTGCAGAAGGTATCCCCTCTGAGGTGCAGCGCGATCCAGCAGTGATCGAGGCTTACCTAGGTGGGGCCATGGCATGAGCCTTCTGCAAGTTCGTGATCTAAAGGTCTCCTACGGCGGCATCAATGCTGTTAAGGGCATCAATCTAGAGATCCATAAGGGTGAGTTGGTTGCTCTGATCGGCGCTAATGGTGCGGGGAAGTCCACTACTCTACGTGCATTGGCCGGACTGGAGCCTCCGTCCGGAGGAACGATTCATTATCAAGGACACTCAACCGCCCATCAGGCCACGCATCAATTGGTCAAGAAGGGATTGGTAATGGTACCGGAAGGGCGCGGCATTTTTGGACGGTTGACGGTGGAAGAGAATCTTCATATGGGCGCTTACTGCCACGACGATACGTCACAGATCGCATCCGATATGCGTCAAGTATATGCACGCTTCCCGCGCCTGAAAGAGCGCTGTCATCAAGCCGGCGGGACTCTCTCTGGCGGTGAACAGCAGATGCTCGCAATCGGTCGGGCATTGATGTCTCGACCACAGCTACTGCTATTGGATGAGCCCAGTATGGGTCTGGCCCCACTGATAGTGCAGAAGATCTTTGAAACCATTCGAGATATTGCGGCAGAGGGAGTGACCATCCTATTGGTTGAACAGAATGCCAAGCTCGCACTTGAGAATAGCCACCGAGGATACGTTCTAGAGAGCGGCCTGATCACCCTACAGGATGATGCAAAAGCGCTTCTGAGTAATGAGAAGGTACGCCACGCATATCTGGGCGAGTAATCGTTTTACGCCTCATCTCAGTATATCTATGGCCGACTAATAACCGCTCTAGCTTTGACAGTTGTGCTGATTATGAATCTACCAATACTCAGCCCCTGTCAGAAGACACCTATACCCAGTCCTTAGTAATCAGGAAGTCTGTATAGAGTTTTTCCTCTGCGCTACCCGTTTCGGGACTCCAGTCGTAACGCCATTTCACAACCGGCGGAAGAGACATCAGGATGGACTCGGTTCGTCCACCTGATTGCAAACCAAATAAGGTCCCGCGATCCCACACCAGGTTGAATTCTACATATCTCCCGCGGCGGTATGCCTGGAAGTCACGCTCATTCTCTCCATAGGGGGTATCCAAACGCCGCTGCAAGATCGGCACATAGGCAGGCAGAAAGTGATTGCCGACGCTCTGAGTCAGTTTAAAGCAGGTATCAAAATCGGGTTGACTGAGGTCATCGAAAAAAATTCCGCCGACACCGCGTGGCTCCTTCCGGTGTTTCAGGTAAAAGTACTCGTCGCACCACTTCTTGAATCGTGGATGATATTCATCACCAAATGGCTGAAGCGCGTTCCTGCAGGTCTGGTGAAAGTGAGTCGCATCCTCTGCAAAACCATAGTAAGGGGTCAGGTCCATGCCTCCACCGAACCACCATACCGGCTCGCTACCCTCCTTACGCGCTTCCAGAAATCGTACATTCATATGTACCGTAGGCGCATAGGGATTACGTGGATGCAATACCAGTGATACACCCATTGCCTCGAACGATCGCCCGGATAATTCGGGTCGTGCTGCAGTGGCCGATGCCGGCAGTCCTCCTCCAAAAACATGGGAGAAATTCACCCCAGCACGCTCGAATACATTCCCCTGCTCCAGAACACAGCTTACACCACCACCACCTTCCGGCCGCCTCCACTGATCACGGTGAAAGGAGTTACCATCGGCCTGCTCCAGCGCGGAAACAATGCGCCCCTGCAGACCGACTAGAAATTCTTCGACTTGTAAGATAGTACTCATTGATCTCCAGACTCCAACTCAGAATCACGGCCAGCGCCACTCATAAATTCTCTATTTGAGACGGCGATTGATAGCAAGATGCCCTATATCGTACCGCATTTGGCACCCTTCAAAATGAATTTGTCCGGCGATTTCATAGGCCCTTCGATGGGCTATCTTGACGTTGTCACCCAACGCGGTAACGCATAACACCCGCCCCCCAGAGGTTATGATTTCCTTGCCATCTTTCCCACCTAACTGGGTCGCCGCATGGAACACATAAAAGTCCTCCGCGACTATCGGGGTGAGATTATTTTTGGGCAAGCCCTTAATCACATCACCCTGACGTGGCGTTGTGGGATAACCATCGGCCGCCATCACCACCCCCAATGCGACACGCCGATCCCATTCGGCCTCGACCTGGTTCAGGGTCCCATTCACCGCATGTTCTAACAGTGTCAGAAGATCACTCTTCAATCGCAGCATGATCGGCTCCGTTTCCGGATCTCCCATACGACAATTGAATTCCAGTACCTTGATAGAACCATCCTTGGCAATCATCAGGCCAGCATATAGAAAACCGGTGTAACACTCCCCCTCCTGGGCCATCCCCTTCATCACGGGTTGAATCACTTCGTGCATGATTCTGGCATGCAGTGCTGGGGTGATTACCGGTGCAGGGGAGTAGGCCCCCATTCCCCCGGTATTTGGCCCCTGATCGCCGTCTTGCAACCGTTTGTGATCTTGGCTGGTGGCAAGTGGCAGCACATTCTGTCCATCCGCCATGACGATGAAGCTGGCCTCCTCCCCCTCCAAAAATTCCTCAATGACAACCCTCGCGCCAGCGTCTCCCATTTTATTTGCAACCAACATCGCATCCACAGCTTCATGCGCCTCTGTCAGCGTCATTGCGACCACGACCCCCTTACCCGCAGCCAGACCATCCGCCTTAATGACGATGGGGGCACCCTCTTGATCGAGATAATGGTGAGCTTCGACAGGATCACTGAATGTGGCATATGCAGCGGTTGGGATACCGTGGCGTTGCATGAAGGCCTTAGAGAAGTCCTTGGAGGACTCCAACTGCGCGGCCCTCTTGGTCGGCCCAAATATTTTCAGGCCAGCAGCGCGAAATGCATCCACAATGCCGCCAGCGAGTGGCCCCTCTGGTCCGACCAGCGTGTAGGTAATGCCTTCTTTTTTAGCAAACTCGACTAGATCTGGAATGGCGGTTATGGGGAGATTTTCCAGCCCCTCCTCCATCGCCACGCCGGCATTTCCAGGCGCAACAAATACCTTGAAGACGCGTGGAGACTGGCGTAATTTCCAGGCTAACGCATGCTCTCTTCCGCCCCCACCGATGACGAGTAGTTTCATCATGTCGTAATACCATCAACCGCTAGGAATAAAAAAATCTCACCCAGCACCGATTCCTTCAATGGATATTCAGTGCCTAAAATGCCGCACCCCAGTGAATACCATCGCCACACCCTGCTCATCAGCAGCCGCGATGACTTCTGCATCTCTCATACTGCCACCGGGTTGAATGACCGCACGTGCACCCGCCTGAACCACCACATCCAGTCCATCCCGAAACGGGAAAAACGCATCCGAGGAGACCACTGAACCTTCCAACGACAGACCAGCATTCTGTGCCTTGATGGTCGCAATACGAGCACTATCCACCCGACTCATCTGCCCCGCCCCCACCCCCAACGTCTGGCCAGAAGCACAGAAAACAATGGCATTAGACTTGACGAATTTCGCAACTCGCCAAGCGAACAACAAGTCCTGAAACTGCTGCGGTGTGGGCTGAACCTTAGTTACAACCTTCATCTGAGCAGAAGTGATATTGAGATTATCAGGAGTCTGTACCAGCAATCCTCCACCCACACGCTTAAAATCCATCTCATTACTTCCCGCCTTCAATGGCAGGATCAGTACGCGGACATTTGTCTTCTGGCTAAGAATTTTTCTAGCTGAATCGGTTACTTCCGGGGCAATCACCACTTCAACAAATTGTTTAATCACCGCTTCAGCTGTTAAATCATCGACTCTACAGTTGAAGGCAATGATGCCACCAAAGGCAGAGGTCGGGTCCGTAGCAAGCGCCAATTGATATGCAACAAGCGCCGTAGTCGCCACAGCGACGCCACATGGATTAGCATGCTTAATAATGACGCAAGCGGGCAGATCAAACGTCTTAACGCACTCCCACGCCGCGTCCGCATCAGCAATATTGTTATATGACAGCTCCTTCCCCTGTAATTGGTGGTAACTCGCAAGACTGCCTGGAGCTGGCACAAGATCTCGATAGAATGAGGCCTGTTGATGTGGATTCTCTCCATACCGTAATTGCTGGACCATGCTGAAGTTAAGATTAAGCTGCCCCGGGAAAGTACGCTGACCTTCCAGATCAATGGCAGTCAGATAGTTACTGATGGCGCTATCGTAAGCAGCGGTATGTGAGAATGTTTTTTGCGCCAATCGAAAACGGATATCCTGCCCCACCTCACCACGATTTGACTTCATCTCTGTCAGTACCGACTCATAGTCGGCCGGATCAGTCACCACCGTCACATGCTTCCAATTCTTTGCCGCAGCACGAATCATGGTCGGACCGCCGATATCGATATTTTCGATTGCATCCTCCAGGCTACAATCATCTCTGGCTACGGTCTGGCTGAATGGATACAGGTTCACCACCACTAAATCGATTGTTGGTATCGATGCCTGCTCTATTGCCGCAACATGCTCCGGCAAGTCTCTCCTGGCCAGGATACCGGCATGAATTTTCGGGTGGAGGGTCTTGACCCTCCCATCGAGCATCTCTGGAAAACCGGTGTAATCGCCGACCTCGGTCACCTCCACACCAGCATCCTGCAGCAGCTTGGCAGTCCCACCAGTGGACAGTATATTCACGCCAAGTTGGCGTAATCCAAGTGCAAGCTCGACAATGCCACTCTTGTCGGAAACACTAATTAGGGCTTGTCTTATGGTCATCTATTGGGGTGTGACTGAGGGGTTATGATTCATCTACTGCGCAATCGGATTACTGGGCTACATTTGATCATTCCTTACCTGACCATCCGTATCCTTGACTCCCTACTTAATCTGGTACTCTTTCATCTTACTTCGAAGAGTATTACGGTTGATGCCAAGCAATTCAGCGGTACGGGTCTGATTACCCCCTGCATGTTTTAGCACCATCTCAATCAATGGTTTCTCAACACTACTGATCACCATCTCATGAAGGGGGCATGGCCTCTCTCCGTCAAGATCTTTAAGATAACTCTCTACCGACTTACGGACACAGCAGGCGATATCATTCTCATTGATCATGCAGCAAGTTCCTCGTTTTCAGTATAAGTCAGCTGACGTCCATAATTAGCGAGCTCGTCGAAGAATTCGCTCGCTGCAGCCATCTGCTGGTCAGTCGTTTGCAACTGGTTCATGTCATGACGAAATGCGGCCGAACCGACCAGGCCCTTGGTATACCAAGAGATGTGTTTACGCGCAACACGTACCCCTGTGTACTCACCATAAAAATGGTAAAGGTCATGCAGATGCTCAATCAGGACGCGGTGGATCTCGCTCACGTCCGGCAGGGGTAAGTGCTGTCCGGTGGCAAGATAATGACTAATCTCGCGGAATATCCAAGGTCGACCCTGCGCAGCACGACCGATCATGACGGCATCTGCGCCGGTGTATTCGAGCACTTGCTTGACCTTCTCGGGGGTGGTGATGTCGCCATTGGCGATGACGGGTATCCTCACCGCCGATTTCACCGCTGCGATGGTATCGTACTCGGCATTGCCGGTATATGCACATGCACGGGTACGTCCATGAATGGCAATCGCACGGACACCCGCATTCTCGGCAATATGAGCCACACTGAGGGCATTTCTATGTTGCTTGTCCCACCCGGTTCGGATTTTTAGGGTGACTGGAACGTCCACAGCACTGACCACCGCATCGAGTATTCTCCCAACCAACATCTCATTCTGCAATAAAGCAGAGCCGGCCATCACGTTACAAATTTTTTTGGCGGGGCAGCCCATATTAATATCAATTATTTGCGCACCCCTCTCTACATTATAGCGAGCCGCTTCTGCCATCATTGAAGGGTCTGCACCCGCAATCTGTACCGATATCGGATCAACCTCACCCGTATGATCAGCACGACGGAGGGTCTTTTCAGAGCCCCATAGCAGTGAATTGCTAGAGACCATTTCTGATACCGCCATACCCGCGCCCATGCTCTTGCATAATTGCCGGAAAGGGCGATCAGTGACCCCCGCCATGGGGGCTACAATCAGATTATTATTAAGGACATAGGGGCCGATCTGCATGTTTTTAGTTGATTAAATATAAGGTAAGCGGAATTAAATAAAGCAGAATTGCAGAGTACGTGATTCTAAACTACACAGGGTAGGCATGGAAAAGAATCGGTATCGGAATGATCTTATTTATCTGATCAGGGGCACTGCTCTTCATGTATCCAGTCGTGTTCATTTTTACTCTGGGACTGCCTATCCTCGAGCACCGAACATCATGCGACGTGCAACGAAACGCTTGATCGGTGGCAGACAATCAAGAGCGCTCAATCCAAGGTTACGCATACCACTCAATATGGGGTCATCATTGGAGAAAAGTTTTACCAAAGAATCAGTGAATACTCGTCCCGCTTTACTATCCATCCGTCGCCTATGAGCATATCTCGCGAGCATTGCGGGCGTACCGATCTCAGTCTCGGATGTGACGATCTCATCGGCCATTTCCCAGGCATCACGCAGCCCCAGATTGAAGCCCTGCCCCGCGACCGGGTGTAGCGTCTGTGCTGCATTACCCACCAATGCAATACGCTGTGCTGTGACAGGGTCTGCATACTTAAGCGTAAGTGGGAAGCCAGATCGTTTGCTGGTATCCATAAAATTGCCGAGACGATCACCAAAATGCTCATGCAACCGCGCAAGAAAGCCTGCATCATCTAGGCTGAGTATCTCCTTCGCCGCTGTGGGGGAGACGGTCCACACCAATGCAAAGTAATCACCCATTGGCAATAAAGCCACCGGACCATCTGAAGTAAAGCGCTCGTAGGCGATCCCGCTTTGAGGAACTCCGGTCTTGATACGAGCAACCACCGCCCATTGATCATACTCTTGAACGTGCTGGGTCACTCCTTCAACTTGCCCGATGAGGCGCCCACCATCAGCTAATACCAGCAGCTTCGAGGTGACCTGTTTTACCGCTCCCCCATGTTGAAACTCAACCTGCCCCTGTCCTGCACTTGTCTCCAATCGAGTGACCTGTGCGCCCTCTAAATAATCGACATCACAGGCCTGTATCAATCCATACATCGCTCTAAATACATCATGGTGGTTGACCACATACCCTAGGGCCGGAACACCGACACCATCAGCGGTCAACACGGCACGGCCGAAACCACCCCGGTTAGACACATGTATGTTCGTGATGGGGGTGATTTCAGGTAAGGTCTGCCACACACCGAGTCGATGAAGGATCAGATGACTACCATGAGATAGCGCCAATGGGCGCAAATCTTCCGCCTTTTCAGGGAACTCACGCGACTCCAGCAGCAGCACCGACAAACCACTTTCGCGTAGCGCAAGAGACAAGGCCATCCCTACCGGCCCTCCCCCAATAATAATGAGATCATAATGGTCTCGAACTATCATCCCTGTGGCCTTTGAGTCCAACTAATCTCGTCCCGTCTTGTTGGTCTTTATTTCTATAATCTCTGCATCCTCTATCACTTGGTACTCGCTCTCTACCGCCGCCGCGGGACCTTCCAATTTCCGCCGTAACCACCATAATCGCAACCAAAATCCAGCAGCAGCGACGGCGAATAGTCCTAAAAAAACCGCAAAAAAGAACATCCCCAGTACCGCCAGAATGATGATTCCAGGAACCAAGACCAAATACAACAACCAGCGATTCATGGGGGAGACCTGTATAGAGCGCTCTTCTGAAGTCCCCATACCTGGCCCCCGAGATATCTGTCTGATAATTATTTTACTGTTCTCGTCCACGATGTTATTGCTGCATCAATTGTTCAATCTGAGCTACTGTCTTGGGTGCAGCAATGGTCAAGACCTCACATCCCGTATCCGTTACCGACACATCATCCTCGATACGCACGCCGATATTCCAGAAGTGTTCAGGCACGTTATCTGCGGGACGGATATAGCAACCGGGTTCAACAGTCAGCACCATCCCCTTTTGTAGGGGTCTCCAGTGACCATTCATCTTGTATTCACCCGCATCGTGTACATCCAGCCCCAACCAGTGACCGGTCCGGTGCATATAAAACCGCTTATAGTCTTCAGACTGGATGACCCCATCCACACTTCCATGACAGAGCCCCAGATCAATAAACCCCTGGACCAGCACCTGCAGTGCTGCCTCATGCGGCGCGTTCCAAAGAGTACCGGGCCGCACAATGGCGATCGCCTCCCCCTGTGCCGCCAGAACCAGTTGATATATATCCTTCTGCGCCGCGCTGAATTTCCCGTTCACTGGAAATGTGCGCGTGATGTCAGCGGCATAACCATCCAGCTCACACCCCGCATCAATTAGCAGCAGGTCACCAGACTTAAGCTCTGAATTGTTTTCAATATAATGCAGCACACAGGCATTGGCACCCCCCGCAACGATCGGAGTATAGGCGGGCGCCTGCGCACCATGACGTCGAAACTCATGCAGCAGTTCTGCCTCTACCTCATATTCATGCAACCCGGCCCGGGTTGTCAGCATCGCACGGCAGTGGGCGCCGGTAGAGATCTCTGCCGCACGGCGCATGACCTGCAGCTCCTCCTCACTCTTGAGCAATCGCATCTCATCCAGCAGCAATCGGATGTCATGAATGGCCGCTGGTGCGACGACACCGCTGCGCCCTTGCTCTCGCACCCGGTCGACCCAGCCGATCAAGCGTGCATCCCAGTCTCTATCCTGCCCCAATGAACAATATACTGCGGGCTGATCTGCCAGAAGCTTGGGCAGCATCTCGTCTAACTGGGTGATGGAATAAGCCTCGTCGAAACCAAAGGCCTCTCGTGCGGCATCCGGTCCATGACGAAATCCATCCCAGACCTCCCGCTCCTTATCTTTGTCACGACAGAATAGGATTTGCTTAGATTCGGCTTCTGCTGACCCTGCTACCAACACCAGCAAAGCCCCCGGTTCGCTAAAACCCGTTAAGTAATAAAAATAGCTATCGAACCGGTAAGGATGATGTGAATCTCTGCTCCTCACCCGTTCCGGCGAGGCTGGAATAATGGCCACCCCATGGCGCATCATTGATGCCAGATATCGGCGATGTTCGATAAAGGATTTAATCGGAATCATGGAGCGATTTTCACAGGATTTACAGGATAAAGCAAAGTTCCCCGGATGTACCACTGCAAACTTTGCGTGATCTAAGGGAGCCTCAATGTGGTGACATAGTCATTGAGTAGGTGTAACCGTTCTGGTGTGCCCACATCCATCCACACGCCCGGATAATGCTCCCCGCTCACCTTATCTAGGGCCATTGCTCGACGAAGCAATGGCGCAAGCTTCGCAGCCGTACCCGGAACAACTCCCTTAAAGATCTGTGGTTGATATATGCCGATTCCACTGAAGGTGAACATGTGCTCTCCTGCCAATGTCACCCTATCAGCATCAAGAGCGAAGTCTCCAGCAGCATGATGTGATGGATTATCTACCATCACTAAATGGGCAAGAATCTCTTCAGGATCTTCCTGCATCCTCCGCAGAACCGGTAGCAACCGAGCAAGATCAAACTCACAATAAATATCAGCATTGACTACTAGAAATGGGCACCCATTGGGGCCATTCTCTAGTCCATCTCGTAGCAGAGGTAATGCCTGTGCAATACCTCCTGCGGTCTCCAGTGCAGTGGGTTCATGCGAGTAATGAATGCTAATCCCATAACGCTCACCATCACCTAATTCAGTCTCGATCATCTCTCCCAGATAGGAGTGATTAATGACAACCTCACGGAATCCTGTACTCGCAAGACTCCCCAGATGGTATTCGATCAGTCTCTTACCACCCGCTCGAAGTAGGGGCTTAGGCAGTGTGTCGGTCAGTGGACGCATACGCTCGCCACGACCGGCGGCCAGTATCATCGCCTTGAACGGTACGTCTTTAGAAAGAATAGCCAATGGTCGCATCCGGCCTATCTTCTGCCAGCGTATCCAGTAATAACAGCAAGGGACCCAGCTCGCGGTAGCGCTCGCAGGCCTTACGTAAATACTCCATCACCAGCGGCATATTTTTGAGGTAGCCATCTTTGCCATCTCGATGACACAGACGTGCGAAGATACCCAAGACTTTGATGTGGCGCTGAACACCCATCCACTCGAAATCACGGTAGAAGTCGGCGAAATCAGCGGACACCGGCAGCCCCATTTTTCTAGCCTTCTCCCAATAGCGAATCAGCCAGTCCAGAACACGCTCCTCATCCCAGCAAATATAGGCATCCTTAAACAACGACACCAGGTCGTAGGTTACAGGACCATAGACCGCATCCTGAAAGTCTAAAATGCCTGGGTTGGGCAGTGTATCCATCAGGTTGCGTGAGTGATAGTCCCGGTGCACGAATACCCGAGGCTGGGATAGGTTATTTTGTAGAATTTGACTAAAGACAGAGGCCAAGTCAACTTTCTGCTCTGGGCTGAGGGTCACCTTCAAATGCGTATCGATATACCAATCTGGAAACAGACTCAATTCTCTCAACAATAGCGCTTCATCATAATCTGGCAGTACGCCAGAGCCACTCGCCATCTGAATTTTAATGAGAGCATCCACCGCCTCACCATACAGATGATTAGCTCTTTCGGGGAACTCCGTCATTGACTGCAAATAGGTGGTGTCACCAAAATCCGTGAGCAGCAGAAATCCTTTTTCCAAGTCTTGTGCTAGTACTTCTGGGACATGCACCCCGGACCTAGCAAAGATTTTAGCGATATTTAAAAAGTTGGCGCAATCCTCGTGCTGATTCGGCGCATCCATGATGATCAGCGTATCGTCACTAAAAGTTGCTCGGAAATAGCGGCGGGAACTCGCATCGGCAGAGGCTGCAGATAGGGTGAAAGACTTACCAGAAGACTGAGTTTTGACCCAGCTTTCCAGAAGTTGTAGGCGTTGTAAATTTTCCATCACCAATCCGCGATTGCCTAATTACCCGAAGTATGAGATTTTATCATGCAAGCATCACACGTCACCCGACCGGTTGACGGACCATCAATGAAGGAGAGAGTCATGCTGAATCAAAAAATATTAGATGAAATAAGCAGCAAGATCAATGATTTAATGGCACAAAGCCCGGTAAAGGATGTCGAAAAGAATCTGCGAGTGATGCTGGCTGGGGTCTTCTCCCGTCTAGATTTGGTGGGGCGCGAGGAGTTCGACATACAGCAAGAGGTGCTAAAACGTACACGCGAGCAACTGACCGCATTAGAAGAACGGTTGGCAGGACTGGAGGCTGCTGGAGAGAAGAAGAAAAGTAAGTCATAAGCTGGTTGCAGATACTCAGTCGTAAAAAGAGCTCACAGAGTGGCCCTAAGCAATGGGCATACTGCTAAAAAGGAAATCATGTTCTCAAAATACCTAGCCCATGCTGCAGGACTCGTGTGTCTCCTAGCCTCATCATTTGCTGCGGCCATCGCCCCTGAACAAATTCTACTGCAAGTCTCGCCTTCTATCGTGGTGGTTGATATTTCTGATATCTATGGCAAATCCATTGAGAAGCGTAGCGGCGTCGTAATCGATATAGGTCAGGTGGTTACCAGTTGCCATGCAATTCAGAAGGATAGGAACTTGCAAGTTTGGCACGAAGGCAGTTCTTTCAAGGCTAAGCTGCAACACTCGGACACTGTCCGTAACTTGTGCCAACTAAATGTCCCAAGGCTAAGGGCTCCTCCAACAATCTTAGGGGCAACCCAAAAACTTAGGGTGGGTCAACACGTTTATGCGGTTGGCACTTCGAAGGATCAAGATCTGGACTTGAGTGAGGGGATCATCTCTGGTCTGCGTCCGCATGGAAGTGCGCAATATATTAATACCTCCGCCATTATTTCTCCCAGTTCAAGAGGCGGGGGCCTGTTTGATGATCAGGGAAAGCTAGTAGGCATTTCTACATCTGACACTATCGAAGGAAAAAACTTTAACTTCGCACTCCCAATCGAATGGACCCGTGAACTCCCCATAACAGCAAAAATAGCGCAATCGGGAGCCAAGAAAGAGAGTGGTCTGGACCGACTAAACCTCTCTATTGCACTTGAGAAGAAAAAAAATTGGCAGAGCCTTCTAAAGCTTTCACAGCAGTGGACTAAGAGTGAGCCTGGGGATACGGTTGCTTGGTTCAGTCTGGGCCTAGCTCAAGCCGGCCTAAAACAGTATGACCGAGCCATTCAAGCCTACCGTGAGTCGATACGCATCCGACCAGAGTATGCTGACGCCTGGTACAACCTGGGCGTTTCCTACTTCAGTCTTAAACAACACCCTCAGGGGATGCACGCTTACCAGGAGGCGCTGCGTATACAGCCCGAGGGTGCGGATGCTTGGCGCGGCCTAGGAGTTGCCTATAGTGGATTAAAGCAACACGACCAGGGCACCCATACCTCTCGAGAACCAATACGTACTCAACCTGAGTCTGCTAATGCTTGGTACAACTTAGGCAATTCGTACTACGATCTCCAGCAGTTTGACCAGGCAGTTCAAGCCTATCGGGAGTCGCTACGGGTTAGACCTGAAGATGCTAATACTTGGTATAACCTAGGCGCTGCCTATGATGAACTCAAGCAACAGGATGAGGCAATTCGAGCTTATCAGGAGGCCTTACGCATCCAACCGAGATACGCCATGGCCTGGTATGACTTAGGGAAGGTCTACTATTTTCAGGGTGAACAGGGGAAGGTACGAGAGATTTATCATACCTTACGGAAAATTGACCCAGCACTCGCGGTCAAGTATTTCAATGCTTTGATTCTGCCTTAATGAGCCTGGTTCAAATAGAACCGATACCCGTCATTACACCTACATGAACGCCCTCTTACTCGAATATCAACTCATCATCTTTCAGTCTATAAGTCCCGCCCGACCTATCCTTAGTCGTTGATGTGCGCTTCGTGCCGACGCGTACCTCGACACCCTCAAGAAAATGTTGCTCTGCCTTGACCATAGCCCCCCGACTGGCGGCAATCTCCTTCTTTAACTGCACCTCATCCAGATTAAGTTGCTGCTCTTCATCATCAAGCGAGGTAAGGGTTGAATTTGCAGATTCGAGTGCAGATACTGATACTCGATCCGGTTTGTTCGCTGCCAGATCGATCAGTTTGCGTACCTTAAACCGTCTGACCTTTAGATCATCACGACTCTCAGAGAGCTTGGCCATACGTGCATACAATGAATCAGAGGTACGTGCAATCACAACCGTCCTCGAACGCGAGGGCGAGCCAATAGTCTTCGCTTTGACTAATTGACCGGCGGTCGCCACCCCGCCGATGATATGACCCCTACGACTTCCATCACCAACGATAATCTGGACGGCAGCAGTTAATGTACACATCATCGTGTAATCACGGATGAAAATACCTTGCCCCGCATTAATAACCGCGTTCTGTGTGAAGTTCGCATTAACCGATCCTCCGGCCTCGGTTATAGGATCGATCGTAAGCTCATTCTCAAGTTTTTCTGGATGACCGATCAGACCCCCGATCACGACGATATCACCCTTTGCAATTAATCTAGCGCCTTCAGTCGAGCCCTTGATATGAATGTCACCATCTGCCTTGATCGTCATGCCACTTTGAACCTCTCCAGTCACAATGACCGTCCCGAGGAAATCAATATTACCGGTATGGAGGTCAACATTCTTGACGGTATAGACCGGCTCCACCTTCACCCCATTAGGGATTAAATAAGGACAACCATCAATCTTTGCGATCAATAAATCTGCATCATTACTATCAATTTCGGCCCCTTCAAGTCCTGCAGTAAACTCAAGACTCACCCCCTCTTTTGCAGGGATAGGCGTGCCCGATATGGTAAAACCAGGCTCGCCAGCACCGGCGGGATGACGCCTCATCAATGAATCACCCGTATACACAACGAGAATTTCACCTAAATCACGGAAATTGGCAATGCCCTCTTCATCAACCTGCGGAACACGCTCCTTCATTTCAGGAAGAAGGCTCTCAAATCTAGAATCAAGACCATCTTCAGCTGGCTTCCCACTTGCTATCAGAACACTATCGCCCTCCTCACTGATCGCACGTTTAATTGCTTCCATATCAAGATCTACGGTGATCTCTTTATCTTTCGCTTCTTCAAGGACACTCTCAAGTGTCACCGCAATCCCACCGCGCGGATTAAAGCAGGTCAGATATGCGCTGAGTTGACCATCATCGATCTTGATGAAGAACTCTCCATCCGAAGCAGCACCTATGGCGAGTTCAAAGGGAGTCCGATCGTTGTAATTACCTGTAGCCTCGAGCAAGGCATCTTCATCCAGATCACACTCGCCGAATCCCGCAGTTTCAATCGCCTTTCTAAAGTGATTGAGCGTGATCTCTTCAACATCACCTTCTGGAGAGAAACAAGCCATCACAGCACGTCCATCTTCGCCTAGGCGTATGGATAGATATTTTAAATGTGAATCTTCGGACATTACAGTCGCCTCATCAGATCACGCGAATTTCTATAGTACACCGAATTTAATATTACAAATATTATTAAAAAACACCCTAATTAAGATAGAGATATATCACTTGAATTCAATTGGTTGTAT